>Ga0207952_1000513_pt1 | contig 29596 bp, 31 predicted proteins | sample SubbioR12Aug_8Ca_FD_184831 | JGI IMG/M metagenome (GOLD analysis project Ga0207952, IMG submission 184831) | Serpentinite rock and fluid subsurface biosphere microbial communities from McLaughlin Reserve, California, USA - CR12Aug_8Ca (SPAdes) | ecosystem: Environmental > Terrestrial > Deep... | reverse complement strand
GCCGATGGCAGGCGCCGCACCCGCCGTCGGTGCCGAAATCAGCGCCTGCAGCAGGTTGGCGCGGCTTACGATGCCCACCACCCTGCCGTCCCGCACCACGGGCAGGCGCTTGATGCCGAAGTGGTCAATCCGCGCCGCCACGACCGAGAGTTCGGTATCCTCCTCGGCCAGGACCACCGGGTGACTCATGACGTCGGCCACCGTCCGGCCATGGGCCTTTAGGTAGTCGCGCGCCAGAGTGGCGCCCTCCTCGAACAGGGCCTTCCAGCGGGTGACGTGCTTCTCCGAGCCGATTTCGGGCCGATGGATGAGGTCACCTTCGCTCACGATGCCCTGCAGCCGACCGGCAGTGTCGACCACCGGCAGGGCGCTGATGCGCTCGCTGAGCAGCAGACGCGCGGCATCGAGGACGGTCGCGTCCGGTTTGATGCAGACCACCGAGGTGGTCATGATGTCTGCGGCTTTCATGCTTTCCCCCGCACTGGGTCAAGTGATTACGGGACAGGATCGGGCCGGCACGACCGGCGCGCTTTGATCTGGATTAAACGCCGGACACTAAAGGCGGGTTGCGGGTTCAGACAGGGTGCAGAAGGGCCACGGACGCCGGCGTGGCCGAGGGCGATGCTTCGGTCCACGCCGAAGGACAGTGACGCCCGCCGCGTGCTACGGGAGCCGCCAAATGGCCTCCCGACTGCCGCTCCTGTTGCTGCTGATCGCGGTGACCTGCCTCAGCCAGTTCTACCGCGTCTCCAACAGCGTGATCGCGCCGGAGCTCACGCGCGACCTCGATCTGTCGGCGCGCCAGCTCGGCTGGGCAGGCAGCGCCTTCTTCTTCGCGCTGTTTGCCGTGCAGATCCCGGTCGGCATGTGGTTCGACCGTTTCGGCGCACGGCGCACGGTGGCGGCGCTGTCGCTGCTCGCCATGTTGGGCTCACTGTGGATCGCACGCGCCACAGATGCTGCCGATCTGATCGCCGGTCGCACCATCGTCGGCATCGGCTGCGCCGCCTCGTTCATGTCGGTGGTGTTCCTGTGCTCGCGCTGGTTCGAACAGGCCAAGCTCGCGACCGCGCTATCCTGGGTGTTCGCCGCCTCCAATGTCGGCACGCTGGCCGCGGCCACGCCGCTCGCCTGGGTGGCCGGCACCGTCGGCTGGCGCCATGGCTTCCTCGGACTCGCGGCCATCACGCTGCTGGTGGCGATGGCCTTCTATATCTTCGTGCGCGACCGGCCGCCGGAGGCGCCGGCCGTCGAGGCCCACCACGAAACGCCGGCCGAGATCTTGCGTGGCCTGTGGCAGGTGTGGCGCACGCCGGGTCTCGGCCCCGTGCTCTCCATGCATTTCTTCGCCTACGCCACGATGCTGACGGTGCTCGGCATATGGGGCGGGCCCTATCTCTACGACGTGTACAAGCTTGACGGCGTGGAGCGCGGCAACGTGCTGCTCGCCATGGGTGCGGCGCAGATCCTGGGCATCCTCGCTTACGGGCCGATGGATCGCGTGCTGCGCTCGCGCAAGAAGGTGGTGTTCGGCGGTGCCGCAATTTCGATGGTGCTGCTCACGATCATGGCGCTGCTGGCCAATCCGCCGCTCTGGCTGGCAGTGACGCTGCTGATCGCCTTCTGCTTCTTCTGCGCCTACGGCACGGTGATCGTGGCCCAAGGCCGCGCGCTCTTTCCCGACCGCCTGGCCGGCCGCGGCGTTACCACGGTCAACATGGCGCAGTGCCTGGGACTCGCGGTGCTGCCGGCCGGCACCGGCTACATCGTCGAAGCCTTCGGCGCCGGCGACACCGCCTATCGCTGGGTGTTCGGCACGCTGGCCGCCGGCCTGGCGCTGGGCTCGATCGCCTATGTCCGCGCGCGCGACAGTGCGACGACGTGAGGGGCCACGACGTGAGGTGCTACCGGGTCGCTTCCTTGAGGTAGGCGATCAGATCAGCCATCTGGCCGGGCTGCTTCACGCCGGCGAAGACCATCTTCGTTCCGGGCATGTCGGCCCTGGGATCACGGAGGTAGCTGGCCAGCGTCTGGTCGTTCCATTCGATGGCGAACCGGCGCATCGCCTCGGAGTAGCCATAGCCCACCCCGGTGCCCGACCGGCGCGCCATCAAGCCGTAGAGATTCGGTCCGGTCGCGGTCGACCCGCCCATTTGGAGCGTGTGACAGGCCTTGCACTGCGTGGCGAACACACGCTCGCCCTTGGCCGCATCGCCCGCCTGCGCCGACGCCGCCGTCTGCGCCGATGCCGTTGTCGCCGCCAATTCAACGAACGACACGCCGACGATCAGCGCGGTCGCTACTACGATCCAGCTCTTCATTTGGTCGCTTCCTTGAGGTAGGCGACCAGATCGGCGAGCTGGCCGGCATTCTTCACACCGTTGAAGACCATCTTGGTGCCAGGGACCTTGCCCTTGGGGTCGCGATTATAATCGGCCATCGTAGCGTCGTCCCAGACGATGCCGGACTTCTTCATCGCGTCCGAGAATTCGTAGCCCGCCCCGGCGCCGGCCTTGCGACCGAACACGCCGTGAAGGTTGGGGCCGGCCGTGCTGGCGCCGTCCTTCTCCAGTGTGTGGCAGGCCCTGCACTGCGTGTTGAACACGCGCTGACCGCGCACCGCATCGCCCGATTGCGCTGATGCCGCCGTCACCGACATTCCAGTAATCAGCAGCACACCCGCTGCACCGATCCAACCCTTCATTCACGCTTCTCCAGGTTCTTAGTCCGACGCGAATTCATGTGGTCCCTCGGCCGATCCGCGCAAGAGGCCGGCGCTGTGTTCACGGGCGAGCAGCGTGCGCTTGCGCGCAAAGCCCCAGCGATAGCCCGAGATCGAGCCATCTTTCTTGACCACCCTGTGACAAGGCACTGCGATCGCCAGGATGTTGGCGGCGCAGGCTTCCGCCACCTCGCGGGCCTCGCGCGGCGATCCGAGGCGGGCCGCGATCTCGCCGTAGCTGGCGGTCGTGCCGGCGGGAATTTTCCGCAACGCGTCCCAGACGCGGAGCTCGAAGGCCGAACCCTGCGGGTCGAGTGCGAGGTCGACGCCGCTCTCCGGATGTTCGACCAGCTCGCCCGCCACGCCCAGCGTCTCGCGCAGGGCCTCGGGATCCTCGACGATCGAGGCGTCCGGGAACCGCGCCCGCAATGCCTGCATCCTCGTCTCGTTCATGTCGCCGAATTCCAGCATGGCGAGGCCGCGGTCGGAGATTGCCGCCACGAAAGATCCCAGGGAGCTTTGTCCGCCGGCATAGCGAATTGTCTTTGCCATGGTCTTCTCCATCGGTGAAACATCGATGGCCGGAAGATAGGTTGCCATGCGCACGCTGGCGCTCCGCTATCGGCCTGGAATTCGAAAACAAAGCCCTATTCAAACGACGATGCAGAGCCTGTTCGACACAGATGGCAAAATCGAGGCATTGGCGCCGGGCGCCGTGCTGCTGCGCGGTCGCGCGCTCGAGGTCGATGGCGAACTGCTCGCGGCGATCGAGGCCGTCGCGGAAGCCGCACCGTTCCGCCACATGGTGACGCCGGGCGGCTTCGAGATGTCGGTGGCGATGACGAATTGCGGCGCGGGCGGCTGGATCACCGACCGCAAGGCCTATCGCTACGCGGCGGAGGATCCCGCAACCGGCAAGCCGTGGCCCGCGATGCCTGCCGCCTTCCTGGCGTTGGCCGCCAGCGCGGCCGCCGAAGCGGGTTTCCCGAGCTTCGTGCCCGATGCCTGCCTGATCAACCGCTACGAGACCGGCGCGCGCCTGTCGCCGCACCAGGACCGCGACGAGGCCGACTACGGCCATCCCATCGTCTCGGTGTCGCTGGGCGTGCCCGCGACGTTCCAGTTCGGCGGGCCCAAGCGCTCCGATCCGATGAAGAAGGTGGCGCTCCATCACGGCGACGTCGTGGTGTGGGGCGGACCGTCACGCCTTGCCCACCACGGCGTGCTCGCGCTGAAGGACGGCGAGCACCCGCTGACCGGGCGCCGCCGCTTCAACCTGACGCTCAGGAAGGCGTTTTAGTCACTCCGGCTTGAGGTTCTGCTCCTTGATGAGCGTCACCCAGCGCTTCTCTTCCGTCAGGTACCAGGCCTTGAACTCGGCCGGTGTCGAACTCCGGATTTCCACGCCTTGCTTCTTGAAGCGCTCGATCACCTCGGGTTCGGCCGTGATCTTGGCGATGGTGGCGTGAAGCTTGTCCTGGATCGGCTTGGGCGTGCCGGCCGGCACCACCAGACCCTGCCAGAACACGACGTCGAAGTCCTTGAGGTCGCTCGACTCGGCCACCGTCGGAATATCGGGGAAGCTGGGCGAGCGCTTGAGGCTGGAAATCGCGATGGCGCGCGTCTTGCCCGACTGCAGGAACGGTATCGCCTCGAGCGAGGCCGAGAACATCATCTGTGCCTGGCCCGAGGCCACGTCCTGGCCGGCCTGCGCGCCGCCGCGGTAGGGCACGATGGTGTATTTGAGCCCGGTCTTCGCGCGGAACATTTCCGCCGCCATGTGGTTGGTCGCGCCGATGCCCGAGGTCGCCATGTTGAACTTGCCCGGGTTGGCTTTCAGGTAGGCGATCAACTCGGCCATGGTCTTGACCGGGAAGTCGGCGTTCACCTGCAGGATGAAGGGCGTGAAGCTGATCAGCGACACCAGGTCGAAGCTCTTGTGCGGATCGTACTGGACGTTGCCCTGCAGCGTTGGATTGATGATCAGCGAGGTGCCGCCGCCATAGAGGGTGTAGCCGTCGGCCGGGGCCTTGGCGACGAAGTTGGAGGCCACGGTCGTGGCCGCGCCCGCCTTGTTGTCGATCAGGACCGGCTTGCCCAGCAGGGCGCTCATGCGATCGCCGATGACGCGCACGATCGCGTCATTCAGGCCGCCCGGCGGATAGGGCACGATGAAGGTGATGGCCTTAGTGGGGTAATCGGCTTGGGCGGACGCAGAAAACGGCAACACCAGTGCACTGAGCCCGGCAAACGCCAACGCGACGAACTTCGAACGATTCATTTACTTCCTCCCGTGAGATCAATCGCTGACGAAGAACGGCAGCGTCACTTCCTTGTTGACCGGCTCGAAGCCGAGCCGCACGCGCTTGCCGATCTCGAGGTCGGTCTCGGCCACACCGCGCAGCGGCGCGTTCACGCGCACACCGGCATCCATGTCGACCAGCGCCACGATATAGGGAGCAGTGGCCTTGAAGAAGAAATTGAACGGATGGTGACACACCGTCCAGGCATGAATCGCCCCGCCCTGCGCCGCTTCCTTGAAAGCGCTCTCCAGCGAGAAGCAATGCGGGCAGACCGGCCGCGGATAGTGGCGGACCTTGCCGCAGGCCGCGCAGTGCTGGAGCATGAACCTGCCCTCGCGCATGCCGTCCCAGAAGGGCTGGCTCTCGCGCGTCGGCACGGGCAATGGCCGTTCAGGTGCCGGCGCGGCGGCAGGCACGGCGCTCATGCCGCCCTCCGCAGGATGGCGATCGAGCCGTCGCCCATGTCGCCGTAGCCGGTGACGAGGCCAACTTCGGCGTCCTTCACCTGGGCGCGGCCGGCTTCGCGGCGGAGCTGGCGCGTGAGCTCGATCACGTGATTGAGCCCCACGACATGGCCCTGGCTCAGGAGCCCGCCATGGGTATTGATCGGCAGATCGCCGCCGAGACCGATGCGGCCGTCCATGATGAAAGGCCCACCCTCGCCGGTCTTGCAGAAGCCCAAGATTTCCAGCTGACGGATCACCGTGAAGGTGAAGCAGTCGTAGATCTCGGCGACGTCGATATCCTTCGGCCCGACGCCCGCCATCTCGTAGGCACGCGGCGCCGATTTGGCGAGGCCGAACTCCAGGAGGTCGGGGCGCTGGGCGATCGAGGCCGGCGATTCGGGATGGCCCTCGGCCACGCCCATGATCGTCACCAGCGCCTTCTTCAAGTCGCGGGCGCGGGCGGCGCGGCTGATGACGATCGCCGCCCCACCGTCGCTCTCCAGGCTGCAGTCGAACAGGCGGAAGGGATCGGAGATCATGCGCGAGGCGTGATGCTCCTCGACGGTGAGCGGCTTGTTCATCACCACGTTGCCATTGAGGATGGCGTGCTGACGCGTGACGACGGCGATCTCGGCGAAGTGCCGCGCCGTGGTGCCGTAGAGCTCCATGTGGCGGCGCGCGCCCTGGGCGTAGAGCTGGGCCGGCGCAAACATGCCGATCGGCGCCTCGAACTCGGCCGCCAGCGCGAATTGCGGGAACTGTTGCAGGCGCGTCGACACGCGCGCGCCGGAATAGCCTGTGCGGCCGACCGCGATCAGCACGTGGTTGCAGACACCCGTCGCCACCGCCATGGCCGCACTCTGGATGGCGGCGACGCAGGTGGCGCCGCCCATCGGCACGAACAGCGAGAGTTTTAGATCAGGCAGGCCGAGATTGGCGATGAAATCCTCGGCGATGCCGCCGCCTGGGAAATAGGGCACGACGCCGTCGATGTCGCGCGGCGAGAGCCCTGCGTCGGCAATGGCGGCGAGGCTTGCCTCGAGCTGCAGCGCCAGCGCGCTCTTGGGCGTGCCGCGCGTATAGGCGGTGTCGCCGACGCCGCTGATCGCCGCCGCCTCGCGGAGCGGATGTGCCATGTTGTTTCCTCCAGCGCCCATTGTGCCGGAAGGCAGCCCCCACGCAACCAGGTACGCGGCAATCAGTCCGCGCGGATATTCCCGACGCGGATGATTTCGCGCCAGCGCGCGAGTTCGCTGCGGATGAGCGCCGTATAGGCCTCCGACCCGAGCGTTCCCGGCCTGATGCCGATGCGGTCGAATCGCTCCTTGATCTCGGCGCTTTGCAGGGCCGCGGCGATTTCCACTTCCCAGCGCTTGGCGAGCTCAGCCGGAATGCCGGCAGGGGCGGAGAAGCCGAACCAGTTGGTGGCCACCACGCCGGGGAATCCCGCCTCGCGAAAGGTCGGCGTCTCCGGCAGGGTCGGCGCTCTCTGATCCTCGCTGACCGCCAGGGGGCGCATGCGCTTGCTGTTGAAATAGCCGATCGCCGTCGGCAGGCTTTCCATCAGTGCCGTGATCTGCCCACCTAAAAGATCGTTCATCGCCGGCGCCGAGCCGCGATATGGAATGTGCTCGAACTTCACGCCCGTCTCGCGCACCAGCAGCTGGCCCACGAGATGGTTCATGGTGCCGTTGCCACCCGAGCCGTAGGTGACCTCGCCGGGCTTGGCGCGGGCGAGCTCGACCAATTCCTTCACGCTGCTGACGGGCGAGGCCGCGTTCACCGCCAGCACGCTCGGGAACGTGCCCACGAGATGAATGTGCGTGAAATCGGCCAGCGGATCGTAGGGCACGTCCCTATAGAGGACCGGCCCGATGCCATGCGAGGCAGCGCCGGAAATCATCACGATATGCGCCTCGCCGCGGGCCTTGGCGACGATATCGGCGCCCAGCATGCCGCCGGCACCGGGCTTGTTTTCCACCACGATCGGCTGGCCGAGCCTGGTACCGAACCACTCGGCCAGTGCCCGCGACATGATGTCGGCGGCACCCGCCGGCGGAAAGTTGACGATCCATCGGATCGGCTTGGAGGGCCAGGTCGCCTGCGCACGGGCAATGGCAGGAGCCGAAACGGCGGCTGCGATCATGAGAGTTCGTCGAGAGATCATAGAGCCATCTCCGCTACTAATGCCTCGGCGCATGGTGCAACATGCGTGCCGTCCCGAGTACAGGATTCATGATGGATTTCGATCTCGTCTTGCGTGATGTGCGGCTTCCCGATGCCAAGCCGGACCAACCGGCCACCGACATCGGCGTCAAGGACGGCAAGATCATCGCCCTCGCGCCCAGACTCGGCGGCAGCGCCAAAGAGGACGTGAAGGGTGGCGGGCGGCTGGTCTGCTCGGGTTTCGTCGACACCCACATCCATCTCGACAAGGCCTGCATCCTCGGCCGCTGCGAGCATTCGACCAAGCGCAATCCGCATCTCGCCATGGAGCGCGTGTCGGCGGTCAAGCACACCTTCACTGTCGAGGACGTGATTGAACGCGCCTCGGCGACCATCGAGAAATGCATCAGCCACGGCGCCACGCGCATGCGCACCCACGCCGAGGTCGACCCGAAGGTCGGCCTGCGCGGGGTCGAAGGCGTGAAGGCGCTGATCGACAAGTACAAGTGGGCGATCGATCTCGAGATCTGCGTGATGCCGCAGGAGGGCCTCACCAACAATCCCGGCACCGACGAGCTGATGGTCGCGGCGCTGAAGAACGGCGCAACCGTCGTCGGCGCCGCCCCCAACTACGACAGCGATCGCGCCGCCCAGATCCGCCGCGTTTTCGAGATGGCGCGCGAGTTCGACGTCGACATCGACATGCATCTCGACAGCGGCGCTTCGGCCGAGGAACTCGACACGCTGCTCGTTTGCGACCTCACCGAGAAGTACAAATGGGGCGGCCGCGTCGCCGTGGGTCATGTCGGCAAGCTCGCGACGATGCCCCAGCCCGACCTGGACAAGGTCGCCAGGCGCATGGCCGACGCCGGCGTGGCGGCAACCGTGCTCACGGCGACCGACCTCTATCTCGGTGGCCGCCACACCGACCACAACGTGCCGCGCAACGTGGTCGACCTCAACCGCCTCACCGAACTGGGCGTCACCTGCTCGGTCGGCTCCAACAACATTCTCAATCCTTTCACGCCGTTCGGCGACGGCCAGCTGCTGCGCCAGGTCAACATGCACGCCATCGTCACGCAGCGCGGCAACGACGATGAAGTGCGCGCCCTCTGGGACATGACCACGGCGACGGCAGCGAAGCTGATGCGCAAGGACGACTACGGAATCGCCGTCGGCGGACCGGCCGATCTGGTGATGCTGGATGCGCCGGATGCGGTCACGGCGCTGCGAACGGTGGCGCCGGTGCTAGCCGCATACAAGCGCGGCCGCCGGACTGTCACGCGGGAGCCGGTGCAACTCCACCGGCCATAACAAATCAAAGACACCAGTCAAAGATTAGGGGCAAGAATGTCAAAGCAAGAGCTGGTTTCGCTGTCGTCCGTCGAGATGCGTCGTCGTATCGGCACCAAGGAGATTTCTCCGGTCGAATTGCTCGAGGCCTGCCTGGAGCAAATCGAGGAGGTGAACCCCGCGGTCAATGCCGTGACGGCGATGTGCGTGGCGCGCGCACGCAAGGAGGCGAAGGCGGCCGAGACCGCGGTGCGCCGCGGCGAAGAGCTGCCGCTGCTGCACGGGCTGCCGACCGGCATAAAAGATCTCGAAGAGACCAAGGACCTGCTCACCACCTACGGCTCGCCGCTCTACCGCGACTTCGTGCCGGCTTATGACAACGTGATGGTGAGCCGTGTGCGCGACGCGGGCGCGATCATCGTCGGCAAGACCAACGTGCCGGAATTCGGCGCCGGCTCGAACAGCCGCAACCCGGTGTGGGGCGCAACGGGCAACCCGTTCAACACCACGCTCAATGCCGGCGGCTCCTCGGGCGGCTCGGCGGCGGCGCTGGCGACCGACCTCCTGCCGGTCTGCACCGGCTCCGACACCGGCGGCTCGCTGCGCAATCCCGCGGCCTACTGCGGCATCGTGGGCTTCCGCCCCTCGCCCGGCATGGTGGCCGTCGAACGCCGCGCCATGGGCTGGACGCCGATCTCGGTGCTGGGGCCGATGGGCCGCTCGGTCGCCGACCTCTCGCTCCTCTATGCGACGCAGATCGGCCAGCACGACACCGATCCGCTGTCCTTCCCGATCGATGGTGCGGCCTTTGCCGAGCCCTGGCCGGTCGATCTCGGCAGTCTTCGTGTTGCCTGGACCGAGGATTTCAGCGGCGCGCCGGTCGAGAAGGGCATTCGCGCCACGATGCGCGAGAAGATCAAGGCGATGAAGCCGCTGTTCCGCAGCCTCGACAAGGTCGAGGTCGACTACGGCGAGGCCGATCGCTGCTTCGACGTGATCCGCGCCGTCAGCTTCCTGTCGCGCTATCGCGACGCCTATACCAACAACAAGAAGATGCTCGGCCCCAACATCATTGCCAACTACGAGATCGGCGCCAAGCTCAGCCTTGCCGACTTCGCCTGGGCGCACGCCGAGCAGACGCGGATCTTCCGCAAGTTCCAGGAACTCTATCGCGACTACGACCTGGTGCTGGGTCCCACGGTCGGCTTCTCGCCCTTCCCATGGAAGCAGCTCTACATCGACGAGATGGATGGCAAGAAACTGCGCAACTACTATCACTGGATGGCGTCGGTCTATTTCGTGACGCTGGCCAGCAACCCCGCGGTGTCGCTGCCCTGTGGCCTCGACCACAAGAAGATGCCGTTTGGCCTGCAAGTGATCGGCCGCTTCCGCGGCGACGGCGAGGTGCTGGGCGCGGCACATGCGATGGAACAGGCCTTCAAGGGCATCCCGGGCCTCGCTCGGCCGTTGCCCAACATGGCCAAGCTGCGCAAGCCGACGGCGGCCTTGAAGTCGATCGTGACCCACCCGCCCAAGCTCGACGCCAAGGTGGCGCGCGGTCCCGCACCCGGCGCGCTCTGAGCCCGGCAGCTTTACATAAATTCATCTTGCCGCCGCGGTGACGCCACCCGCGCCGACGTACCTCATTGCATGGAGGCCCGTTCCCCAACGGGCGCTCGACGGAGGTAAATCATGCGCAAGGTGAAATGGCTAATGGCGGCAGGCCTGGTGGCCGTGACCGCCGCGTGCACGCAGACGGGCTACGACAATTCGTACGCCTACAACAACCGTGGCTACAACAACGCCTACTACGGCTCCGGCTCCGGCTCCGGCTACAGCTACAACAACAACGCCAACCCGTTCTACTCGCGGTCCGCCGCAGCCGCCCAGCGCCGGCCGTACGGCGACCAAGACCGTGACGGCGTGCGCAACCGCAGCGACATGGATGCCAACGGCGACGGCGTGCCGGACTTCGTCCAGCGATAACTGAGAGGGCGCGATTTCGAACCGGCTTCCGGACCCTCGTCCGGGAGCCGTTTTTTGCATCTGCGTGCCTTCAACAAATCTCAGTTGCGCCAACACGCCGCCATTGTCGCCGTCTCTGATGGTCACCTGGGATCGTCCCGCTGGAGAACGGACCATTCCCGTGGAGGACACAGATGCGCAACGTCAGTTGGCTTGCCGCCGCGGGCCTGGTGATTGTGACGGCGGGGTGCGTTGAGCAGGGAGGCTATCCAACGACCTACGGCTACAGCCCGGGGTACAGCTCGCCGGGCTATGGATACTCGGGCTATTCCAACAGCTACTACAGCCAACCCAGCTATTACCGTTCGCAGCCGACCTACTACTCGCAGCCTGTGGTGACACAACCCCGCTACGTCCCGGTGGCCAGCCCGACGCCGCGACGCGGTCCCTACGGCGACTATGACCGCGACGGCATTCCGAACCGCTACGACCGCGACAAGAACGGCGACGGCGTGCCCGACCGCTACCAGCGGAACCGGTACTAGTGCCCGTGAAAGCAGTGATGGGCGTGGCGGCAACCGGGCTCCTGCTGGCAACGGCGGGCTGCCTGGAACCGCCGGCGACGTCACACGGCGCCGCACCGGATCGCTATCAGCTCCAGCCGGTCGCGCGGGCGGTCGACTATTCCCCGCCGCCGTATCAGCCAGCTCCGTACCAGCCACCGCCGGTCCTGACGCCGCCGGTCCTGACGCAGACCACGCCCGTGGTCGGGACCAATACCGGGCCGCCGGTGCGTTACCTGCCGGCGCCCCAGCCGACGACGTCGCTCCTTGGCCCGCAGCGCGCGGGTTGAAACACCGGCCGCTAGAGCTCGACGGTCTGGTAGCAGGGCGCCTTACCCCACAGGCAGAGGCGGTAGCTCTTGCGCAATCCGTGCCGGAAGAAGGGATCGTCCTCACAAAGCGCGACGGCTTCCTCGCGGCTGGCCACTTCCAGCACCACAGGCCGCCGCAGTACCATTCGTCCGGCGCCGTCCGCAGCCCGCCGCCGATCAGGATCCGGTCACGGTGGGCTGCCAGATAGGCAAAGTGCGGCTGAGCCTGCGTCTTGCGGATCTGGCCGCCCATCTTGTCATCGCGATATCCCCTCGTGTTCGAGCCGGCGCGCCAGATAGCGCACTGACTTGGCGCCGCCATGAATGGACGCCCGCCCGACCTCGGAAAATCCGAACGCCGCGTGGAAGGCATCGGACGCCGGATTGGGCGGATCGGAATTCACCTCGCAGCCGACGATCTCATGTCCCGCCGCGACGGCCCGGCGAAAGAGATCCTCATAAAGCAAACGGGCCAGGCCCTGCTGGCGCGCAGCGCGGTCGACCACGATGCGATCGACGTAGACGAACCTTGGATAGCGCTGGCGAAACCAGAGATAGTTGGGGCTGTCGTAGTCGGCGCTTTCGTCGAAGGCGATCAGGAACGCAGCCAGATGACCGAACCGGCGGGCGTAGAACGACTTGCCCAGCAAGGCGTCCAGTCGATCGCCCTCGAGCCATGACAGTTCCACGGCGTGGGCGTTGTTGAGCGCCAGCACGGCGGCTTGGACGTCCACCGTGATCGGCATCGGAAAACGATCGGCCGAAGGTGATTGCTGCATGGCGTGGCCTGTAACAGCCGGCCCACGTTGACGGTATGTGCCGAAGGCAGGCCCAGCCGGAGAAGTTTTAGGGCTCAGGCCCGCGCCGGCTTTTTCCCTGGCTTGGCGCGACCGCGGGCCTCGGCCCGGACCTCGGCATCGTGCTGACCGAGTGTCGGTGCGGCGCGGCGAACACCACCCGGCGTCGCCGACAGTTTTAGCGGCACGCCCAGCGTCTTCTGGCGACCCGCCCTGGCATGGTCCACTTCGGCCACCATGCCGCGCGCCAGGATCTGGGGATCGGCGAAGACCTCGTCGTGATGCAGCACCGGCCCGGCCGGAATGCCCTCGGCCTCCAGCACCGTCATCCAGTCGCCGGTCGAGCGATTCACGATCTCGGCCTGCAGGATTCCCACGATCAGCTCGTTGTTCTTCACGCGGTCGGCGTTGGCCTTGAAGCGTGGATCATCGGCCAACTCGGGCTTGCCGACCAGGGCGCAAAGCTTGCGGAAGAAATTCTGCTGCGCGCCGCCGATGGTGAGCCAGCCGTCGGACGTCTGGAACACCTGGTAGGGCGAGGAGCCGCGATGCGCCTGGCCGAGCTTCTCGGGCCTGATGCCGTTGGCGAAGTAGTTGGCGGCCTCGTAGACGCCCAGCGACACCGTGGCCTCCAGGAGCGAGGTTTCGACCCACTGGCCCTGCCCGGTCTTCTGCCGCGCCTGCAGGGCGGCCAGGATGCCGATGGTGAGGTAGAGCCCGGCGCCGACGTCGGAAATGGCGAGCGGGATGCGGTAGGGCGGCCCGTCCTTGGGCCCGGTCACCGACATCAGGCCCGACATCGCCTGGATCATCAGGTCGAAGCCGCCGCGCCTGGCATAGGGCCCGGTCTGGCCGAAGCCCGAGATCGAGCCCAGCACCAGCCGCGGGTTGCGGGCGCTGAGCACCGGCCAGCCGAGGCCCAGCCTCTCCATCACGCCGGGCCGGAAATTCTCCAGCACGACGTCGGCGCCATCGACCATGTCCCAGAAGATTTCCAGATCATCCGCGTCCTTGAGATCGAGCCGCACCCCGCGCTTGTTGCGGTTCCACAGCATGAAGGGCGCCGACTCGCCTTCGACGAAGGGCGGCGCGCCGCGCATGGCATCGCCTTGCGGGCTCTCGATCTTGAGCACGTCGGCGCCAAGATCGGCCAGTTGCATGCCGCAGAACGGGCCGGAGAGGTGCGTGGTGAGATCGAGAACGACCAGTCCATCGAGCGCGCCGGCCATGCGACTACTCCAGCAAGATCTTGAGATCGGTGAGCGTGGTTTCCCACTTGCTGCTGCCGAACTGATTGGAAACGATCCGGCCGTCCTGGACGATCAGGAAGCGCGGCGCGCCGGTCTTGCGCGGGATCTGGTCGAGGATGGGTTTGAGATCTCCTGGCCAGAAGCGTGCCTGGTAGACTTCCCGGAACCTGGGCGAATCGATCTCGATCCACGTCACCCGGCCGAATTCCGGCGAGGCGAGCCACTTCGTCTTGTAGGCCTTGGCCCAACGATGGCAGGGCGGACAATCCTCGCCGCCGATGTAGATCACCTTCACATTCGTCGCGGCTTTGGCGGCGCCAAACACGGCCGAGGCGGCAAGCGAGGCGAAAAGGAAGGCGCGCCGATTCATATTGGATAATCTAGGCGCGCATGCCCCGTCCCACCAAACCCTCTCTCGTCACCCTGGGTGATTTCTTCCGGTTCGCGTCTCACCGCTTCCGGGCCGGCCGCCTCGCCTATGGCCACGGCACCACCAACGCCCGCGATGAAGCGGCCTTTCTGCTGCTGGAGGCGCTCCGCCTGCCGATTCACAGTCTCGACCCCTATCTCGACCTCAAGCCGACCGCCGCCGAGCGGGCGCGGCTGCTCACCTTGATCGACGCCCGCGTGGCGCTCCGCCTGCCCGCGCCCTACCTGGTGGGCGCGGCTTATATGCACGGTGTGCGCTTCCAGGTCGACAAGCGGGCGCTCATTCCGCGCTCCTTCATCGGCGACCTGCTGGTGGGCGGCGGCCTGCCACTCGGCGATCCTGCGCGCGTCCGCCGCGTGCTCGACCTCTGCACCGGTTCGGGCTGCCTCGCCATCCTCGCGGCGCTGGTTTTCCCGCGGGCCAAGATCGATGTGGTCGATCTTTCGGCCGGGGCGCTGGCCCTCGCGCGACGCAACGTGGCCACGCACCGCCTACAAGATCGCATCGCGCTCCATCGCGGCGATCTGTTCAAGCCACTGGGATCCAGCCGTTACGACCTGATCCTCAGCAACCCGCCCTATGTCGATGCCCGCGGCATGGCCAGGCTGCCGCCGGAGTATCGCCACGAACCGCGCATGGCGCTGGCCGCCGGCGACGACGGGCTCGACCTGGTGCGCCGCATCCTGGCCGAAACGCCGCGGCATTTGACAAAGAATGGCAGCCTGTTGTGCGAGATCGGCCGTGGCCGCAAGCCGCTCGAGGCCGCCTATCCGCGCCTGCCCTTGCTCTGGCTCGACACCGAGCAGAGCGAGGGCGAGGTCTTCTGGGTCTCGCGCTCCGATCTCCGATCCCTCTAGGCCGCATCTCCCAGACAGATCCCCAGCGCCCGCGCCGTCCGGATCAGGGTTCCGTCTGGATCGACGGTGCGCGAGCGGCCGACCACCTTCTCGAGCGGCACGTCGATCACCTGGCGGTTCCACCACGCCACCATGAGATCGCCCTTGCCCTCGGCCAGCAGGTCGACCGCGCGCACGCCCAGCGCCGCCGCCAGCAGGCGATCCTCGGCAGTCGGCATGGCGCCGCGCTGGACATGGCCCAGCACAGTGGCACGCGCCTCCGCGCCGGTGGCCTTGGCGAGCCGCTTGGACAGCCACTCCCCGACCCCGTGGTCGGGCGCCTCAGCCGACGGATCGGCGGCCTCGTCCGACTGGCCGGCGGCTTCCGCGACCACCACGAGCGCGGAGGTGCGGCCGGCCTCACGCAGGCCCGCGATGTGCTCGACGACGCGTTCGAGATGCCAGCGCACCTCGGGGATCAGCACCACGTCAGCCCCACCCGCGATGGCGGCGGCAATGGCGATGTGGCCGGCGTCGCGGCCCATCACTTCCAGCACCATGGTGCGCTCATGGCTGGTGCCGGTCGGCTGCAGCCGGTCGAGCGCTTCGGTGGCGATGGCGACGGCCGTCGAATAGCCGACGGCGCGCTCGGTATGGCCGACATCGTTGTCGATGGTCTTGGGGACCCCGACGAAGGGAATGCCCGACGGCGCCAGCAGCTTGCGCAGGATGGCGAGGCTGCCGTCGCCGCCGACGCCGATCAGACCGCCGAGACCCAGCAGCCTGAGCCCTTCGACCATCTCGCCGGAGCGATCTTTCAGGCTGCCGTCCTTCATCGGGAAGGCGAAGGGATCGCCGCGATTGGTGCTGCCGAGGAAGGTGCCGCCCTGGCGCGCCAGCGAGGCGTCGAGGCGCTCGGGATCGAGCGTCACCGCTTCGACGGGCCGTTCGAGGAGGCCCAGGGTGCCGTAGCGCAATCCCACGGTCGTCCAGCCGTGGCCATGATGCGCGCGCAACGCCACGGCGCGGATCGTGGCGTTGAGGCCGGCACAGTCGCCGCCGCTGGTCAGGATTCCGATTCGCTTGGTCATGGCGCAGTTCCTCACCGCTGGTCCCGCATCTTAGCGACAATATCGCGGCCGGCGCTTGCTGCACTTCGCGTGATCATTCTAAAGTGGCGCGTCCGGGGGGACATTGGGGTTTGGGGATTTTTGTGACGTTCACGCGTGTCGACTTCTGGTCGCGTTTTGCCCTGGTTCTGGCAACCGTTTTCACCCTCTTTTCGTTGGACGCCGCCCGACCGGCCTTGGCCGATTGCGTCCAGAACGGCCTCAACGTCGTCTGCTCCGGCGCCTCGCCCGGCGGCTTCGACGCCGCAGGCCAGCCCGGGCTCAACGTGCTCGTTCAGCCGGGTGCCGCCGTCGGCACCGGCCTGTCGCTCGATGCCAACAACGTCGTGTCGAACCTGGGAGCGATCACCGTCGGCATAGGCGCGAACGCCATAACCGCGTCGACCGGCAACCAGATTTCGAGTTCGGGAACCATCACCGGCGGCGACGGCGCGAACGGCATCTTCGCGAGCGACAACACGACGGTGACTCACAGCGGCGTCCTTACCATCGGCAACGGCGGCGGCGTGGGCATTTTCGTGGCTGGCACGGGGTCGGTCCTCAACTCCGGCACCATCACGGCGGGCAACCTCGGCTCGGGTATCGCCGGCTTCAACGCAACAAACACCGGCACGATCAACGTCGGCGATACCGGCGCGGGCATCGTCGGCACATTCGATGGCGGCACTCTGATCAACCGCGGCCTGATCAACGCCGGGCCCAGCGGCATCGGAATCCAGGCCTCCACCAACTCGCTCACTGTCATCAACAGCGGCGTGATCGTCTTCGGCAATTGCGGCGCCGGCATCCAGGTGACCGGAACCAACAATACCGTCAATAACAGCGGCGTGATCTCCGATAGCGGCTGCGGCGGTCTCGGCATCATGACCGGCGCCGGCGGTACCGTCACCAACTCAGGCGCGATCACGGTCGGCGACTTCGGCGGAGCCATCATCGGCAATGTGGGCACGAACGTGAACAACAGCGGCGTGATCGTGGCGGGCGCAGGCGGCATCGGCATCTTCACGGGCGGCAACATCGTCAACTCCGGCACGGTGATCGTCGGAGATACCGTGGGCTTCAGCGGCGGCCTGATCGCGCAGGGCGACAATCTCAGCATCCTGAACTCCGGCACCGTTATCGGCGGACGCGTAACGCCCGGTATGGCCGTGATCGGCGATTTCGGCACCCTGACCAACAGCGGCACGATCGTCGTCGGACAGGAAGGCGGCGGCATGGTGGCCTTGGGCAACAATGCCACGATCCTCAACAGCGGCAGCATCACGGTCGGTGCGGACGGCATCGGCATCAGCCAGCAAGGCAACGGTGGCACGGTCATCAACAGCGGCACGATCAACTTCGGCGCCTGCGGCTCGGGCATCGATACCTCAGGGGGCAGCACCTCGACCGTGGTCAATACGGGCCGCATCGTCGGCAGCGGCTGCGGCTCCACCGGCGTCAACATGCGTGGCGGCGACAGTCTCACCAACAGCGGCCTGATTGCCGGCGCCTTCTCCGTCAGCGTGCTGGCCGGCGCCAACGCAACGGTGATGAACACCGGCACCCTGGACGGCACCGTCGAGCTCACCGGCGGCGGCGGCCACACGCTGACCAATGCCGGCCTGATCACCGTGAGCGCGCCGCTCATGCCCGGGGCGGGCGTCGCCCACGCCGTCGACGGCGTCTTCACCCAGAACGCATCGGGCACGCTGGCGCTCCGTGTCGGCACCAACCCGACAGCGTCCAATTTCGACAGCCTGGGCGTGACCGGCGTCGCCAACCTGGGCGGGACGCTGCGCGCCGCGGTCCAGCCGGGCCTCTACGGATCGAGCACGACCTACGCCGGAGTGCTCACCTTCGCGAGCTCGACTGGCGGCTTCGCCAGCGTCGAATCGGGACTGCTCTTCCTGAATGCTTCAGCCGTCTACAATGCGACCAGCATCGACCTGATACTGACGCGCGTGCCGTTCAACCAATTTCCCGGCGGCGGTGGATCAAACGCCGGCGCCGTCGGCAACGCGCTCGAGGCACAGTATTCGACCAGCCTCACCGGCACCGCCTCGGCCTTCTACAGCCAGCTCCTGCAATCGACCGCGCCCAACACGCTAGCGCAGCTCAGCGGCGAGATCGCCTCGGCCGGCCAGAATGCGTCGTTCGGCGTCTTCAGCCAGCTCTTCGGAACGGTGTTCGGCCAGATCAACACCAGCCGCACCGCGGGAACCGGGCAGGCCCAGGCCGCCAACGGCCAGCGGCTGAGCGCACAGTTGGCCGAGGCCTGCGTCGGCGATGCCTGCCAGGACACCTCGTCGGGCCGGCGCATGAACTACTGGGCGCAGGGTTTCGGCGCCGCCGGCACCTACGATGCGAATGCCTCCGTGGGCAGCACGGCGGTCAGTGTGACGTCAGGCGGCGGCGCCACCGGCATCGACATCTATGTGACGCCCGGCTTCCTGCTGGGCGCCATGCTGGGCACGACCAGCGCCGGCTTCACGATGGCCGATCTCGCCAGCACCGGCACCTCGCAGGCGATCGTGTTCGGCGCCTATTCGAGCTACACCGTCGGTGCCGCCTATCTCGATACGGCGCTGGCCTACGGCATCGGCAGCTTCACGACCCGGCGCTTTGTCGGCACCGGCTCGATCAGCGAGCAGGTGAACGGCGCCTTCAGCGGCAGCCAGTATGGCGGCCGGGTCGAGGGCGGCAGGCGGTTCGAGATCGAGCGCTCCGCCATCACGCCCTACGCCAACATCACCGTCCAGGCGCTGCAGCAGAACGCCTACACCGAAGTCTCGCGCAACATCGCGACCGGCGCGGCGGGCGTCACGGGGCTGAACGTGCAAGCCCAGACCACGACATCGGTACGCTCGGTGATGGGCGCGGAGTTCGCCACGACCTTCGCACAGGACGAGAATCTGATCGTCCGGCCGCGCGCACGGCTGGGCTGGGCGCATGAGTTCAACACCTACCGCGCCTCGACCGCGAGTTTCGCCGCCTTGGGCCCCGGCGTTCCCTTCACCGTGCAGGGTGCGTCACCAGCCAGCGACGCGCTGGTCGTGCAGGCCGCCGTGGAAGTGGAAGTGGGTCGCCTGTTCAGGATCTACGGCCAGTTCGACGGCGATTTCGCCAGCACCGCACGCTCCTACGCCGGCACCGGCGGCATCAGATTGGTCTGGTAGATCGGCCCGCAGCTTTTTCAGGCATCAAAGGAGTTGGACATGCGCCACCTAGCAACCTTCTTCGCCGTCGCCGTTGTGCTGCCGCTGTCCGCCGTGGCGCAGCACAATCCGCCGCAACCCTACGCTGGCCTCGAGTCGCGCCCGATCAAGGCGCTGTCGCCGGAGCAGCTTGCCGACCTGCGCGCCGGCCGCGGCATGGGACTCGCCCTGCCGGCCGAGCTCAACGGCTATCCCGGTCCGACGCATGTGCTGGAGCTCGCCGGGCCGCTCGGCCTCACGCCCGAGCAGCGGGCTCGGACCGAAGCCCTCATCACCGCCATGAAGGCCGAGGCGATCCCGCTCGGCGAACGGCTGATCGCCGACGAAGCGGTCCTCGACCGCCTGTTCGCCGAGAAACGGGCGACGGCCGGGACACTCGACGCAGCAAGCGCCAGCATCGGCGCGGCCCAGGCGGCGCTCCGCGCCGCGCACCTCCGCTATCACCTCGACATGATCGCGGTACTCACGCCGGAGCAGGTTGCGCGCTACGCCGTGCTGCGCGGCTACGGGGGCGGCACGCATCGCCATTGAGCAGCGCCGCCCTCAATCGAGCAGTGCCGGACCGGCCCGGAGAGGAACAACGTCGAAGGCAACGCAGATCCTGGACCCCGACGATTTCGTCGGGATCGTCGCGTGCGGAATGAAGGACGGAAACATGATCAGCTGGCCCGGCGCTGGTCGTATGTTCCGGATACCCCACGGCGGCTCTCTCGCCTCCGGCAGGTTCAGGCTGCCGAGCGCCAGGCAACCGGCGCGCGCATCGCTTCCGGAGATCTCCGGGACGCTGACGTAATAGATTCCACTCAGCCAGCCCGCGGAGTGGATGTGCCTCTTCTGATAGCCCTCACCCGGATAGACGACCGCCCAGGCGTCGAGCCCGGCCTTTTCGGGGCGCGCCGCAACGAAGGGATCGTCCGATCCCTCGGGCAAGGCGGCGACGTATGCCTCCACGGCCGAGCGTATCATGTCGATCAAGGCGCCCATCGCCCCGCCGGGTCCGAACGCAAGATCGCCCGAGGTCTGCAGGCCGCCTCGCGTCGCCTTGCCGATCGGATCGGGCCTCAGCGTCGGGTTGCGGGCAATCTCGCCGCTCAGAGCCTCTTCGAAGGCTTCTGCGCGAGGGTATTCCCCGGGCGCGGCCACATTGGTCACCGTCACGAAGCGGTCGAGATCGATCAGCTGCCGCGCTTCTTGCGAACGCCCCAGATAGGCATAGGCGACCGCCAGCTCGTAGCGCGCCTGGACATGGCCGGTCCGCTGCTTCATCGCCGCCTGGCATATCGGGATCATGGTCTCCGAGGTGGCATTCCGCCGTGCGGTCCTCCCCAGGAGCTCGATCGCCACGTCGCTCGTGAGGTCGAGGGCCAGCGCTTCACGCGCGATCCGGCCGGCGTCCTGCGCGACGCCGGTCTTCATCAGTATTTCGAGGCGGTATAGCGCCGTCTTGCGGTCGTCCCCCGGGATCGCCGGAGCTTCGCGCATGACCTGACCGAAGAGATCATGACGGCCGAGCCGGTAGTAGGTGTCCGCGAGCAAGAGATGGAGCCTCGGCTCCGCCGGCAGCTTGGCGATCGCATCGGTCAGGACCGCCGCCGCCTCTTCGTCCTTGTCCATGAGCAACAGAGACTGGGCGAGCGTTTCCCAGTGCTTGGCATCGCCGGGACGAAGCGCGATCGCCTTGCGGGCCAGGTCGACCAGGACGCCCAGATTGCCCGTTTGGGCCGACATGTCCCAACGCATTGGCGCCTCTCGAGGGTCAGTCTCCCGATGTTGGAGCTAGATCGCGAAGTCTTCCAGCTTTTTGCCGTTCTGAAGGGCCGCCACGATCCACTTCGGCTTCAGGCCGCGGCCAGCCCAGGTCTCGCCCTTGTTCTTTGGATTGCGGTATTTTGCCTTTAGCCTGGTGCCCTTCGCCATTCCCTTTCGCTTCACGCCGCCCGGCTTCAACGCCACCGCGATATCGGCCGGCTTCAGCTTGTATTTCGCGATCACCGCCCTGAGCTCCTTGATGCCGGGCTTCTCGACGCGCTTCAGCTCTTCCGCCTTGGCTTCGAGTTCGCGGATCTTGGCCCGGATCGATTCGAGGGTCGTCTTTCGAGGCATGCGTGTTCCTTCGCGATCAAACCAATGTGCGTGCATCTATATCAGCGGAATGGCGGTGGTCGCATGATGCTTCGCACCATTGGTGCGCGAGATGGCGCCGCGGCGACGTCCAATTCCGTTCCCGTTCCGGCCTTGGGGATCAACCTTCTAAGCCATTGAGAAGATTGGTGGGCGCTGTAGGGCTCGAACCTACGACCCGCTGATTAAGAGTCAGCTGCTCTACCAACTGAGCTAAGCGCCCCATTGGCCGGAAGCGGCGCGGCTATACCAAGGCCGATACTCCTTGTCGATAGCCCCGCGGCAAAGAAATCCCGGGATTCCATCCGAACTTTCACCGTGTGCGCGGCAATTGGGCGTCGCGGTAGACGCTGACCCCGATCAGGAGGCCGCAGGCGAACATCACGGAAACCATGGCGGTGCCGCCGTTGCTGACCAGCGGCAGCGGCACGCCGACCACCGGCAGGAGACCCATGACCATGGCGGTGTTGATGAAGACATAGAGGAAGAGCATGGCAGTGACGCCGAGCGCCAGCAGGCGGCCGAAATGATGCTGGCTGCGCAAGGCGATCGAGAAGCCCCAGACCAGCACCAGCGCGAACAGGCCCAGCAGCACGAAAGCGCCCACCATGCCCCATTCCTCGACGAAGGTCGTGAAGATGAAGTCGGTCTGCTTCTCCGGCAGGAAGTTCAGCGACGACTGCGTGCCCTTCAGGAATCCCTTGCCGAACAGGCCGCCCGAGCCGATGGCGATCTTGGACTGGGTGATGTGATAGCCGGCGCCCAGCGGATCGCGGTCGGGATCGAGAAAGGTGAGCACCCGTTTGCGCTGGTATTCATGCATGAACGACCAGGCGATCGGCAAGCAGGCCACCGCGCCCACCGCCGCCGCCAGGAACATCCAGAGGCGCACGCCAGCCACGAACAGCAGCGCACCGCCGGCCATCAGCACCATCATCGCCGTGCCGAGGTCGGGCTGGACCATCACCAGCGCGACCGGCATCAGGATCACCAGCAGCGGTGGCAGGGTAAAGAGAAGCTTCGAAGCCTGCTCCTTGCTCAGGCCGTGATAGTAGCGCGCCAACACCAGGATCACCGCCACCTTGGCGATCTCCGAGGGCTGGATCTGCATCGGCCCGATCACCAGCCAGCGCTGTGCGCCCATGCCGATCTTGCCGATCAGGTCGACGGCGATCAGCAGCGCCAGCGACGCGACGTAGATCGGCCAGGCCATCGCCAGCCAGACCCTGGGATGGATCAGCGCCACCGTCAGCATAAGGGCGAAGGCCGCGCCGTAGCGCACGGCGTGGCGGCTCGCCCAGGGATCGAAGCGGCCACCGGCCGCGGAGTAGAGCGCCACCACGCCGATGCCGGCGATCGCCGTCAGCACCAGTACCAGACCCCAGTTGATGCGCCAGATCTTCTCGGCGAAGCCTACCGGCGCCGGTGCATCCAGCGCGATGCTGTTCATCGCGAGGCCATCTTGCGGAAACGGTCGCTGCGGCGCGAGGGATCGCGCTTCATGGTCTCGACCAGCACGTCGCGGCCGATCGGGCCGGCGGTGGCGCCGCCAGCCATGCCGTGCTCGATGATGACGGCGCAGGCGTAGCGCGGATTATCCACCGGGCCGTAGCAGACGAACAGCGCGTGGTGGCGGAGGTGCCACGGCAACGAAGCCTGGGTGATGCCCATCTCGCGCTCGCGTTCGGTGATGCGCTTGACCTGGGCGGTGCCGGTCTTGCCGGCAAACCGCAGCGACGGGTCAAGCAGCTTGCCTTGGCCGTCGACGCGCAACTGGCTGGCCGTGCCCGACGCGACCACCTGGTTCATGCCGTCCCGGATCATCGCCAGATGCTGCGGATTGAGGCGCAGCGACGGCGCCGTGGGCTTGCTGCGTGGCGGCGGCGGCCCGAGCTCCTCGCGCGGCGTCGCCTTGGCAAGGAGCAGGTTGGGTTGCACCTCGTAGCCACCGTTGGCGATACGCGCCGTCATGATGGCGAGCTGCAGCGGCGTGCAGTTCATGTAGCCCTGGCCGATACCGAGGTTGAATGTATCGCCGTGCTGCCACGAACTGCCGACCTTCTCCTGCTTCCAGGCGCGCGTCGGCTGGTTGCCGGCCGACTCGCCCGGCAGCCCGAGTTCGCTCTGCCGCCCGAAGCCCAGGCGGACCGCCATGTCGCTGATGCGGTCGACGCCGGCGCGGCGGGCGGCTTCGTAGAAGAAGCAGTCGCAGGACTGGGCAATCGCCTCGACGACGTTGGTCGATCCATGGCCGCCCTTCAGCCAGCAATGGAACTTGATCTTGCCCAGCTCGAGGTGCCCGACGCAGGGCAGCCGCGTATAGGGGTCGATCGCCTTGGATTCGAGGGCGGCCAGCGCCGTCACCATCTTGTAGGTCGAGCCCGGCGGATAGACGCCGGCGATCGCCTTGTTGTGCAGCGGTCGCTCGGGATTCTCCAACAGGTCGCGCCATTCGCTCTGCGTGATGCCGCGCGCAAAGGTGCTGGGGTCGAAGCCCGGCGTCGAGGCCATGGCGATCACGTCGCCGGTGATCACGTCGAGCACCACCACCGAGCCCGACTGGTGCTCCTTCATCCTGTCGGCGGCGAAACGCTGCAGGTCGAGATCGATGGTGAGCAGCGCGTTCGATCCCGGCTGGCCCTCGGTGCGGTCGAGCTCGCGCACGACGCGACCGACGGCGTTGACCTCGACCTGGACCGCGCCGGCACGGCCGCGCAGGTCATCCTCGAGCGAGCGCTCGACGCCTTTCTTGCCGAACCGCATGGTGGCGAGCTGCAGCACCGGATCGTCGCGGCCGGCGAGATCCTCATCGGAGACGCGGCCGGTGTAGCCGATGATGTGGCTCATCAGCTCGCCCTCGGGATAGTCGCGCGACTGGCCGAGGTCGATGAACACGCCGGGCAGGTCGGGCGCGTTGAATTCGAGGCGCGCCACGTCCTCCCAGCCGAGATTCTCGCGCACCACTACGGGCTGGGCGTTGCGGCTGCGCCGGAGATCGCGCAACAGGCGGTTCCGTTCGGTCTCGCCGAGACTGAGGATCTGATCCAGGCGCTCGACCAGCACTTCGACGCCGCGGCCGCGGTCCGACGTCGCCATGGCGCGGAAGTTGTTGCGGTTGATGGCCAGCGGCTGACCGGTGCGGTCGAAGATCATGCCGCGCGACGGCGGTAGCAGCCTGAGATTTATCCGGTTCTCCTCGGCCAGCGTGGCAAAGCGCTGGGTCTCGAGGACCTGGAGCTGGTAGAGCCGTCCGGCCAGTGCCGACAGCAGCACGCCCTGCACGCCGGCCAGCAGCAGCGCACGCCGGGTGAACAGGCCGCTGCGTTCGCCTTCGCCGTTACGGAAGGGCCTCATGACCCGGACCTCATGACGTGGTCTCCCCCGGCCGCGCCGAGCCGCGCGACTCGTCGGGCACGTTCAGCGGGTCGCGCGCGCGCACGCGGGCGAGCAGCGGGGCGAGGAGCGGATAGAGCACCACCACGACGGCATATTGCAACAGCGCCGGCACCGGATCGATGGCCGTCCAGGTCCACAGCGCGGTGAAGAACCACACCAGGAAGACGAAGCCGAGCGCAAGCAGGCAGAAGCCGAACCACTGGAAGAGGAACGGTACCCCCACAAGGTAACGGCGATTGTTCACCACGGTCGCCCGGATCAGCACGAACCCCAGCGCACTGATGCCGACCGGCGCCCCGGGGCCACCCAGCAGCAGGTCGAGCAGGATGCCCATCGCCAGCAGCAACGGTCCGGGCAACCGTTCGGGCGTGGCCAGGCTGAATTGGAAGACTACCAGCGCTGGCAGAAGCGGCAGCGCCCCCGAGAGGTAGGGCGCACGCAACGGCGCCAGGGTCAGCAGAACGAAGAACAGCAGGACCGCGCCAGGCAACGCCCAACGGCCCCAGCGGTCGAGCATGGCGAGCAGACCGTCGGCGCGCATGTCAGGAAATCCCCACGTCAGCGGATCCTGACGCCGGCCGGCGGCGACGCCGGCGCGCTCGGGTTGCTACCCACCAGGCCGGTGACGCCGTAGTCGACGACGCGCACGAACTCAAGCCGCGAGAAATCGGCGAACGGCCGGACGCGGACGCTGCCCTCGCCGGTTTCCACCACCTCGCCAACCGGGATCCCAACCGGAAAGCTGCCGCCGTGGCCGGAGGTCACGATGCGGTCGCCGCGCTGCACGCCGGCCACGCTCTGCAGCAGCGACAGGCGAAGCTGCGGGGAATTGTCGCCGGCCAGGATGGCGCGCTCGCGGGTGCGCTCGATCAGGACCGGCAGGCGCGAATTCACGTCGGTCACGAAGAGGACACGCGCGCTGTTGTCGCCGACCTCGGCGATGCGCCCGGCCAGACCCTCGCCGGTGACCACGGCCTGGCCCGAGGCGACGCCGGCCCGGCGACCGACATTAAGCAGCGCGCCGCGCACATAGGCGCTGACGCTGTCGCCCACGATACGGGCGGTAATGAAGGAGGCTTCCGGCCCCTCGCGGAAATTGGCCAGCCCGCGCATCCGCTCGTTCTCGTTCTCCAGCCGTCGCGCGGCGGTCTGCCAGGCCAGCAGCCGGGCGTTTTCCTCGCGCAGGCGGGCGTTCTCCTCGCGCAGGCTTGCGAATTCCTGGAGGTCGGCAATGGCGCGATTGGCAGCGGCGACGGGGCGGGCGATCGCTTCGAGTATGGGGCTGGCGAGGTCGAGGGCCAGCACCCGGGCATGTTCGACCAGCACAGTGTCGGCCTTGCCCACCAGCATGGCTCCGAACGAGGCAATCACGAGCAAACCTAGGGCGAAGCGCTGCACCATCGTGCGCACCTGGCTCGCGACTACCTCGAAGTCGTCCCGGATCGCCATTTCCTGCCCATTCTACCCCAAAGCGGGCGGGGCGTGTGGCCTGTTAGCGGCCTGCTAGTACATTGACGACAGGACGCCGCGCAGTCGGCCGATGTTTTCCACCGCATGGCCGGTGCCCAGCGCCACGCACAGGAGCGGGTCCTCGGCTACCGAGACCGGCAGGCCGGTGGCCTGGCGCAGCACGGTGTCCATGTTCGACAGCATGGCGCCGCCACCCGTGAGCACGATGCCCTTGTCGACGATGTCGGCGGCCAGTTCCGGGGCGGTGTTTTCCAGCGCGACCTTGACGGCCTCGACGATGGCGCTCACCGGCTCCTGCAGGCTCTCGGCGATCTGCCGCTCGGTGATGACCAGTTCCTTGGGGACGCCGTTCATCAGGTCGCGGCCCTTGATCTCCATGGTCCGGCCCTCGCCGTCTTCCGGCGGGCAGGCCGAGGCGATGGCCTTCTTGATGCGTTCGGCCGAGCTTTCGCCGACCAGCAGATTATGATTGCGGCGGATGTAGGCGATGATCGCCTCGTCCATCTTGTCGCCGCCGACGCGCACCGAGCGCGGATAGACGATGCCGCCCAGCGACAGGACGGCCACTTCGGTCGTGCCGCCGCCGATGTCGACCACCATCGAGCCGGTGGGCTCGGTGACCGGCAAGCCGGCGCCGATTGCCGCCGCCATCGGCTCCTCGATCAGCCAGACCTTGCGGGCACCGGCGCTCTCAGCCGATTCCTGGATGGCACGGCGCTCGACGGCGGTGGAGCCGGAAGGCACGCAGACCACGATCTGCGGATGGGCAAAGCTGCGCCTGTTATGCACCTTCGAGATGAAGTGCTTGATCATCGCTTCGGCGACTTCGAAGTCGGCAATGACACCGTCGCGCAGCGGGCGGATCGCCTGGATGTTGCCCGGCGTTCGGCCGAGCATCATCTTGGCCTCTTCGCCGACGGCGAGGACCTGTCGCTTGCCGCTCTGCGTGGTCAGAGCCACGACGGACGGTTCGTTGAGAACGATGCCCCGACCTTTCACATAGACCAGCGTATTGGCCGTGCCGAGGTCGATGCCCATGTCCGCCGAAAATAGCCCGATGACACGCGACAGCATTGAGTTAAGTCTCTGTTATTGCAGTGAAAAGTGTTGGCGCTGATGTTTGCTCAAAGCCCAACACCAAGGTGCGGTCGGTGTAGACCGCCCCGCCGGGTCTCGCAAGGCGATTCAACGGGTTGCCGAAGTGTTCTAGCGCTTCGCGGCTGCACGTTCGATCGCCTCGCTCACCAGTCGCTCGGCGTCGGCCGGACCTTCCCAGCGCAGGCCCCTCACCCACTTGCCCTTCTCGAGGTCCTTGTAGTGCTGGAAGAAGTGGGCGATCTGCTCGCAGAGAACTGTCGGCAGGTCCTTGTAGGTCTTGATCCCGGTGTAGAAGGGATGAAGCTTGTCGATCGGCACGGCCAGGATCTTCTCGTCCAGGCCCGCCTCGTCCTCCATCAGCAGCACGCCCACCGGCCGGCAGCGGATGATGGCGCCCGGCACCACCGGCACCTGGCTGACGACCAGCACGTCGCAGGGATCGCCGTCGGCCGACAGCGTGTGCGGGATGAAGCCGTAGTTGCCGGGATAGAACATCGCCGTGTGCAGAAAGCGGTCGACGAACAGGGCACCCGACTCCTTGTCGAGCTCGTACTTCACCGGGACGCCACCCAGCGGGATCTCGATCAGGGCATTGAGGTCCTTGGGCGGATGGCGGCCGACCGAAATCTTCGCGATGTCCATGACAGCCTCACGCGCTCTCGAGTTTGCGTTCCTGCCGCTCCAGCCAGGCGACCACGTCGGCGCGGCTGCCGGCTTCAATGTGGGCCCACTGCAGCGACTTCATGCTCTCGCCGCTTCCGGCACGCCAGTACTCCTTGACCACCACCAGCGTCCACCCGGGCTTCGCCACGCGGGTGCCTGTGGTCACCTCGACGGTGAAGCCGTGGCTGGCGCCGGCGTAGCTATGGCGCTCGCGCAGCCAACTCACGCCGTCGATCGACCACCGCACCACCGGCGTCCGCCCCGTGCCGGCCACCAGCAGGCGGTCGACGATGCGGAAGAATGACGCGTCGCCGATCTTTCTCATCCGACGCTGGCGAGGGCCACGAACACAAGCACTTCGTAGAGCGACATGGCTAGTCGAACACCACGACGCCGCGTGCGACTTCGCCCGCCATCATGCGCTTGAAGCCTTCGTTGATATCCTGGAGCTTGTAAGTGCGGCTGATCAGGCCATCGATGTTGAGCTGCTTGTTCATGTAGTGGTCGACCAGTACCGGGAAATCGAGGTCAGGTCGCACCGAACCGTAGAAGGTGCCGCTCACGGTCTTCTCACTGAAAACCATCATGAAGGGCGAGTAGCTGGCCCGCACGGTAGCGGCCGAGATGCCGACCGCCACGGCATGGCCGCCGGGGGCCAGCGCATCGAAGGCCAGCGCCTGGGTCCTGTCGTTGCTGACGGCGTCGAAGGAATAATCGACGCCGAGGCCGGCGATCTCCTTCACCTTCTTCACCGGATCGTTGTCGGTGGCCGTGTTGATCGTGTGGGTGGCGCCGAAGGTCTTGGCCATCTCGAGCTTGTTGTCGAGAATGTCGGCCGCGATGATCTTGCCGGCGCCCGACAGCACGGCGCCCTGGATGGCGTTGAGGCCAACGCCACCGCAGCCGATCACCAGCACGGTCGAGCCGGCCTCGATCTTGGCGTGGCGCGTGACGGCGCCGACGCCGGTCGCCACGCAGCAACCGACCAGGGCGGCCTGCGCCCACGGCATGTCCTTGCGGATCGGCACCACCATCTCTTCCGGCACCACGACCTCTTCGGCAAAGGTGCCGATGCGGGCCATCTGGTTGATGCCCTGGCCCTTGTGCTTGATGCGGAGCGTGCCGTCGTAGAGCGCGCCCGGCGGCGAACCTGAGCGGCCGATGCAAAGCACGGTGCGGCCCTGGCTGCAGTAGCGGCAGCGGCCGCAATGCGGCCGGAATGAGAAGATGACGTGGTCGCCGGGCTTCACCGTGGTGACGCCGGCGCCGCACTCCAGGATCTCGCCGGCGGCCTCGTGGCCCGGCACGATCGGCATCGGCGAGGGCCAGTCGCCGTTCATGACGTGCCAGTCGCTCTGGCAGACGCCCGCCGCCTTCATCTTGACCCGGACTTCCAGCGCCTTGGGCGGATCGAGCTCGCACTCGAGCACCTGCAGCGGCTC
>Ga0207952_1000512_pt1 | contig 29612 bp, 20 predicted proteins | sample SubbioR12Aug_8Ca_FD_184831 | JGI IMG/M metagenome (GOLD analysis project Ga0207952, IMG submission 184831) | Serpentinite rock and fluid subsurface biosphere microbial communities from McLaughlin Reserve, California, USA - CR12Aug_8Ca (SPAdes) | ecosystem: Environmental > Terrestrial > Deep... | reverse complement strand
CCGGCCGCCTTCAAGCGCCACGGCCCAGGTCGCGCCGATTTCTTCTGAGCGATAGCGGCCGGCAAAACCGGCCAACTGATCCTGCGTCGGCGCCCACGGTGCCGCTCCTGCAAAAGCATAGACGACGGTGTCAGCGTCTGCGTCGATCACGCTGAGCGTGCGAGGCGTGCCATTCGGTCCGAGGTCAGCAACGGCGCGACCATTCCCCAGGTACCATCCGCCGTCGCGAGCAGAGCGGAGTGTGGGGCCTCCCTCGACTCCCACGCGCAGTGGCTCGTGCGTGCGCATGCTGCGGTAGATGCCGTTGAACTTTGCCGCGGCCGCGGCGTCGGTGGCCACGGTGTCGAGCACTGGCGCGGGCGCGAGCGTTGGGACGACGGCTTCCAGCAGTTGGCGGGTGAACTGAGTCGCATTGGCGCCGGCGGCATTGCAGAGCACTGCGATCGAGAGGTTGTGATCCGGGTATCGCGCGAGGAACGTGCTATATCCACCGGTCGAACCCGAGTGCTGAATCTCTGTGGTACCGCGGAACGGTGCGACGGTGATCCCGCGTGCATATCGAATCTGGCGTCCACTCGTGAGCGTCGCGCGCACCGTGAGTGACTCGGTCACCGCCGCGCCGAGTGTCTTGTTGGTGAGATGGTCATTCCAGGTGAGCCAGTCGGCGACGGTGGTCAGCAGTCCGCCCGGTCCGTGGACGCCGTCGAGCGGCATGTCGAGTTCCCATGCAGGTGTCGCACTCGCGCGCGGGCTGTAGGCCTGGGCACGTCCCGGCACGACGGTGGTGAAATCGTCACGCCACTGCGTGTTGACCAAGCCGAGTGGACGGAAGATGCGCTCGTTGCTGAACTGCGCGAACGGCATTCCGCTCACGCGTTGCACGATGATGGCCAGCAGCACAAAGCCCGAGTTGGTATACGAGTAGAAATCGCCGACGGGGTAATTGAGCGCCTTCTGGGCCACGATGGCGTCGAGGACGTCTTGCATCTTGTGCACGCGCTGGCCGCGGGGCCAACCGGTGAGCGCCACGAGGTTGCTCCACTCGCGCAGCCCGCTGGTGTGCGAGAGGAGATGATTCACCAGCAGCGGGCGCGGATACTCAGGCAACTCGGGGATGTATTTCTTCACCGGGTCGTCGAGCCGAATCTTGCCGTCGGCCACGAGCAGCAACGTGGCCGCAGCCGTGAACTGCTTGGCCACGGAGCCTGACTCGAGAATTGTCGCCGGGGTGATCGGCGTGCCGTTTTCGAGGTTGGCCATTCCATAGCCGCGCAGCAGCAAATCGCGTCCACTCTGCCGCACGCCCACCGCGCAGCCCGGCGAGTGCGTGGAGTTGTACTGCGCAAAGATGCGGTCAGCCGCGCCGCTGAGGGTCGTGGGGCGCACTGCGACTGCGCCGCCGCGCTGGGCGTCCGTGGTGGCCGGTGCCAATGCCGCAAAGGCCAGCAGCATTGCGATCTGAAACCGATAGCCTCTCGTCATCAGTTCGTCCTCAGGTTGTTCGTACTCTCACTCAGGTCTTCGTCAGCGCACCCAACACCCGCCACGGCGTCAACGGAATCTCCGTCACTTCCACGCCAATCGCATCGGCCACCGCAGCCGCGATCGCCGGCGCCGTGGGAATGATCGGCGGCTCGGCGAGTCCGCGCGCACCGGTGTGGTTGGCGGCCGGATCGCTGTCGCCCACGAAATAGGCCTCGATCTTCGGAATATCGGCCATGGTGGGAATGCGATAGTCGTGCAGGTCTGCGTTAAGTTGCACGCCCGTCTTCGCATCCATCACGCGCTCCTCGAAGAGCGCGTATCCCAGTCCCTGAATGATGCCGCCCTCGAGCTGGCTCTCGGCGAGCGTGGGGTTGATGATGCGCCCTGCGTCGTGCGCCGCAACAATGCGCAGCACCTTCACAATCCCGGTCGAGACATCCACCTCCACCTCGGCGAACTGCACGCCGAACGTGGCGATGCTCAGCCCGTCAGGATTCGGGCCGCGCGTGCCGCGTCCAATGATCATCACGTGGCCAAGTTCGGTGGTGATCTCCTTGAATGTCATGGAGCGATCCGTATCGCGAACCATCACTTTTGAGTCGCGCGCCTCGAGATCGCCGGGTGATACGCCAAGCATGGGCGCGGCCGCTTCGAGGAGAAGTCGTCGCGCGTCTACGGCTGCCATTCGCACGGCGGGCCCGACCGAGGGCGTGGTCATGGACCCCCAGGAGTTGCCGGCGTAGGGGAGCGTCTCTGTGTCGCCAATCACGGCGCGCACATCGGCGAGGTTCGCGCCAATTGCCTCGGCGGCGATCTGCGCGAGCACGGTGCGTGCGCCGGTACCCAGATCCTGCGTACCGGCGAGCACGTCAATAGATGCGTCGTTGTTCAGCCGAACGTGCGCGTACGATGGCGGGCCGCCGCCGGTGGGCCAGACTTGGGCGGCCATGCCGAAGCCGCGACGCACCGTGGGAGCTGCGGTTGGTTTACCAGCCAACACTGGCGGCATGCCGAGCGCCGGCGTCTTGATCCCGAACGACGCACGCGCGCCGAACACGCCCACGCGGCGTTCCTCGCGCTGCATCCAGGCGAATCGTCGTGCGCCATCTTCGTAGCAATCGAGAAGATCGTTCGCCGAGTACTCCTTGTCGGCGCGCTGATCGCGCTTGGCAAAATTCTTCCGGCGGAGCGCGAGGGGGTCCATCCGCAGCTCATGCGCCAGCGCGTTCATCGCGCTCTCCAATCCAAACGCGCCTTCGGCGTACCCCGGCGCGCGGAACGCCTGCATCGCGCTCGCGTTCACATACGCGAAGGTCTCATCCGTGTGCACGTTGGGGCAGGCGTACATCTCGTGATAAATCGCCGCCGGGCCGCCTTCCCAGCCGCCCACGCCGAGCGGAATGTCGGCGCTGCACTGGATGGCGGTGAGCGTGCCGTTTTTCTTGGCGCCAATCACCACGCGCTGCACGGTGGCGGGTCTGTTGCCCGCGTCGCTCTGCTCGGCGCGGCGCGAGAGCACGCAGCGCACCGGACGTCCGATGCGCTTGGCAAATAGTGCGGCTACATACGTGTGCGCTGCCGCGCCATTCTTGGCGCCGAATCCGCCGCCCATGTACTGCTTGATCACGCGCACTTTCGATTGAGGAATCCCGAGCGCTTCGGCGACCTGCTCGCGCACGCGGAAAATGCCCTGCGTGGATTCCCAGATCGTGACGCGATCGCCCTCCCACTCGGCGACTGCGCCGTGGGGCTCGAGCGCAGAGTGGATTTGCACCGGCGTGCGGTACTCGCGGCGAATGACGACATCGGCCTCCTGCAAACCCGCTTCCACATCGCCGCGGGAGATGATGAACGGCGAGTCTTCCATCAGGTTGCCGGCGCTGCGGACTTTTGGCGCATCGGGCGCCGTGGCATCGGCGAATGTGGCTGCGAACGGCGCGGGTTCTACGGATGCGCCGAGTGCGCGCGCGCCGGCGAAGGCGGCCTCGAACGATTCGGCGCAGATGGCGGCGATGGGCTGACCCGCGTACGACACTTTGCCAATGAAGAGCCGAGTGCCCGGCGGGGCATCGCCTGTGGCGAGTACGTCGAGCACACCCGGAACCGCGCGGGCGGCAGCGGTGTTCATCGCCTGTGTTTTGCCCTTGGCTACGCGCGAGCGGACGAGAATGGCGACGGCCTGGCCCGGCAGCTTGATGTCGGCTGTGTAGCGGGCGCGGCCGGTGACTTTTTCGGGGGCGTCCACGCGTTGGGCGCGGGAGCCGACCACGAGGAGGCGCTCCGATTCCGTCCAGGGCGCGGGCTCGAAGGCGGGGATCTCGACGACGCGCTTTTCGGTGCGGCCTTCGACGACGACTGTGGTCTCGATGAAGGTGGGCCTCGGGGCGCCAGACGGGGCGGTAGCCGACTTCTTACGAGGCACGGCCGCTCGCGTCCGAGGTGCTGCCCGCGTCCGTGGCCACTTCCCGGAATTCCCCGCGCGCCGTGGCCTGGATGGCGGCGATGATCTTGGGGTAGGTACCGCAGCGGCAGAGATTTCCGCTCATGCCCTCACGAATCTCGGCTTCGGTTGGATCCGGGCGTCTATCTAATAGATGCAAAGCGGAAATCAGTTGGCCCGGGGTGCAGTACCCGCACTGGGCGGCGTCATAGGCAACGAACGCGCGCTGGAGCGGGGCGAGTTTTTCGCCACTTGGATCGCCCGCGAGCCCCTCGACCGTGGTGATCTGGACGCCCTCGCAGGCCTCGGTCAGGGTGATGCAAGCGTAGGTCAGTCGTCCATCTACGAGCACCGTACAGGCGCCGCACTCCCCCTGACCGCAGCCGAATTTGGCGCCGGTGAGGTGGAGTTGGTCGTGGAGGGTGGCGAGGAGGCGCTCGCCTGCTCCAGGGCGTACATCGGTGTCGCGATTGTTGACGCGGAGACGCATTTGGTGAAGATATGGGCAAACCGGGAAAGACGGGACGTGGGGGGAGGGCAGCGGAATAGCAGGGGAACGACGGGACGTGGGGGGAGGGCAGGGGAAGGGCCTTCTTTGGCGCTTGGACAGGGCAGGGCAAGGGTGTCAGCGGGTGGGTGCCGGGATTAAGATTCCCCGGAGCTATTTCAATCGGGTCTTCTGAGGAAATGCGATGCCGTACGTGATCACCGAAGCCTGCAAAAACACCAAGGACAAGAGCTGCGTGGACGTGTGTCCGGTGGACTGCATCTATGAAGGGCCCGAGATGCTCTACATCCAGCCGGATGAGTGCATCGATTGTGGCGCCTGCGAGCCCGAGTGCCCGGTGACCGCGATCTTCCCCGAAGAGGATGTGCCGGCAGCGCAGAAGGAGTACATCCAGATCAACCGCGACGTTTTCAAGTCGCCGACGCCGCCGGGGCGGCCGACGAGGTAATTGGCGACTCGTGGCCACCGGCCCGGGGACCGCGGAGTACCTCGATACTGACGCTGCGGTTGCGGCGTTTCTGGGCGGCCTCGGCAGCACGCCGCGCATCGCGCTGGATACCGAAGGCGCAAGTTTTCACAAGTTTGTTGATCGGATCTACCTGATCCAGCTCTCTACCGCAGAGAGACATGCGATCATTGATCCGTTGCCGATTGCGGCGCCCTCACTGCTTGGCGCGCTGCTCGAGAGCCCCAAGGTCGAGATCGTGTTTCACGACGCCGACTACGACCTGCGGCTGCTGCATCAGGACTACGGTTGGCAGACAAAGAATATTTTCGACACGCGCGTGGCCGCGCAGTTGCTCGGCATCACGTCGTTTGGGTTGGCTGCGCTGCTGGAGAAGTACTTCGGCGTGAAGCTGGACAAGAAACATCAGCGCGCCGATTGGTCCATGCGTCCGCTCACGCAGGGGATGCTCGACTATGCCGCGCAGGACACCGTGCACTTGCTTGGGCTTCGCGATGAGCTCGCGGGTCAACTCAAGAAGAAGGAGCGCTGGGCCTGGGCGGAGGAGGAGTTCCGTCGCGCGGAGGGCACGCGCTGGACTCCTGACGAGCCGGGCACCGCGTTTTTGCGCGTGAAAGGCGCGCGCGATTTATCGCGCCGAGAGTTGGCGCTGCTGCGCGAACTGGTGATTTGGCGCGATGCGCTCGCGCTCAAGGTGGACAAGGCGAACTTCCGCGTGGTGGGCAACGAGGTGTTGCTCGAGGCCGCGCGCCTCGCGCCCACCGATCGCGACACGATCACGAAGATCAAGGGAATGCCGCGCGGCATCGCAGAGCGGTATGCGAGCGAGATGCTCGCGGCCGTTGCGCGTGGAGTGGCAGTGCCGGACTCGGCGTTGCCGTCGTACCCCAAGGGCAAGCGTTGGGCGCGCGATCCTGATTTTGATCCGAAGGTCGGGCTGCTCAAATCGGCGCGCGATGCTGCAGCCACGCGGCTGGAGTTGGACCCCGGTGTGCTCTGCTCGCGCGACCGGATGGAAACAATCGCGCGCGCGGTGCCAAAGTCAGTGGATGAGTTGCGCGCACTCGGCGAGCTGCGCGAGTGGCAGGTGCAGGAATTGGGCGCCGAGTTTGTGAAGGCACTGCGCAGTTACAAGCCGGTGCCGGGCGCGGGTCCGGAGTTGGCGCTGGGTGACGTGGATGGTGGTGGGGCGGGGGAGTCGCCGTATAGGGAGTAGCGGGTGCGCTGACGGAAAATGAAAACGGGACGGCGCGTGTGAATAGCGCCGTCCCGTTTTCAACTGTGATCTCGTGTCCTTCAACGGTGAATGAATAGTGCGCTGTCGTAACGCATCGGTCAATGGTGACTCGCCCGTGCCCAGACCGGGGCTCGAACCCGGACTCCGTTGAAGGAACAGGATCCACAGTCCTGCGCGTCTACCAGTTTCGCCATCTGGGCAGGGCCACCACCGGAGGGCCGGTGGCAACGACGCGTACGCTGTGACGCACGCGCTGCGAGTCGGGGACGAAGTTGGTGCGCGTGCTGTCGTAACGCGTCACCATTTCATTGCGGTGGCAATCCTGCGATTGCGCCGGGCGTCGGCAGATTCACAAGCGAACTCGTTGCCAGATCGCGACACGGCGCCGCTGCACTCAGCCGAATGAACGGCCCATCATTCTGGGCGAGATGATGACGACGATTCGATTCCTCACAAGTGTCTGCGCTGTGTCGTGTGCACTGCTTGTAGATGCGCACCCGCTCCGTGCACAGGCGCCAGTTCCGCAAGCATCGCAGCGCCCCATCGTGATCGCGCACCGCGGCGCGAGTGGCTACCGGCCCGAGCATACGCTGGAAGCGTACGCGCTGGCGATTGATCAGGGTGCGGATTTCATTGAACCCGATCTCGTCATCACACGCGACGGTGTGCTGGTGGCGCGCCACGAGCACCGCATCGACGAGACCACCGATGCGGCGGCGCGGTTCCCGGATCGTCGCACCATCAAGCGGATTGGTACTCGCGCGGATACGGGGTGGTTGACCGAGGACTTCACGCTCGCGGAGTTGCGCACGCTGCGCACGCGCGAGCGGCTGCCCACGCGGTCCCGGGAATACAACGGCCGATTTGCGATTCCCACGTTTGACGAGGTGCTGGATCTCGTCGCCCTCAAGTCGCGCCAAACGGGGCGCGACATTGGCGTGTATCCCGAGACCAAATCGCCCGCGTACTTCCGCGCGCTCGGGCTTCCGCTCGAGGAACCGCTCGTCGCAGCGCTCAAGCGCCACGGGCTCGATCGCGCCGACGCGCCGGTGTTCATTCAGTCGTTCGAAGTTGCCAACCTCAAGCGTCTGCGTGACCTCACGCGCGCGCGGCTGGTGCAACTCGTGGATGCCGGTGGCGCCCCGGACGATGCCGTGGAGTCCGGTGTGGCGAGTTATGCCTCAATGATCACACCCGCGGGCCTGCGCGAGATTGCGACGTACGCTCAGGGCGTGGGACTGACCAAGCGGCTGATTGTGCCCGTGACACGCGACGGTACCACGCAGCCAGCGACGACTGTTGTTGCCGACGCGCACGCCGCGGGACTCCTGGTGCATGCGTGGACGTTCCGCTCGGACTCGCAGTTCCTCGCGCGTGCGTACGCCGGGAACCCTGCGGCCGAGTACCGGCAGTTTGCTGCGCTCGGCGTGGACGGCGTGTTCACGGACTTTCCGGATCACGCGGTGGCGGCGCTCAGGCGGGAGTAGCATCCCGGGGCGTGCTCAGTCGAACTAGAAACGGGACGGCGCGTGTGGATCGCAGCGTCCCGTTTTCATCTTGGGTCCTTGTGAGCTGGAAATCCGCCTTACAGTTCCGGAATCTCCAGCGCCCGGCATATTCGGCGCGCCAGAAAGTCGTTGATTTCTCGATGGCGGGGCACCGTCGACGTCTTATTCGCAGCGCGGTTCATGTACAGCGAGTGGTTGCCTCCCTCGCGGAGCAGCCGGCAGCCATGCGCCTCCAGATGGCGCACGAGGTCGACGCGTTTCACGCCGAGAGTTCGAGCGTCTCCCGGATCACTTCGGCGCCTTGGAGTTCCTTCTCGCAGAGCTCTCGACTCGCCTGCAACACCAGTTCTACCGCCTCGCGCAGATTGGCGCGAGCCGCTGGCAAAGTCTCCGCCTGGGCGTTGGCTCCCGGCAGTTCCTCTACGAAGGCGATGTAGCCCTCGGGGACCTTGCGGTAGACGGCAGTGAATGAGAGACCCACAAACCCTCGCATCAGGGAACTCCTAAAGGATACACCGTTTCCGGGCTGGATGGGAAAGGACGGCCTAGTGATACAGCGCTAGCATCCGAGCTCTTGCCGTCCATCACCATTTCATTGCCCGTCCAATCACGCGAGTGCACGCGCCATCGGCGGCGCCGACCCTACCTCGGCGGCCCCGCCGGCCACTCCACCCCCGGCGGAACACCGCGCCGGATGGTCACGCCAAAAACCAGGAACTGAGTCTTCACGGTGGAGCCATCTATATAGAAGCGCGCCGTGGGCTCCTGGCCGGCATCCGGCGACATGCCGATTGGCCGGCCGTTGAGCGCAACGCCGCAGCGGCCATCCGGAAAGATCTGGATTCGCATGCGGTACTTCGCGCCGCTCCCCACCATGCCGGCCGCAGCGTCGGCAGCGCCCTCGGCGGCGTACTTCGCGCTTGCCGTCTTTCCATCGCCCGTTGGAAACTGGAACTTGCACCACTTCTGGTGTGCGAGCCCCGGACCATAGCCGGTACGGTGGTCCCATCCCGCCAGTACCGCGGAATCACCCCCGCTCTTGAAGCCGATTCGCACCAGTTGCGACGTGTCGGCTGTGAGGTGAGTAGAGAGATCAAAATCCGCCGAAAGCCCCGAACGCGCATCCCACTCCTGCTTGGAGTATGCGCCCGAGAAATACTTGCCGTCGCCCGCATTCCAGAAAGCGCGCGCGCCCCGGGCGGTAACGACTTCTGGGAGCGGAACACCAAAGGGCGTCCAGCGCGAGTGCCAATCCGCGGCCCAGCGCTCATCGAGCAGCAGTGAGTCTTCGCGCGCGCGCACGGCAATCGTGAGCGTCTCGGGTGCAAAGCCGTCGGACGCAAGCAGGGTTACCGTGCCCGGTGCCCGCGCCAGCATAACTCCGCGTTCGCTCACGCTCGCGTCGCCGCCAATGAGCGACCACACAACCGGCGACGGTTGCGCGAGCCCGCCATCAACCTCCTGCCGCGTGGCCCGCAGCAGGTGTGGGATACCGACAATCGCATCACGTGCAGGCGAGATACGAAATTTTGTCACCGCACGCGGCCGGCTCAATGCGATGACCGACACGCTGCCGGTTGCAGTCGACGGAAGGCCGACAATCTCTACACGCCGCATCTGGTCGGGGCGTGCGAGCGGAGCGATCATCGCATTCGGCACTCGCTCACTGGCCGGGCACACGATAAATGCCGCACGAGCGTCAACGTACAGGTTGGCGCTGAGGCATGCTGCCACAACGCGGGTGGAGTCCAATGTGAGATCCCAGGCCCGTAGGTACGCCTGCCCACCGTCTCCCGACTCCGTGTAGTACACCAGCGACGGATTTGGCCATGCGATCGACGATACGTTTGTTCCGGGCCCCACTGCCCGGCAGCGCGGGGTGCGGTCAGAGAGCCGAATGGCACACAGCTCGCGGTCGCTTGTTCGTTCGGCTTTGCGCAGATACGCGAGTCCGGCGCCGTCAGCACGATATGTCACGAGGTCAATGCGCCCCTGAGTACCCGCCACGCGAGTGACCGAATCGGTGTCGAGATCTGCGATGGCAATGTCCCCTCGGTCTCCCGACCAACGAGCGGTGATAAATGCGATCTGTTTGCCGTTGGGAGACCAGACCGGCGAAACGTCATCGCCCCGGGATGAGTTGACATACCGCGGCGGAGATCCGTTCCGGACCACCACAATGTCGTCCGTCACGAGATCATTCCGACTCTCTGCGCCCAGCCAGAGTCCGCTATCCACGGGACTGCGCGTGATATTGCGCATCGCGGTGGAGCTGATTGCCGAGGCCGAACGCGCATCAACACGAATGGGTTTGGCTGCCGACCAATCACCCAGTGTGAGGGGAACCTGTACCGCGAACAATGAGTCGCCCACACTGATCTGGGCGACGACAATCGCATCTGGCTCCGGAGCGCTTGGCCACACCGCGGGCACGGCGAACACTCCGGCGGCAACAACCGCCACTGCGGCGGCCACGCCCATGACATTCCGCCGCATGCGTGAGGGCCGCTGCCGCTGATTGACCAGCTCCTCGAGTCGCGTTGCGCTTGCGCCGATGCCAATCAAGTCGGCCATCGCAGCTCGGACGTCCGTGCCAGGAGTGCGTTGCCGCGCAAGCAGGAAGTACTGCTCTGCGATACGATCCGCGAGCAGTGACTCTTCCGCTTCCTCAGCAAGCGCATACGCACGCCGAAGGGCCGCTTCGTTGTTGCGTCCCGCGAGAGCCTCGGCCAGACGAACGCGGAGTTGCCTTCGCTCGCCCACCGGCGCCGAGGCGATGGCTGCCATGCTGTACTCCTCGTGCGTGAGGCTGAGTGCGTCGGCTTCCGCCTGTCCGATGCCGCGCTCGACCAGGACGCGGGTGGCGGACGCAAGCGCGTCACCGTCAAGGCCAAGGACTGCGGCCACCGTTTCCAGCCGCGTGGGAGTACCGACCAGCGCGAGGACCAAGGCCAAACGGCGTGCGGCGTCGGGCAGTTGCGCGATGCGCGCCTCGCGCGGTGCCGCGGCCTCGGTGAGTTGCATCAATGCGTTTGCGTCGCGGCACTCCCAACTGCCATCACGGATCTCCACTGCGGCGCGTTCGAGGCCGAGCCGGGTGACGTCGAGCACGCCGAGGGGAACCCCGCGGGCGGAGTGGTGGAGCGCGTGAACCCACTCGGCGGCCCAGGCGGCGTCTGGCAACTTGGCGATGCTGCCGACCATTGCTTCGGACAGCGCCGGCGAAAGGGGCTCGAGAACAAAACTGGCGGTCGGTGCGAAGTCGAGTGCGGACTGAACCGGCCCACGCGAGCTGACGACGAGGAAGAGCGCGGAATCGGCGCAGGACTCGGGCAGGGCATGGATGATCTCGCGCGAGGCGTCGTCGAGCCACTGCGCGTCGTCGATGACAATGACGAGTGTAGTCTCCTCTGCTACGGCAGAGACGAGCTCGACCAGTGCAAGCAGTCGAGTGCCGTGATCGGCTGGCGCCGGGATGGCGGGCGCATTCTGGTAGATGCTGGAGAGTGCGGGGTGCAGGCCAACGAGGACCGCGGCACTCGCCGCTGAAATGCCGCGCGCGCCGCGGAGATTGGCGAGCCGTTCGGCGAGCCGGGCAATGGAGCCATAGGGTACGCGTTGTGTGGCGCGCGGGGCGGCAATGGAGACAACACTGGCCCGATGTGCGGCGGCGGAGCGGCTGAAGTCCTGCGCGAGTCGCGTCTTGCCAATACCTGGTGGCCCCGTGATACAGGCGGAGTGTGGACGGCCGCGACGTGTGCGATCGACCAAATCGAGCAGGCCCGCGAGTTCGCGCTCGCGGCCCACGAGTTCGGCTTCGAGGTCTGGCGTGCCGGTGCCGTCGGGCACGACTGGGACAGAGGCGCGCGCGAGGCGGAGCAAGCGTGAGGTGTCGGTCTCAATGGCGAACTGTTCTTCGGCGTGGAGCTCGACAAATGCTGATGCTTCTGCGCGTACGGTAACTGCATCGCCGGCGGAAATCAGCGCCTGGAGCAGGGCGCGCCAGACGGCCTGATTGAGTGGTTCGGCATCGCGCGCGCGTGTAGCAAGCGCAACGGCATCGGCGAAGCGTGCGGCGAGCGTGAGTCGTTGCGCCTCCGCGACGGCCGCGCCGATGAAGAGTCCGCGGAGGTTGCGGCGCTCGAGGTCCACCCATTCCTCGAATCCCTGTGCGCCTGAGATCGCGAAGTGTGCGAGGAAATCGCCGCGGTAGAGCGCGACGGCCTTGGCGTATTCGCCGGCGCGGACGGCGGCTTGAAATTCACCGCGGTCCGTTGCGAGCGGCTGCGCGAGCCCGACGGTGGAATCATCCGCGCGGATGGCATCAGTGGGGAGATGCTTGCGGAGTGACCACAGTGCCGTGCGGAACTGTGCGAGCGCATGCTCACGATCGAAGTCGCTCCAGAGTTCGTTGGCGAGAACGTTGCGCGAGAGGAGTTGATCGGCGGCGGATGCGAGCCGGAGCAGCAGCGCCATCGGCTTGCCCGTGAGCGGGAGCGCGTCGAACCCCCCGTCGGGCCTGACCCGGCGGAGTTCGCAACGACCGAGGGTTAGGAGGGAGAGGGAGTTCACGGTGCGCTGGCTGCCAGAAGTTGGGGCGATCCGGAAGACCATGGCTAGTGGCTGACCGTCTTATGGGCGTCCAGCATGGCGTGGGGGTGACCGGATTCCGCCGATCTGTCGTGCGCAAGGCTGCTGGACGCCCAGTGGACGCCGCCGTTGCACTGATCTCGCGTGAGTGGTTCCACCAAGCACTACATCCACCGGAGATCCAAGAAATGTCGCCAAAGGCTCGCCTTGCATTACCGCTGCTCGCACTGATGGTCACATCAGGCTGCTTTCAAGCCGTTGTCTCGACGGGACTCCAGGCGGGGACTGAAGTGATCTCGAAGCCATGGGCTCACAGCTTTGTCTATGGGCTCGTTCCACCGGCCGTGACTGAAACGGCGCAGAAATGCCCGAATGGAGTCGCGCGCGTCGAGACTCGGCACAGCTTCCTCAACGGCCTTGTGGCAATTCTCACGTGGAGCCTCTACACGCCAATGGAAATCACGGTTACGTGCGCCGCTGGCGGGCGCACCGGCGGCGGATCAACCCAACGGCCGGACGTAACTGCATCTGACACTTCGGCCGCAGCAGCCGGGACTGCGCTGAGTGTCGCGGCCGATTTGGCCGTTTCGGTCGGCCGGCCTGTTCTCGTGCGGTTCTGATCTGAGGCCGATATGAGCATCGGAAGAACCACGCTGCGACATTTGTGCCGAAACGCACCGCGTACGCTTGCGGTGCTGGCGTTCGCATCGGTCGCCGCTGCTCAGGCGTCGTCGGACACCGGTAAGACCGCTGAACCACCCGCTGCGATCCAGCCAATTCCGCGATCGCAGCGGCCCCCGGTGATGGTTGCGAATTTTGAGTTTACAGCCACGCCGTCAAACGACGACCTGTCTGAGCTGAATGCGGTTGGGTCGTTGATGATGGCGATTCGCGGCGGTGATCCCGGTCAGCGCGGACGAACGGTTCAGGAAAACTTGGGACGCGCAACGGCGGACCTGATGGTCGCGCGATTGCTCCAGACAAGTCAGTTCAGAGTGATGGAGCGGAAGGCCCTCGATCAGTTGCTTGCGGAGCAGGAGCTCGTGAGTTCAGCGAAGGCCGCCAGCGGTCAGCAAGTAGCGCAAAAGGCTCAGATTGTCGGCGCCAAGTATCTCGTGACCGGGTCGATCACCAAGTTTGCGCGCACGCGGCAGGAGAAGGGCGGTGGACTTGGCGGAATCACGAGACGCATCGGGAGCGCCGTAGGCGCCTCGAGTACGCAGCACACATATGAGATCGCGCTTTCCGGTCGGATCATTGAAACGGCGACTGGCGAAGTGGTGGCGTCGTTCACAACAGAGGGAGTGTCCGTCGGCGACAAAGAGCGGGCCGTTGCCGCGCTCGCCGGCGTCCTGCCGCTTGGCATCATTGGCGTCGGCGGCGGAAGCTCCAGCACGGGTGAACGCGAGAAGCGGATCGCCGAGTCGCTCCAGAAGGCGGTCGACAACCTGGTTGCGCAGATGATTGTTGCGCGTGAGCGGGGGGATATTGAGCCGTAGACCGCTGATTGCCGGCAAACTGTGCTGTGATTGACATGGTCCGCTTCCGGTTTAGTGGCTCGAGTTCTCCGTCGTGGCCTTGGCTGCGGAATACGGTTACCTCGGGAGCTCTTGTCACCCTCTTCGCGTGCAGCGTTGGGCTCGACGTTTCTGCACCGCAGCAGGGCGCTCAAACTGCCGACGGCGGGCCTAGCGGGGGAACTGCGGTTCCGTGGAACAGTATTGGTGCCGGATACGTGGCTCCTGGTCAAACCGGCTGCAATTGGCCGAACCCCGATGATCTTTCAGGGCAGTGCGTTGCATATGCACGCCGCCGATTCGAAGATGCCGCTCGGGCAATCGCTGGGTGGACCGGCGATGCTCACAATACCCTTGAACTTGCCGACGCTGCCGGCTGGCGTACCACGAACGATCTAAACGAAGTTGTCCCGGGGTCAATCATCGTCTGGTCCGGTGGAGATTGGGGCCACGTGGCAACCGTAGAGCGGGTCGTTACCGTGCAGCCGCCAGTGGTTGAGCTAACTGAGATGAATTGGGGTACATCGTGCAATGCTGACCTCAACAGACATATCACCACTCGGACAGGAATAGTCGACAACGCGACATTGAATGGGGCGCAGCTCGCGGTCCGCGGTCGAACAGGTGCGCTGCGCCTGACGGGGTATGTGCTGCCGGTGCGCAAAACGTCGACAGGAGCGCCGCCGTCGTCCCAGCCAATTGGCTCGTTCGACCCAATCACCTTACCCGCGATTGTCGGTCAAGGTGCGCGCGCCTCGCTGGCTATGAGGTTTTCTCCAGGCAGCGCGGTTAACGCGCCGGTTGCTTTCTCTGCCAATGCTACAATAGGTCGCTCTGATGTGGTGGTCGACGTGTCGCCCAGAAGCGGAATTGTTCATCCGTTCGCGCCGATCACGCTGAATCTTTCGGCGGCTGTGTCGACCGCCGCGCTCGTTGGGCCGGCGATGGTTTCCGTGCGAATTGACTTTGGTTCCGCCGGCTCCGTGCTCAAAGAGGTTCCGTTGTCGCTCCGAGCTGTGACGGAGTTGGCGAGCTCACCTCGGGTGCTCGAACTCCGTGTCGGGGATCAAGCCTCAGTGGGAGTGGCCGATCAAACGGGCAGAACGGTTGACCCGGCATTGCTCAGTTTCTCAGTCGCAAACTCCACCATCGCCACGCTAGACGCCCTGAATGCCGTGACCGCCCGCGTCGCCGGCAGCACCGAGCTCCAAGTCGGGTATCGTGCCGACCCAGCGCTACTTCTATCCGTCCCGCTGACCGTGTCCTCTTCAGCGCTGCCGGCTTCGGTCCCAGTCATTCACAGCATCGCCCCCGTCCCGCTCCTAGCAACCGCGCGTCCTGAACTCGCAACGCTTACCGGCGCAGGCTTTGGAACCGGCATCGTAGCAGCCGAACTCACCGACGTCAGGGATGGAACGGGGGGACTGGCCGCAGCGATCATCTCGCAGAGTTCGACGTCCGTCGTCATGACGCTTGCATTGCCCGCCCGATCGGCATTGTGGGCAATCCGCGTGCGAAACGCCGCTGGTGTGTGGTCGAATTCGCTACAGGTTGCGGCGATTCTTCCGGACCTGACCCCGCCGGCCACAATAGCACCTGGCGACCTCGCGAGCCCGGGCTCTCTTCTGCCCACATCAACGGCCTCGTTTGAGTGGAGTTCAGTGATAGGCGCCACCCACTACGCTGTCAGCGTCTGGGATGAGTCTTCAGGCCTATCGGCAACTGATGCTGACGTGGCAGGCACCACATTCGTGGCCACGCTCGCGCCAGGGCGCAGTTACCGCTGGCAGGTGGCGTCGTGCAATGGGTCTGCGTGTTCGGTCGCCTCGGGGGCACGCTTCTTCCGAACGCCGCCGTCGACTCAGTTGATTCCTGCAACACCTGACGATCTGGTCCCGGGTTCACCGACGGCCGCCGGGCCCCTGCTTCAAAGCGGTTCGGTCACACTCAGCTGGAGCGCGTCTTCCGGAGCAACGAGCTACAACTTCAGTGTGCGGGATCTGTCGACGAACTCTCTCGCTGTCGACGCGCCAGGCTTTTCAGGTACTGCATATCAAGTGAATCTTGCAGCGGGTCGCCCATTTCGATGGAACATTCAGGCGTGTAACAACGCCGGGTGCTCGGCTTATACCGCGCCGCTCTACTTCCGAACACCGACAGAAGCCGCGCCGACGCTGCTGCCGGCACCGTCGCTCTCAACGCCAAGCAACGGCGCGACCGGAGTTGCAACGACGCCGACGTTCAGCTGGTCGAGCGTGTCGGGGGCCAACCGCTACTGGCTGATGGTGGCGACGAGCCCCGGACTGTTGCCGACCGATCCCGCCGCGACGACCTGCGCAAGCTGCGTGATTACCCAGTCGGTGAGCGGGACGAGTTCCGTGCCGTCGAGCGGGACGTTGAGCGTCGGCGTGACGTACTACTGGAAAGTGCAGGCGTTCGTGCTGACCGGGTCCACCGTGACCCAGCAGGGGAACTACTCCGGCGTCTCGACGTTCACGACCCAGGCGGCGGCACCGACCCTGCTGCCGGCACCGTCGCTCTCAACGCCGAGCAACGGCGCGACCGGAGTTCCGACGACGCCGACGTTCAGTTGGTCGAGCGTGTCGGGGGCCAACCGTTACTGGCTGATGGTGGCGACGAGCCCCGGACTGTTGCCGACGGACCCCGCCGCGACGACCTGCGCGAGCTGCGTGATTACCCAGTCGGTGAGCGGGACGAGTTCCGTGCCGTCGAGCGGGACGTTGAGCGCGGGCGTCACGTACTACTGGAAGGTGCAAGCATTCGTCCTGACGGGATCAACAGTCACCCAGCAGGGGAACTACTCCGCCGTCTCTACGTTCACGACACAAGCGCCAGCGCCGACGCTGTTGCCGGCGCCGTCGCTCTCAATGCCGAGCAACGGTGCATCCGATGTGTCGACAGGGCCATCATTCGCCTGGTCAAGCGTCTCGGGTGCCAATCGATACTGGTTAATGGTGGCGACGAGCCCAGGGCTGTTGCCGACGGACCCCGCAGCAACCACGTGTTCGAGCTGCGTGATCACTCAGTCGGTGAGCGGGACGAGCTTCACGGCATCGAGCGGCATGTTGAGCGCGGGGGCCACCTACTACTGGAAGGTGCAAGCGTTCGTTCTAACGGGCTCCACGGTCACCCAGCAGGGGAACTACTCCGGCGTCTCGACGTTCACTACCCAGGCTGCAGTCACCATTCCAGCCGCGCCACCCACGCTGATCTCACCCGGGTCTTCTTCTAGTCCCGGCCCACTTCTATCAACGTCTGCCCCGACATTCTTCTGGAACGCTGTCGGTGGTGCGACAGGGTACGGACTCTACATAAGCGATGTCACGAGCGGCACGCCAGTGCTTGTGTACGACAACGACAACGTTTCCAATGTTACTTCACTAACACTGCCCTCAGGTTATCTGTTTCCCGGACGAACGTATCGTTGGAACATGAGGGCTCGGAACAGTGCGGGGTTCAGCGCGACATTTTCCGGTCACTTCTACTTTCGGCGCTAAGGGATGAGCCCCCGACACTCTTTGCCCCACCGTCGGCCGCACGTAGACAGACTCACCCGGCCTCATGATCTAACCGCCCCGGAATTGTCGGACGCCCGCAAGTCGCAGCAGATAGTCAGGTTTCGCAACCGAGAGTGCGGCCAGAAGCATCTCTCTTCCTCGCCCGCGGGCGAGCAATAGCAGCCGATCCCAAGCCAAAATTGATCCCCCTGAGATGAGCCTCGCGATCACGCCCCGAACCTTCGGTGAAGTTTTCGCGACCGCATTTCCGCTGATTGGAGTTGCGTTCTGGATCCTGATTGGACTGCTCGATCCTTCGCAGCGGGGTGAGAGCATGCTCGTACCCTTCGCCCTCTTCGGCTCGATCATGGGACTCGTCGGCGCCTATATGTACAAGGGTGAGTCGCTTTTCATTCAATCTCGCGATACGAAGTTGACTCCTGAGACGCTGGCGGTTCGACTCGCTGAAAGTCGATACAATCTGGAGAGTGACACCGCCGCGATGCGCACTTACACGCCGCCTATCCCGTTCTGGCTCGGCGGCCGAGTGTATGTCCAGTCCGACAACTCAACGGTTTGGGTCGTTGGACCGGCGTATGTGATCAACCGACTTCGCGCTTCGCAGGTGTCCTAGCGGACACATAGATGACACCGCGCGAAGCATGCCAGCCCCCCAAATCGAGATACTCAAATGACCGAACACCAGAACGAGCCCGCCTCTGCCGCTGCAATGCCCTCGGGATCTGACGCGGTCGGCCTCGGAGTGGCAGCCGGTGTTCTCCTCGGCTACCCCATCAGCTATTACTTCCAACCCGGTGCACTTCGCGCCAAGATGTCGCTCGGCAAATACGTCCAGAATATCGGCGATGTCATGGGCAGCGACGAACTCCGTTCTACCGCGATTGTCATCTGGATCGGCTGCATCGTGGTTTTCCCTATACTCGCCCAGTTTCTTGCCGGTCGCTCCAGCTCGAGGTAGGCGACAGCGGTCGTAGCGACTCATGCGGTTCCTCGCGCGGACTGGCTTGTTCACCGGCGTGCTCGCCGTGTTGTTCTCCGCCGCGCTCGGAGCACCGCCCTACTCACCTCGAGAGCAGTCGTGGCGAACCGGCGACATCGTCTTCATGAATGGGCGGTCGTGGCGAAGCGTTTTCGTTCGGCTCGCTCAGGGTTACTCGCGGGACTACTCGCACGTTGGGCTCGTGTCGGTGCGCGACGGAGTGGCGTATATCATTCACGCGAGCCCAACCGCGGGCAAGGAAGCCGCCGGAGCGATTGTCGAGGAACGCTGGGACGTTGCCCTCGGAGCTGACCGAGTGACCGGCGGAGCGGTGTATCGCTTGCGTCGCTCGGCGCGACTGCGGGGCGATGAAGTGCGGCTTCAAGCGGAGCGGTTCCTTGCCGCCAGGCTGCCATTCGACGATGCCTTCGATCTGTCGACGGCCGACCGGCTCTATTGCACGGAACTCATCTGGCGTGCGTATCGGAGCATTGGCGTTGACCTGCGTCCGGCGAGGACTGGCAAGTACCTCTTTCCGGGCGACCTGTTGGGCTCGGACTCGCTCCGCGAGGTCGCAGTGTTCTGAGTGTCGCCTCGCATTGTCTATCCTCTGGAGGTCGAGCAATGCAGTACTACTACATCGATGCGTCTAGGAAAACCGTTGGGCCGGTTTCGATGGACGAACTCAGGACCCTCCGACAATCAGGAGGGATCTCAGGCTCTACGCCCGTGATACTGGATGGCACATCATCTTGGTTTACTTATGACCATTACAACGAGCCGCACGCTCCCGCACCCGGTGCCTACCCACCACCACCACCGCTAACGGGACGCAGCACGCAGGACCTGACGAAGGAGCGCGTCGTGGCGGGCGCAACTCAAGCTGCTGCCGCAGCCGGAGCAGTTGCCAGCCTCGCCCGGGATTCACTCCTGGAAACGTTCCGCAACGTAAAGACGGATTCGGAACGAGCCGTCGTGTTCGGTGCCGGCGCCGGGTTGTTTGCGTTCGTCCTGCCCTGGGTCGGCGGCTTTGGAGGTAGCTTGACCGGATTTGGGCTCGCGAGAGACGCGAGCTCGCTTCTCTGGCTGTATCCAATTACGCTCGGAGCGATCATCTCACTGGCGCACGCGAATGTCAGAGCCCATGCGCGCGACCGAATACTTCGATCGCGCTGGGTGATCGTGATCGGAACATTTTGGTCGGCGATCACCGTTCTAGCCGTCTTCGCCGGCCGTGGACTCTTCGGCGCGGCGTCCGTTGGCCTATATCTCGCTCTGCTCTCGTGCGTTGCGATTACCGCTGGAGGCATCATGGAGATCGCGGACAGTACAAAGGTACGCCCGGGAAATTCCCCCTAGGTTCAGCATGACGCACTGACGGCGTTTACGAAGTACTGAACGCCAGATCGACCAACAACTTCTTTGTGAGGCCACATTCCATGATTCAGCGGTAGCAGTTAGCCGCAATCATGATGGTCGCAACGCCAAGATGCTCGGAGCAGCGCAAACACCGGCGAAGTAGGAGACGGGTTCGGCAACGCAGTTACCGACGTGGATGTAGTTGTCGTGGGGGCTCGGCCAAATGTTGGCGAATCTCAGTAACTACGTCGTCAAGGAGCCGATGTACTCGGGGATTATGTTAGTCGCGGCCGCCCTGGGAATCGTGGGCGACGCGCTGGCCACACTCACCTACGCCCGCCAGCATATGGGCCACCGGCGCTGATTGCTCCGGTTGCATCCGTCCTGAAGTCGCTCCTTGAGGGACTCAAGTCGCCCGATCCAAAGCGCCGTGAGGAATGCGCTTCTGAGATAGGCGCACTTGGCGCTGCCGGAGTCGTCGCTTTTCAGGACCTGGAACTGTCCCGCCGCGACTCGAGCAGGCCTGCGCACTCCCGGGCGATTTGGGCGAGCGAGACAATTGTGCGAGCGATGCGTCAGAAGTTGCGCAACCAAGTGTCTCACCGGGGCTCCACACCGTTTGCTGGGAACTAGCGTCTCTGGTCTTCCGCCCCTCTTAGCCGCCCAACACCCCCCGCAGCCGCTCGGCGACTGCCTCGCGGACCCGTTGCGGAGCGAGCACCTCCGCGGCGGGTCCGTATTGCAATGCGTGGCGCACCGCCCATCGGTCGGCGAGCAAGGGATGGTTGACCACAAACGCGCCGTCCGCCTCAGTCTCACCCACCTCATGTTCCGCAATCCAGCGCGCGATAGCCGGCGCGTAGCGAATGCGCAGCACATCGCTCGCCTCGCGAGCCAACGCGCGGCCATGTTTGAGCACATCGTCCAGCGAGAACGCCTCGGGGATCTCCGCAGCCTGATCGACAAGCACCGTCACTTGCGCGATCCGGTCAAGCCGGAAGATCCGAATGTCCTCGCGCATTTCGCAGAATGCCACGAGGTACCAGCTCCCGCTGGAGAACACCACGCCGTACGGCCGCACCACGCGCTCCGATTCGGCCTCGGCGTCAGCAGCGAGGTAACGAACGTGTGCCTTGCACCCATCTGCAATGGCCTCGCGCACGATCGGCAGTGATGGCGGAGTCGGTGAGCCCGAATGAAACGATGCCGTGCGCGCGGGGATCGGATCCGGTTCAGCGCCGGCGTGAAGGTGCGGGGCTCGTTCCGGCATAGCGACCGCCACCTCCTGAATCCGCGCGCGTGCCCGCTCGACGAGCGCCGCCTCTTCTGGCGTCACCTCCTGCGCCAGCATCGCTAATCCGAGTTCAATCGCCCGAAGTTCGCTGGGCGTGAGCCCCATCGGCCGTGAGAGCACGTTCGCCTGGAGCTGCACCTTGTCGGCATCGAAGAGCAGGCGAATGCGCTCAAAAAATCCGCCGGGCTCATCTCCGGTACGCGTCACAAGCGTGCGGAGGTCGCGGGCCACCGTCTCCACGCTCTCGCCAACCACAGCGGCGATTTCATCGAGTCGGTATGGCCGGTCGCCTTCCAGCGCCGGCAACGCCAGCAGCAGGCGCCGGAGTTGCGCCGCGGCATCATTTGAGCTGGTCGCCATCAGCGAGCCCCTCCATACGCCGCAACCGTGCGCTCAACCAGCGCACGCCATGTCGCAACGAACGCCGGCGGAGCAACGGGACACGCATCTCCGGTAAGGCGCAGCAGCCAGCGCGCGAAAGCATCGGTGTTCCGCACCTCGTACCGCCGATCCGCAGGCGCACCAGCGACTGGCAGCCCGAGCCCTGCCGCCTCGGCGACATGATTGGCGACGCCGGTGAAACGGACGACAACCTCGATGGTGTCGCCATCGCCCAGCTCCCAGGCCTGACGCCAGCGCGCATAGGCGGAGATGTCGAACGAAGGCGGCACGGCGAAATCGGGAGTGTGCGGCGCCTTCTGGTTCACAGCGAGATCGCGCATCCGACTCACTCGAAACCGCTTGAGCGACTGGGCCGCGCGCTCATTGCCGAGTACGTACCAGTGGCGAGCGAGAAACACCAACCCCCACGGTTCAACTTCGCGACGCTCGTGTGAGTCGCGGGCGATGGAGTGGTAGTCGAACAGAATGATCTTGCGCGCCCGGAGTGCCCTGTCGATCTGATCGAGGATCTCAGGATCCTCGTGTTGTGGACCGACACGAACGGATTCAGTTGCGTCGGGGCCGGGCACGGGCATGTCGAATGCGATCTTGCGGAGCGCGTTGGCGGCGTCGAGGGCGAGGCGCGGATCGCCGAGCTGCTGCGCTCGGCGGCCAGCACGAACCACGAGGTCGAGTTCGTCTGGAGTGAAGGCAAGTGTCTCGAGGCGGGGCGCAGTTCGCGGCCGCTTCCGCGCCGCCACTTGTTCCGCATCCACCAGTTCCAGATACGGAAGAAAGAAGTCACCCGGCGTCAGCCGATACAGGCGGCGAACCCCCATCTGGTCCGCGGACACTTCGATCGGGACGCCGAAGGCGGCCAGTTCGTCTTTGTCGCGTTCAAAGGTTCGCAGTACGGACTCAGGAGCAGCACTCGACGTGGCGTACTGAGGTACGTCTCCCTTGAACTCATCGAACGCTGCTGCCTGCCGACGGCGCAGAAGCGCGACGATCAGGTCAATCCAGCGGCGGAGCTTTTGGGAGGAACGGTCAGGCGGCATCGGGGATTAGGATAGCACTTTGAGTCGACGCTCGCAGGGACAACGAACGCACTGCAGCCTAGGGGAAGGGGTCTGACAGTCCCGTTGGCGTGTATGCATCGCCGTGGGCGGAGTTGACGACCGAACTGTCAGAGGCCATGCGCAGTATTCTAGGCAAATCATGGCGCCACCACCTCAAGCGCACGCAATCAATATGAACGCCGTCATCACCATTCCACCGTCGCTCGACGACCTCTCGTTCGAGACGGTGCTCGATCAGCTTGCCGCCATCGGGCCTGACGAGGGGCTAGTGGTAGACGCCCGAGGTTGCACGTTTGCGAGCCCATTCGGGCTTACCGCGTTGCTAGCTCTTGCGGAAACGCGAGCGGTGAAGCCGACGCTGCTCGCTCCGGACGATCCGACGCGGGCCATCTACTGGATGCGCACCCGGTTCCTTCGCCATGCAGCGAACCATTACTTGGTGTTGGGTGCGCCCCCTGCGGTGACGGCGGTATGCGGAAGTGACGTGCTTCTCGAGGTGACGCGGCTGTCAGATGGTGTCGATTTCGGATACATCCGCGCGACTGCATTCCGGATGTTCGCCGAGCGCCTTCACCTGACTGAATTTCTGGCAACGGGGTTGGCCGACGGCGTCTCTGCGCTGTGCCTCAACGTTGTGCAGCACGCCGGCGGCAGGGGGTGGGTGATGATACAGGCCTACCAATATCGGAAACGACTGGGCGGGCGGCATGCTGTGGTAGTTGCAGTCTGCGACTCCGGGGTAGGCATGAGGTGCGCATTTGAGCGTAGCACGCGGCGACCGCACGGGGACCACTGGACCGATACGACCGCTATCGAGGCAGCGGTGGTCGGCCGCGTGAACCGCCAAGAGGAGCCCAGCGCAGGCGGACTTAGCATGCTCCGCGGCTATGTGAACCGGGCCGACGGAAAACTCACGCTCCGGAGCGGCACGGCCCGCATCGCTCTGCTACCGGCGTGGGACGATGATCTTCCGTTGAGGAAGGGTCTCGCCCCGTTTCCGGGGGTCCAGGTTCAGATCACGATTCCAGAACCCGCAGAATCGCAGGCACGGTGACAGCATACGGGCAGCGGCCTTCGCACGGCCGTACTTGCAACCATCTCTATCACTGCGCGCAAGGTTTAACCCTTTACGGACACAACGATTTCCCGATGGTGGAACGCTGCTGCGACAGCGGCTGCGTCTTGCGGGCGCACAGTCCTGTTGACCGCAATAACGAGTAGGCGCTGACCCGGAAAGTTTGTCACCACCTGATCTTTGGTCGCATCGAACATCTGCTCGGGGGTCTTCATCGCGTTCGGCATGGTCGCGCTGCTGTCGCAATACCCGACCAACACGCGCACCGGCGCGTTGATGTTGAGGAGCTTCCAAGCCTGATATCGCATTACGCTGATGTCGCCCGTGTTCTCGTGCTCTGCGGCAAACACAATGGGCATGAGCGGCCCCCCATAGCCGACGACGTCGAGGCTAAGGTGCTCGCTTTTGCCGGAGGGGTTGTGTTCACGAAAGCCACGCGCCGCAACTTGTGGCGCGTGACAGAGGTCTGTTCCGATGCGCACCAAAGCTGTCGTCATCAGTTTGGTCCAATTGCTCCACTGCTCCGCGCCACCTGGCCATGCGTCCAAAACGTTCTTCAGGCCCGACTCGTCGATCAAAAACGTGACCAGGCGTGACGCGATAGCCTCTGCACTCAGATCATCGACTACGATGTGTCTTCCTGTCACATGTCCCTCTCCGCAGTGCCAACACCCTTTCATTCCCGCAACCGCCGGACGACATCGTCGACATTCGATGACACCGCCACCTCGGTAGCCTGCCCGGCCGGCACTGCCAATACCGTGAACGTCACGCTGTTTGCACCGGCGATCGCCCGCACGGCGTCGCTGTATACCGCACCCTGGACCTGATAGCGCTCGGCCAGCTGCGCCCCTGAAGCGTCGGTCGTCTTCACGTCCAGCACGGTGGCGACACCGCCCTCTACCGCCGCGAGGTCCAACGCACCACTGATCGTCGATCCGTCCGCGAGCACACGCGTGAACGATAGTTCCCGCCGCGCCGAGGGCAGGGAAGCCAGAGCCTTCCACGCCGGTGACTCCGCCGCCACCTCCACGCGCCGACGAATCGCCGCGCGATACGCCGTGCCGGCCCGTGATTCGGCTTCCGGCGCATCCGGGTCCACATTGGCGATTGCCGTCTCAATGAGTTCCGAGAGATCGGACTCATCATAGCCAAGCCGCTCGAGCACCTCGTGCACAATCACGCCAGTGGCAATCGCGCGCCCGCGCAGGGCACTGATACTCTCGGTTCCGGGACCATTGAACCGGCGCACGGAACGATTCCACCACTCGGACGGATTCTGCGCAAACGTCATCAGCTGCGACGCAGAGAGCCGCGATCCACCAGCAGGAACGAGAATCGGCATCGGCGGCAATGCAAACGTCGGCTCTACAGGCGCCGCGGCGGGCCTGGTCTCACTCGGTGCGCCAGCCTGCATCACCGGTGCCTGGTACGCCGTACCGAGGTGGTTCGCATACTCAATGGAGCTCGCCGTCTCGAGCGCAGGAAACGCCTCCTTGAACAGACGCGCGGGCGAGGGCTCGCTTCCGCGCAGCTTGCCAAGGGGAATGCCGCTCAGCACCAACCGCTCCTTTGCGCGCGTACTCGCCACATACCAGAGCCGGAACGCCTCCGCGCGCCGCTCCATCGCCAGGTCTGCCGCGTGTGCCGCATACACCGGATCAACCTCATCACCATCAGCGTCCACAAGCGATTCATCCCTAACGCAGAAGCTCTCCCGCGAAGGAAGGAACTTGTCCGCTGTCTTCTTGTCGATTCGCGCCAGGTCGCACCAGAACACCACCGGCCACTCCAGTCCCTTGGAGCTGTGGATGGAGGTGATGGTGACGACGTCCGAGCGCTCACGGTAGAGCCGCTCGGGCGCGACCTTGTCCTCGCGGTCGCGTTGTTCGGCAACCTCGAGGAGGAACTCACCGAGCGAGAGATCGGGCGTGGCCGCCGCCTCGCGGATGAGCTTCCGCACGTTGGCCACGCGCTGCTGCCCATCGCGGTGATCCAGCGCGGCTGCCGCGAGGTACCCCGACCGGTCAAGCAGGCGCTGCAACAACTCGTACGTAGGGATCCGATCGCGCAGCGCGATCAACGGGTCAATCAGCGAAACCGCGAGATCGAGAAGCGGGCGCTCATTCGTGACGATGGGCAGCACGGTGTAGAGTGCCGCACCTGCGGTTGCACCTGTTGCCGCACGGGCGAGCGCCACGAGGGTGTCGTCGCGCACGCCAACGAAGGGGCTCTTGAGAAACCCCACCAGGGCCACGCCATCTGTCGGGTCGCGGAGCACGCGCAGTGCGAGCACGCAATCGAGGACTTCGCGCGCCGACCAGAACCCCTCGGAGCGCAGCACATAGGCCGGGATCCCGGCGTTCTTCAGAGCCGACTCATACATCGCCACGTCGGCCCAGCCGGCGAGCAGAATCGCCATGTCGCCATACGCGCTGCCCGTGGATCTCAACTCGGCAATGCGATTGGCTACCGCGTCCGCTTCCATCGTCCGGCAATCGCCGACCTTGCGCGCATCGCCGTCTTCGTCGGCAGCAATCACGATGAACTCCACCGCCTGGTCTCCAGCGGCGTGCGCAGCCCGCGGTTCCAACGGCTGGTAGTCCACCTCAAATGGGCGCCGCACGCCGTCGTCGCTGAGCGGAGACGCGAGTGATTTGCCGACGGTGGCATCGACGAGCCCCAGAATGGCGGCCTTGCTGCGGAAGTTGTCGTTGAGCGGCAGCACGCGCCCAGCGCCCGTCTCGAAGCGCGACTTCACCGCATTCCAGAGCGTGACGTCCGCGCGGCGAAAGCGATAAATGCTCTGCTTGGGGTCGCCCACGAGGATAAGGCGCGTGGGCGCTGCGTCGGGATGCTCGAGCCCACCAAGGAGGAAGGCGATGTCGCGTTGGATGGGATCGACGTCCTGGAACTCGTCGAGCACGAGGAGGCGCAGCCGCTGCTGCACGGCCCCGCGCACGCCAACATCGGCAAGGAGATCACGCGCGGCGACAATCATCTGATCGAAGTCGAGCACGCCCTCGCGGTCGAGCTGCTCGCGGCGCAGGTCCGCGGCGCGAACGGCAAGCGTGAGCAGCGCGTGTTCGTGGTCGCGCAGGGATGCCGCGCCACGTTCCCAGGCGCTCAACCGGCCCGTGTCGGCCGCGGCCGTGGTGACCCACTCCACGACATCCTTGAGCTTCCGTCCGGTGAGCAATGCGTCGAGCCCGGTTACGTCGCCGGCTTCGATGGCCTGTCGCACGGCGAGGTGCGCTGCATCGGTGGCAATAACGTTTCCTTCGCCGTCGTCGAGAATTCGCCGCGAGGGGCGCGTTCCCGCGCGCAGCGCAAAATCGCGCAACAGGTCGCCGCAGAATCCGTGAATGGTGCCAATGCGCGCAGCATCCACATCGGCCGCGAGATCGCGCCGGCCACCGGCGCGGAGCGCCGCGCGCAACTTACGCTTGAGATCGGCTGCAGCCTGATTGGTGTACGTGATGGCCGCGACCTGTTGCAGCGCGAGCGGCGCTGCCACCGGTGGAAGCGGAACGCCTTCCACGATGACCGGCACGCCCAGCTGCTGGCAGAGTGCCTGCACCACGGTTGTTGTCTTGCCGGACCCGGCACCGGCATCAACGAGCAGGTGGTCGCGCTCGCTGGTGACAACGGCGAGTTGTGCCTGTGTGAGTGACGTCACCAGCCCAACTCCACCGGCCCGCCGGGAATCCGGCAGATATCGCGCGCCGGGCAATAGGGGGAGCAGCCACACGACGCTGCGGGACTGGCCGGCAGCTCACCCGCGCGCACCTGCTCCACGCGCCGCCCCGCCGCATCGAGCGCACCGCTGAGCTTCGACTCGGCGTCCGGCGCGTCCTGCACGGCCTTGGCCTTCACGGGCGCAAGGGAAAGCGTGTGCACGGCTTCTGGTTTGCGCACGGTGCGGTACTCCATGCGAGCGAGCAGATCATCAGGATTGAGTTGTCTGAGCGCGGCGGCATAGAGCGGCACCTGCAGGACCACTCCATCATCCCAGCCCTTCTTGTCGCCCGCGGCCGGCGTTGAGTACTTCGTGCTCTTGTAATCAATGGCCGCGATGTACCGCTCCGACCCGTTGATGCGCTCATCCACACCGCGATCGATCCGATCAATCGAGCCGCGCAGGAGAAACGTTGTGCCGCCACCGCTGAGCTTCACGTGATTGAACGCGAACTCGCCGGCGTCGAACCCCGTGCGCACCTGCTTTGCGGCGTTGGTGCGGTTGTTCGACGACTTCACATTCCATGCAATCTCAAAGGCGAGATACCCCAGCAGTTCCGCCTCGATCTCCGCCTTTGCCACGGCGCGAAGGGCCACGGGCCCAAGCCACTCGCCCCTGGCCTCAGCCGCAGCCCAGGCCTCGCTGAGCGACTGCGCCATCAGTGCGCGCCAACGGCCGTCATCGTCCAACAGATACACGGGGCCGCCAACGATCGCCCTGGCCGCAACAAAGAACCGGTTCAGCGCGTCGTGCACGAGCGATCCGCGCACGGTGGGTTCCATCAGATCATCGGCATCGGCGCGGGGGTCCAGGTGCAACAGGCGCTGGGCCATCCAATGCCAACGACACTTGGCCACCTGCTCCAGTTGCGTGGCCGACCAGGTGTACTGCTCGCCGTATTTCTCACCCATCCACGCCTGCAGCGTCGGGTCTTCAATGCGTCCGTTCCACTCGCTCGGTTCGCGCGTGCGCGCGTTCTCGCGAGAGGCGCCCGCGCGCGCATGCGCGATCGCCGCGGTATCGCTCGCCACAGGGAATCCTGCCACGAGCGCTTCGTTCGTGGGCACGCGCTCCAGCACACCGGCGGCGGCGAGGGCGTCGTCGGTGGAGGCGTCGTTATCGGGCACGCCGAGTGCGCGTGCAAGCGTGACCGCCGCCTCGTCAACAAATGCCGATCGCGCGACATCGCGCCCCGACGCATCCATCACCGGCCAACTGAGCGTGAGTGCCTGTCGTGGCGCCGCGCAGATCACACGAAAGAGTTCCTGCTCGCGCAGTCGCCAGGCGTCAGGGTCGTCAAGCGTAACCCCGGCGGCAATCAGCGCGAGGCGATCATCGCGATCGAGCAGACCGCCGGGTGCGGGGCGCTGCGGAAAGGCGCCTGCCGAAAGCCCCACGACGAAAACGTGGTCGAAGGCGCGCCAGCCGGTGGCGAGGGCCTCGCCCACCACCACACCGAAGTCCGTGGCGGGGGGCGTGATGAGATCCTGTTCGAGAAGCAGTCGCAGACGCTCGGCGAACTCGCCGCCGCCAATCGCTGGCGCAGCGCCACCAAAGTCTGTGAGCGCCTGGGCCCACGCTAGCGCCGACTCGGCGATCTGATCGGCAGCGCGAACATCGGCGCGCCATGCGTCCGCATCGGCAATCGGGCGTGCAAGCGCTGCTGCGAGGCCCCAGCCGTCTTCGCGCAGCGTGTCGGCCACCCAACGAGACCATTCGGCGGCGGAGCGGCCCGCCTCCACCTGGGCGAGGCGCGCATCGAGCGCGACCCAAGCATCCAGCGTGGCCTGTACTCGCACGGTCTCAGGAAGCGGCTGCCGATGTTCATCTTCGTCATCTTCTCCGCGATCGCGGCCTTCGCAGCGCGCGAGCAACTCGGCGAATCCCTCGCGCCACGCCGCGCGGCTGGTCATCTGACCGCTGTAGCCCACGAAGTTCACTACGCCGGCATCGAGTCCGGTGGCGAGGAGGGGATTCTCAGCGAGTTCAGCCACGCTGTGACGCGACCACTCGTCGCGGTGCGCGGCGAGAATGCAGCGCAGGGCGCGCGCGGGCGCGGTGTGCGAGAGGGTGGTGCGCTGACGGGCGGTGACGGGGACGCCGAGTTTGCCTAAAGCGACGGTGAGATCGTTGACGAGCGGCCGCGCTTGCCGGGCGACGACCGCAATGCGGGTGGGCGCAACGTCGGAATCGAGGAGCGCGCGCACGCGCACGGCGATGAGTTCCACTTCGCGAGCGGCGTCTGGGGCCTCGATGAGGCGGACGGATGTTGCGACAGGCTTGGCGTCGCCAAAGAGCGCGCTCGCGAATGTCTCCGGCGCTGACGGCGAGTACGCGCTGGAGACCAGGGCTGCGGGCAGTTGGAGCGGCGCCGAAGTGATGAGTTCGAGGCGGTCGAGAGCGGGGGAGGCGGCGA
>Ga0207952_1000511_pt1 | contig 29658 bp, 22 predicted proteins | sample SubbioR12Aug_8Ca_FD_184831 | JGI IMG/M metagenome (GOLD analysis project Ga0207952, IMG submission 184831) | Serpentinite rock and fluid subsurface biosphere microbial communities from McLaughlin Reserve, California, USA - CR12Aug_8Ca (SPAdes) | ecosystem: Environmental > Terrestrial > Deep... | reverse complement strand
CGTGGGACTAGGCATGACGGCGGCGTTCGTTGTCGTGGCCACCGGAGTCGCGATCGCCTCCAGCGGCGGTGGCGGCGAGAACGGCGGATCCGCGGACGGTAGCGCCCCGCTTTGGATGCGCGTGTTGAACCAGCAGAAATACCCGGCATCCCAGCTCTACCTGCTGATGACGCTCGGTCCGGCGATCGCGCTGCTTCCGCTCGTTGAAAACGCCAAAGGCTTTGTGGCCCAGGCGCTCGAGATGTTCGGGCGCGTGCCGATGTGGTACTACCTGATGCACATCGCTGTCATCCACATCGCAGCGGTGGTCGTGACGCGGCTTCGCACCGGAGAAATGCACTTCGACTGGTTCGCGACGGCGCCGTACACCGGAGTCCCGGAAGCAGCGCGCTGGTCACTCGGGCTCCTCTACGTGGTATGGGCGATCTGCATCGTGGTGCTCTATCCGCTGTGCGCGTGGTACGCCGCACAAAAGCGGGCCCGGCCCCAGGCCTGGATGAAGTACATTTAGAGTCAGCGCGGCGGGTCCGGCGAACCATGGTTTTCGCCGGGCCGGGTGCAATCTTTACGTAACTCCGTGACCGACTCCCCCACCCCGCCGCCGACTCCTCCAGAGCGTCCGCACACCTCGCGGCAGCGCTACATGGAGTTCGTCGGGCACTACCACGAAAAGCGGCTCGACGAGGTGGTCGATGCCCAAAATGCCGCCCTCGCCAACGCGCGCGTGGGTGGCGAGAAGCCGCCCGAGCCCGCCTCGTCAGCCGAGCCGCAGGGCGATGCCAAGCCTGCGGGCCCGTTCAAGATGCTCCGGCTTTCGCCGAAGCGGCGCGCGTACTTGCGTGGCTACCTGAAATGGCTCGCACCGCACAAGTCGATGCTGGCCATGGTCATCGTGCTGGCATTGACGGTCGCGGCGATGGAAATGCTGGAACCACTCTTCATGCGGTACATCATTGACCAGGTCCTGCTCAACAGCGGGCTCGAAAAGGCCGAACGATTTTCGCGGCTGAACCTGGTGGGCGGTGGCTTCCTCGCCTTCATCGTCTTCTCGAAGCTCGTGCAGGTGCTCAAGGACTACCGGCAGAGGATGCTGAACGTGCGGGTGGTGCTCTCGCTCCGCCGCGCGCTCTTCGACCGGATGCTGCACCTGCCGCTCGCCAAGCTCTGGGAGATGAAGACGGGCGGTATCATTTCGCGCCTCACCGGCGACGTGGAAACGACGACCGGACTGCTGCAGATGGCGGTGATATCGCCCTCGCTCTCGGTGATCCGGCTGGTCATTGCGATGGGAGTGCTGCTCACGCTCAACTGGCGACTGGCACTGATGGCGATGGCCGTGATCCCGGGCGCGATGTTCATCAGCTTCACCGCCTCGCGGCGCGTGCGCCCCATCTACCGCGCCGTGCGTAAGGATGTCGAGATCATCGACGGTCGCGTGGGCGAGACCTTCTCAGGCATTCGCGTGGTGCGCGCGTTTGGCCGCGAGATCCGCGAGCTGCTCGAGTACATGACCGGCCGGCACACGGTGCTGCGCAAGGAACTGTTTGCGCACCGACGCGAACTCGTGCTGTGGACCTCCTGGGGATTGATCATCGCGGCAGTGAATGTCGTGATCGTCTGGTACGGCGGCTACCTGAACCTTCAGGGGCGCGCGTCGATCGGCGACATCATGGCCTTTCAGTGGTACACCTTCCTGCTGATGGGCCCGGTCTGGAGCATCGTCAACTCGTTCTCCGAACTGCAGCGTTCGCTCGCGGCGATGGAACGGGTCTTCGAAGTGCTCTCGATGGAAAACGACAAGCCCGACAAGCCTGAGGCCACTGACGCACCGAAGATCGTGAAGGAGATCCGGTTCGAGCACGTGGAGTTCGAATACCGCGAGGGGCGACCGGTCGTGAAGGACTTCGACGTCACCGTGCGCGGTGGTTCCGTCGTTGCGCTCGTGGGCCGCAGCGGGGCCGGCAAGACAACGGTGACCGACCTCGTGGCGCGATTCCACGACCCGTCACGTGGCCGCATCCTCGTGAACGGAACTGACGTTCGCGACTACAAACTGCGCACCTATCGCGACCTGCTGGCCATTGTGCAGCAGGATGTGTTTCTCTTTGACGGCTCGGTGCGCGACAACATCGCCTACGGCCGCCATCAGGCGACGGACGCCGAGGTGGAGGATGCCGCGCGGCGCGCGAATGCCTATGAGTTCATCGTCAAACTCCCCGACGGATTTGCAACCACGGTAGGTGAGCGCGGGGTGAAACTCTCCGGCGGCCAGCAGCAACGGCTCGCGATTGCGCGCGCGATCCTGGCCGATCCGCAGATCCTCATCCTCGACGAGGCCACAAGCAATCTCGACACCGAGAGCGAGCAGCTGATCCAGGCCGCGATGTCGGCGCTGCTCGCGGGACGCACGACGTTCGTGGTGGCGCACCGCCTTTCCACGGTCCGTCGGGCCGACCTCATTGTGTTGATGGAAGACGGCGCCATCACGGAACGCGGCACGCACGACGAACTGATGGCCGCTCGCGGCGGGTATTACGAGATGGTGCAGCGCCAGGCGGCGTCCACGCAGGAAGAACAAGAAGCCGTACTGCGGTAACTCTTACCGCTTGCGCGGGCGCGCGGTAGAATCTCGGGAGTACACCCCACCCGAGGACCCGATGCGTTCATTCGCCCGCCCCCTCCCTGCCGCAGTCCAGGCCATCTGCCTTGCCCTGATCGCCGCGTTAACCTCGCGCGCCGCACCGCTCGCCGCGCAGGCCGCTGCGAGCGCACCGGGCGCCAACGGCCCGGCCAGCGAACACTGGGACAACCTCCGCTGGCGCCACATCGGCCCCGAAGGCAACCGGTTCTCTGCAGCCGTCGGCGTGCCCGGCGACCCCCTCGTCTACCTCGTCGGCGCAGCGTCGGGCGGCATCTACAAGACCACCGACGGTGGTGTGAACTGGCGCTCCGTGTTCGACGGCCATCCGGTGCAGTCCATCGGATCACTGGCCATCGCGCGATCGGACAAGAATGTCATCTACGCCGGAACGGGCGAGGGAAAAATCCGCAGCCATATCTCGCTCGGCCAGGGCGTGTACAAGTCGGTGGACGCCGGCGAAACCTGGAAGCTGATGGGATTGGAGAAGACGGGTCGAATTCCCCGGCTCGTCGTGCACCCCAGCGATCCGAACGTTGCGCTCGTCTGCGCGCTAGGCACGGCCTATGGCCCGCAGCCCGAGCGCGGCATCTATCGCACCACGGATGGGGGAGCCACGTGGACGCAGGTGCTCTTTGTGGACCAGAACACCGGCTGCTCCGACATCGCGATGGACCCCTCCAACCCACGTGTGCTCTTTGCCGGAATGTGGCAACTCGAGATCAAGACCTGGGGTCGCGTGAGCGGCGGGCCGGGCAGTGGGCTCTTCGTTTCGCGGGACGGCGGCACCTCCTGGACGCGACTCCGCGGCAACGGACTGCCCAGTAAGCCGGTCGGCAAGGTGGCAGTCGCCATCTCTCACTCCAATCCGCAACGGGTGTACGCCCTCATAGAGACGGGCGACGGCGTGCCGTGGAATGGGCAGGAGACCGAGAGTGGCCAGCTCTGGAGTTCGACCGACGGTGGTCGGCAATGGACCCTGATCAGCCGTGACCGGAATGCGATGGGGCGCGCGCACTACTACTCGCGCATGGCCGTGGCGCCGGACGACGAAGACGAGACCTACTTCCTCACGGCTTCGTTCTCGAAGTCCATTGACGGGGGGCGCACGATCACGCCGATGGGGCAAGGCGTCGCGCCCGGCGGCGACCACCACGACATCTGGATTGACCCCACGAATGCCAATCGCAGCATCGTGGCGCACGACCAGGGACTCTCCATCACGCAGAACCGGATGAAATCCTGGTACCGTCAGCGCCTGACGAACGCGCAGATCTACCACGTCACGGTGGACAACGCGATTCCCTACAATGTGTTCGGCAACAAGCAGGACGAGCCCACGTACCGCGGGCCGAGCAATAGCCGCCTTGCGCAGGGGCGAATCCTCCGCGGCCAGTGGCACGCGGTGGGCGGCGGCGAGAGCGGCTGGGCGACACCCGACCCGGTGGATCCGAATATCGTCTGGTCGACGGCATCGGGTTCCGGAATGGTGGGCGGCATCGTAGTGCGCTTCGAGGTAGACCGTCGCATGGCGCGCGCCGTGGAAATCTGGCCGCAGCAGTCCAACGGTCCGGCCGAGGGCGTGCGCTACCGATTCATCTGGGACGCGCCACTCACGATCTCGCCGCACGACCGCAACACGATCTATGTCGGCAGTCAACACGTGCACCGCACGCGGAACGGTGGCCAGAGCTGGGAAGTGATCAGCCCTGACCTCTCGCTCAACGACCGCACCAAAATGGGCAGCTCGGGCGGACTTACGCCAGACAACATCGGCGTGGAATACGCCGGTGTGGTGTACGCGATTGCGGAGTCTCGTCTGCAACGCGGGACGATCTGGGCGGGCACGAACGACGGGCTGGTGCACATCACCCGGGACAGCGGCGCCACGTGGACCAACCTCACGCGCAACATCCCGAACCTGCCGCCCTGGGGTTCCGTGCGCAGCATCGTTCCTTCGCGATACGACGCGGCCACCGCGTATCTCACGGTGGATTTCCACCAGATGGACAACCGCGATCCGTTTGTCTATCGCACCACGGACTACGGCCGCAGCTGGCGAATGATCGTCAACGGCATCCCGAGGAGTCAGCTCAGCTACGCCAAGGTGATCTACGAGGACCCCGTGCGCCGCGGGATGCTGTACCTGGGCACGGAGAACGCGATCTACGTGACGTACGATCACGGTGACAACTGGCTTCCCCTGCAAATGGACCTGCCCGCGGCACCCGTGTCCGGCATTCAGGTGCAGGAGCATTTCAACGACCTCGTGATTTCAACCTACGGCCGCGGGTTCTTCATTCTCGACGACCTGTCGGCGCTGCAGCAGCTGACCCCTGCGGTGATCGGTTCCGCTTCGCATTTCTTCTCGCCGCGCGCGGCGTACCGGTTCCGGTTCATCACTCCGCCGTCCACGTCGTACGACGACCCGACGCGTGGCTTCGACCCCACGTACGGCGCCAGTCTCAACTACTGGCTCAAGGCACCCGCCGCGCAGCCGCCGCGCCTGACGATCAGCGACGCACAGGGCCGGCTCGTGCGCACCCTCACGGGAACCAACCAGGCGGGCATCAACCGCATCCACTGGGACCTGCGCGATGAACTGAGCGCCGAAGCACGGTTGCTCACGAGCCCGATGTACGCGCCGCACATCGTCGCGGGCATTGGCGGGCGGCCGGCACCGGGTGCCGGCCGCATGTCGCTGCTCGTGGCGCCGGGTACGTACACCGTGAAACTGACGGTCGGCGGCACAGAACACACACGCACCGTGGAAGTGCGGAAGGATCCCAACACGGGCGGCACGCTCGCCGACATCGAGGCGCAGAATCGCATGCTGGCGGCCATTCGCACCGACCTGAACGCCGGTGCGGCGGCTATCGGCCGGATCGAATCCGTGCGGGTGCAGCTCGAGGCACTGCAACGCACGGTCACCGATGCCGAAGTGCGCACGACCGCGACGGCACTCGAACAGAAACTGATTGCTCTCGAGAACAATCTTGTTGACCTCCGCATGACCGGCGAAGGTCAGGATGGCGTGCGCTGGGGTTCGCGCCTGATGTCCAAGTTGGGATACCTGGCCAACGGGCTCGCCTCAAACGATTTCAGGCCGACGGATCAGCAGGTGGAGGTGCAGGTCATCCTGAACACACAAATGCGGGAACACCTTACCGCGCTGGACGCGATCCTCGGTGCCGACCTTGCTGCATTCAACGCCACATTGCGCGGCAAGAACATTCCGAATGTGGTGGGCGCGCCGCGGATAGTGCCGTAGCAACCCCGCTGAGGTCTCGGCCGTACGGGTTAATCATCAAGCGAGAACAAGAGCATCCACCAAATCAATCACCCGAATTGGGTTGATTCATATGGTTGATGCTCTTGTTCATGTTCGATGATCCAAACAACAGGGCCGAGGCCCCAGCCCTGCGACGCTACTTTCGTCCGAACTTCGCGCGACCTGTCTCCACCGCCGCGAACGCGTTCGAGTCGCGACGCTGCAGGATGTGCACCATCCAGCCCTCAGCAAGCCGCTGTTCCATCTCGGCAGGCGTGTTGGTCGGGAAGCCGCAGGGAACCTTGTACTCCTTGCACGCCGCGAGGATCGTTGCCGCAGCCGCTGCGCGGCCCGCGGGATCGTCGCGATAGACGCCGCCGAGCGTCCCCCACCCGGCGAAGATCTGGCCCACCCCCGGCTCCGCCGCGATCTCACGCGCCTTGGCGACGCCTTCCTTGCTCTCGATGATGACGCTGATGAAGAGCTCACCATTCTTGTTGAGCGGCCAGATGTCGGCCTTCTTCTTGTACTGGTCTATGCTCAGGCCCCAGTACGCTGCCGCGGCCGCGAGCCCGGTGTCAGGCCGCGTGCCGCCAGCCGAGGCGAAGCGCATCGCCTTGATCACGTCGCGCACTTCCTGGGCCGACTCCACCGCTTCCATCGACACGCTCACATGCCCGGCGTTGAGCTGCCGGATGATGTTGGTGGTGACGCGCTCCGGATTCTCATGCCAGATGCCGATCTTCGCCGAGAATGGATGCGTGCGCATGGACCCGCCCGCCTTCGTGATCTCTTCCATGTAGCGCAGGAAGGCCTCGGAGGTGCCGGAGGTGTAGAGGTAGTCGGCGCGCTTGTAACCGACCGTTTCCTTGGCGGCGTCCGCGAGGTTGATCTCGGGTGGCGGAGTCACCGGGGCGGCAGGAGCGGCGCCCCCACGGCCACCGCGGGCGCCGCCGGCCGTGATGCGCGGATGCGCGATGCCGAAGATCGGCCACCCCTTTTCCTGTGCCGCGATGATCGGGTTCATCCGGTCCGCGGCCTGCGCGGACGCAGCACTCGGCGCCGTGCCGAGCATCGTGACCGCCGCTGCCAACGTGAAGAGTGCGCGCATCTGTGTCCCCGTGTTGCTGTTGAAGTTGCAGTTGTCGTTCACCAACTACCGTGTACCGTATACAGTCTACCGTGTACTCGTTGTTGTCTTTACGGAGCTGGCCGTCGGTACGTTCCCATCAGCACGGCCTTTCCCCGTATTCGGCCTTTCATAGCGTCCCACACTGCCTGTCGCGTGACCGCCGTGCTGGCGATTCCAACCTGAATGTTGATGTTCGTGTCGAGCGCGTAGAGTTCGAAGAGGTAGTGATGCGGCGGTCCATTCGCCGGCGCCGCCGGCCCACGATAGTACGGCCCGCTCACGCTCAACTGGCGGAGTTGTGGAGCCGCTGCTCCGCGACCGCCGCCGCCGCCCCCTGGCGCGGCACCGGGAGGCCCGCCGGCCACCTGCACCGGGGCTGAGACGGGAATCGACCCCTGCGGCAATCCCTCGGGCAGCGAGAGCATCGTGCCCGGGATCCCCCAGACCATCCAGTGCAGAACATCAACGGTGCCATCGCCGCTCACCGCGTCGATGTCGCGCATGATGAGTACAAAGCTCACGGTGGAGTCAGGTACGCCGCTCCACGAGAGCGGAGGCGAGACGTCGTGCCCCGGCTGCGCGTGCTTGTCCGGGATCGCGCCGCCATCATTGAACGCGCTCGACGTAAGCTGCATCACACGAATCCCGCCGCGGCCACCTCGGCCCTGCGCTGACGTATCCGTCGGATCGCCAGATATCAGGACAAGCGCGCTGAACGCCATTACGCCAAGCCGCATTGCGGCAGGCAGTACCAAGCCGGTGCGATTCTTCATTTGAAGGTCGCTGGCTGGAGCTTCCGCCACGCATCGTACTTCACGCGAAGCGTCTTCACGGGATTCAGATTCTCGCCGGGCTTGATCGCGTTCGGCCCCGGGAACCGGGGCTGCGCAACGGTGAGATACATCTTGTATTTGCCGTTGTTATGCGCCCACGTGGTGTCGCTCATTCGCGGTGTGCCCTCACCGAGGGCGTCGCCACGTTCGGACATCAGGATGTATGCGATGTACGACGTGCGTCCCTCGCAGGGGTTGAGCGGCTTCGACCCATCGGCCGGCAGCGGTGGGCAGACGCAGCGGCTGTCTCCGCCGTAGAGGTCGGCCGTCTCCAGTGCGGCCATCACGCGATCGGTAATGGCACCATTCGTGCTCAGGAATGCACGCACGGCGTTCGGAATCACTTCGCCCGGGCGGAGGATATTGCCCTGGATCGAGTAGTAGATCTGCGTGCCGGGCACCTGGCCCTGCATATCCTGCGCGACGTATCCGTTGCTCAGCCCCGAGTGGCCGGCCATGCGGCCCTTGAGATCGAGAATGCCGAACTGCCGTGACTGAAACGACGGATCCGCCGAAAGCATCTCGATGATTCGCTTTGGGTCAGTGCCCTTCCTGAGTTCTTCGTACACGAGCATCTGGTTGGCGTGTGTGCCGTCCACGCCGGCCTGGCAGGCCGCGATGCCGAAGCCCGGCACCACCACGGCCTGCACACCCATCAGGAATCGGTCGTTGCTGTCGACACAGGTCGCGCTGGCAATGACAATGCGACCGGTGGCCAAATCCACGGCAATCACGGACCACGTGGCCTGGGCGATGCTCGGCAGCAGACAGACCGCGGCCAATGCGCGAAGGAAGAATCGTTTCATGCTTACGTTCCGAAAGTGGTGAAAGGTCTCGGCTCTATCGATGAATCATCAAGCCAAAACAAGAGCATCAACCCAAAGAATCCACCACATTTGGCTGATTCATTCGATTGATGCTCCAGTTTTGACCGATGAATTGCCCCTCAGGCCGAGAAACCAGTTACGGCGCCTTGGGAAGCACGGTGTAGGAGCAGGTCTGCGACGCCGGGTTTGGCGCCGGAGCCGGCGCAGCGGCTGCCGCACCAGCGCCAGGCGCCTGACCTGCGCGCCCGCCACCACGCTGCGGCGCCGGAAGCGTCCCCTTGTTCGCAATCGCCTTGTTCATCGCCTCAATCGTGTAGTTGACACGGAAGTCCACCACTTGCTTGGCCAACTCCGCCGTCTTCTTGCGGTCCGAAAGATCGAAGCCATTGATCATCGCCTTCTTTGCCTTCACGCGCTCGTCGTAGCGCACCGACTTCGGGTCGGTGTTGAACATGTTGAGCGTGATGATCGCGTCGTCGTGCAGCCCTTCGCTGCAGCCGGTCCTGACGCCCTTGCCTTCCATGAAATCGCCGACAGCGTTGTACGTGTAGTACTCCTGGATGTGCGCCACGAGCGCGCTGCCGCCCCACGCGGCATTGAGCGAATCGGCCACAAAGCGCTGGCCGGCCTGATTGCCGCCGGAATCGCCGATCAGGAAGATCTGCTTGAAGCCGTGCATCTTGAGCGAGTGCACGATGTCGGTCAGGATGGCGCGATAGGTGGTCTCGCGCATCGAGATCGTGCCCGGGCTGCGCATATGGCTGGTCGGCGGCTCAATGCCCCCTTCCGGAGTGAACTTCACGAGCGGCGCACAAAGCGCGTTGCCCAGCTTGCGGGCGATCGCTTCGCAATTCGACTGGTTCACATAGTTGTGCTTGCCGGTAACCAGCCACGGACCGTTGGGTTCGACGCCGCCCGTCGCGATAATCGCGGTGGTCTTGCCGGCGGCGAGTGCATCGCGGACATCCATCCAGGTCATCTCTTCGATCCACACTGTGTTCGCGGCGGGAATCGGGTTCGGCGTGTCCTTGCAGTTCCAGATGTTTGCGCGACACTCGCCGCCGCCCATTGTGCGGGGGTCAGGAGCCTGGGCACCACGACCGCCGCGACCAGCTGGAGCATCCTGGGCAGCAAGAGACAACGCGGTGACGGCAAGAACGAGCGTCAGCGAGAACAAGCGCTTCATTGGAAACTCCACGGGCAGGGGGATGACGGGGTGCCGGACGGCTTCTGAAGGGTAGGCGGCAAGCCTCAAACGTGCTGCAAAGAGAGAGGCCGCCGCAACCTCTACGGTTGCAGCGGCCTCTGCGCTGGCCCTGGGAAGGGTCAGGCTTACTTCATGACCATCCAGCCCGACACGTGGGCGTCGGTGTTGTGCGCGAACCGGACTCCGGCGTAGCCGTCGAGTGAGGTGAGCTTGCCCTCGCCGATCAGCGCCGACTTCGCGAAGGTGCCCACGACCGTGCCGTTGATCGAGCAGGTCACATTGTCACCCTTGACCGACACCGAGATGTCCTGCTTGACCGGCTGGTCCTTGCCGGCGGCCTTGTTCACTGCAGCGTTCACTTCACCGCGCGGGCCATTCATCTGGAACGTGCCGCGAGGGGCCGTGGCCGAGAAGCCGCGGAAGATGTAGCTGCCGTTGCCGTAAGCGGCGCAGTAGAGCCCTTCCGGCTTGTCCGTGTCGAGGTTCTTGCCGGCCACGAGGATGCCGTACGGGTGCGGGTGATCGTTGAGGCTCATGTACTTGGCCTCATTGAACGTCGCCATTACCGTGTAGTCGCCCTTCAGATTCTGGCCGCTGTTCCAGTAGGTGGTCGCCGGGCCTGTCGTGACGTGGAACCCGGAGCCCATCGAGGCAAACAGCTGGTCCTTGAGCGCCAAGCCGGCGGTCGCTTCACGAGCGTCCACCTTACCCATCCAGCCGGCGACCTTGATGCCACCGTCCTTCACGGCCACCGAGCCGTCTCCCGCTGCCGCCTGAGCTGAAAGCTGAGTCGCCCCAAACACCGCGACCGCCGCCACTGCCAACCGAATTGTGCCACGCATAGTCAGTCTTCTCCCAATCATTGAGGGGGTATCCTCATATATACCCCATTTGGGGGTTGCCGGGCCAGCGGCGGGCCGCTGGCTTCCGACCCGATCGCCTGAATCGCCACGGGTACCGGGGTGGGCGTACTTTGGTAGCTAGTCCGGGCCCCCGAAATCGGGCCCCTCCCACACGACCACTGGAGTCCCGTCGCATGCGCCGCCCACTGATCGCCCTCGGAGTCCTCGCCCTCACGCTCGTTTCGCAACCCGCCGATGCCCAGGGTGGTGGCGGAGGTCGCGGCGCTGCCGCCGGACCCCCAGCGCGCCCTGCGGCGGAACGCGTGCTCGTGGTGCCCGGCAAGAGTGACGGCCCGCGCACCTTCGTGCTCACCAACTACCCCGAGACGCGGCCGCTCGTCGCCGGCCAGTGGGATATGAAGCACTACCACACCACGGCCGAAATGGAGTGGTGGATGAAGAAATGGGCGGCGGACTATCCGAACCTCGTCGAGCTCTACGTGGTTGGAAAGTCGTTTGGCGATCGCGACGTGTGGCAGATGACGATCACCAACAAGCAGACCGGGCGCCACACCGACAAGCCAGCCGCGTTCTTCGACGGCGGACGCCACTCGGGCGAGATCTCGGGATCGCAGAGCGTGATGTATCTGGTGAACCACCTGCTGAGCAACTACGGCAAGGATCCGGCCATCACCAAGATGCTGGATGAGAAGACCGTCTACGCACGCCCCGCGAACAACCCCGACGGCGGCGACATGTACTACCTCACGGCGCAATCCAATCGCAGCTCGGTGCGCCCGGTGGATGATGATGGCGATGGCCTCCTCGACGAAGATCCGCCGGAAGACATCAACGGTGACGGCTACATCACGCAACTCCGGAAGTTTGTCGGCGCCGGCAAGGGCAACGCCGTGGTGGACACGATGGACAAGAAGGGTCGCCTGATGCGCAATGTGCCCATGGGTCAGGGCGACTACATGCTGTATCCGGAGGGCATCGACAACGACGGCGACGGTCGCATCAATGAAGACGGCGTCGGCGGACTCGACCTGCACCGGAACTATCCGTACAACTGGAGACCGGCCACGGAAGCAACGGGCCGCGGCACCACGCAGTTCGGCGCGGGCGAGTATCCCACCTCCGAGCCGGAAACGCGTTCCGTGGTGCTCTTCACACTGCGCCACCCGAACATCGGCGCGGCGAACTCGATGGACACATCTGTGCCCATGCACCTGCGCGCGCCGTCGAGCTGCGAACAGACCGAGTGCATGTACCCGGCAGACATGCGGCTCTACCAGTACTTCGATACGGTTGGCCTCAAGATCACCGGCTACCCGTGGGCGGGCGACGTCTATCGCGAATACGCCACACGCGGAAACCCGAATGCACAACCAAACGCGCTCTTCGGACATGGACCCGAGTTCGGCTACTTCCACCTCGGCATCGTCTGGTACGGCGACGAGATCTGGAACGGGGGCCGCGAGAAGGACTACGATAAGAACGGCACGATCGACCAGTACGAAGTGCTGCGCTATTGCGATGAGGAGTTCGGCGGCACCTGCATGCTGCCCTGGACCAAGGGCATCCACCCTGTGCATGGCGAAGTGGAAGGCGGTGGGTCGAACCCAAAGTTCTGGGGGCAGAACAGCCCGCCAGCCGCGCTCGAGAAGTGGGCCGGTAATCAGGCGCGGTTCAATCTCGAACTCATCAAGGCACTGCCCAAACTCGAGCTCGGCGACGTCACGTTCAGCACGGTGCGCGCCTCGGCCGACTCAGCGACCCACGAGATGAAGGTCACGGTCAAGAATCTTGGGCTGATTCCCACCGCACTCGAGCAGGCCAAGCGGATGAAGATGACGCAGCCGGACCGTATCACGATTCGCGGGCAGGGTGCCGGCACGCGTGTCATTGGCCGCCCGGCCGAGTTCTACACGGCGGGCAACGAAACCAAGGTCGTGACGCTGCGTTTGAAGGTCGGAACAGCTGACGCGGACAAAGCCTTTACGGTGCACCTCAACAGCACCCGCGGTGGTCAGGCGCAGCGCGCTGTGACCGTTCCTCGATAGCGCGCACTCGACAGCCGACACGAAAGCCATCATGGGAGCTTTACCGATGCGATCCCGAATTCTTGGCGCCATTGCACTACTGGCATTGGCCACCACCCCTGTGTTCGCCCAGCGTGGCGGCGCCATGGCCGGCGCGGCCAACCCGGCGCCGAATCCAGTTCCGAACCCGGTCGGCTCGGTGCCCCGGCCGGCGGAGTTGATGTCGCGACCGCTGAGCGAACTCGCCGAGGTGGTGAATCGCTACAGCGTCGACCTTCAGGCGCTCTCCGGGCGGTACGACGCCACCGACTCGCCGATGCAGCGCAAGCGGATGCGCGAGTTCTACAGCGCCTGGCGCACGCGGCTGGCCGAGATCGAGTTCGACAGGCTCAAGCAGGAAGGCAAGGTGGACTACGTCCTCCTCGACAACTTGCTCAAGTACCAACTCGCCCTGCTCGACCGCGCCGACAAGCAGCGCGCCGAGCAGGCGGCGCTGATGCCCTTTGCGGACCGGCTGCTGACCATGCTTGACGACCGGCGCGAGATGAAGAAGATCGACGGTCAGGCCGCGGCACGGGTGCTTTCGCAGGTGACCAAGGCCGTGGACAGCATTCGCACGCTGCTCGAAACACCGGCGGGGCGCGGCGGGGCAGGCGCGGATATGCCGACGGCCGGGATGCTGGCGCCGCGCGTGTCGCGCACCGTGGCAAACCGCGCTGCGGAAGTGCTCGATCAGCTTCGCGGCCAGGTGGGCACCTGGTACCGCTACTACAACGGCTACGACCCGATGTTCAGCTGGTGGGTGGAGAATCCGTACTCGCGCATTGACGAATCACTCACGAACTACACGCGCACGATTCGGCAGCGCCTCGTGGGCATTCAGGCGCCGGCAGGCGGCCGCGGCGCGGCCGTTGCCGGAGCAGGCGGGCGCGGTGGCGCGGCGGGTGGCGGTGGTGGTGGTGGTGGCCGTGGTGGCGCTCCGCTGAACGGCGCCGGTGGCGGCGGCGCCGAAGCCGGCGCACCAATCATCGGTGACCCAATTGGCCGCGAGGGACTGGCCGCCGATCTCGCCAAGGAAATGGTCCCGTACACGCCCGAAGAACTGATCGAAATCGCCGAGAAGGAGTACGCCTTCAATCTCAGCGAGGCCAAGAAGGCCGCTCGGGAAATGGGCTTTGGAGACAACTGGAAGGCGGCGATGGACAAGGTGAAGGACACCTACGTTCCGCCGGGCGACCAGCCGGAACTCATTCGCCGGCTGGCGCGCGAAGCCGAACAGTTCTTTGAGGGCAAGAACTGGATCACGATTCCCGATCTCGCCAAGGAAGACTGGCGGATGGAGATGATTTCCCCCGAGCGGCAGCGCGTCTCGCCATTCTTCCTCGGCGGCGCGACGATCCAGGTGTCGTACCCAACCAATGAGATGACGGACGACGAGAAGCTGAACTCGCTGCGCGGCAACAATCCGCACTTTTCGCACGCCACGGTCCAGCACGAACTGAACCCGGGGCATCACCTGCAGGGGTTCATGACGGCGCGCTACAACACGCATCGCCGGATCTTCAACACCCCATTCTGGAACGAAGGTTCGGCACTCTATTGGGAGTTTTTCCTCTGGGATCACGACTTTCACGTGACGCCTGAAGACCGGATGGGCGCGCTGTTCTGGCGGATGCACCGCAGCGCACGCATCGTCTTTTCACTGAATTTCCACCTGGGCAACTGGACGCCCGAACGCGCGATCAAGTACCTGATTGATACGGTGAACTTCGAGCCGAACAACGCCGAAGGTGAAGTTCGTCGCTCGTTTGGCGGCGCCTACTCCCCGCTCTATCAGGCTGGCTACATGCTGGGCGGATTGCAGCTGCGCGCGCTGTACAAGGAACTCGTGGGTGGGCGGAAGATGACCGAGCTCGCGTTCCATGATGCGATCTACCAGGGCGGGCCGATGCCGATCGCGATGGTGCGCGCCCGGCTCGGGGGCGCCTCGCTCACGCGAGAGGGGACGGCGCCGTGGAAGTTTGCGGAGTCGTTACCGCCGCACATCCCGCGGCCGGAGAAACGATGACCCGGGCCGCTACGCGCGTCGCGTCGCTTATGGCAACGCTGCGCGTTGCGCCCGCATGCGCTGCCATCGTGCTGGCAGCGGCTGTCCATCAGCCGGCTGCCGCCCAGAGCGGAGCGGACGAAGTGATTTCGGTGACGCGCCACCAGGTGGTGATTGACGGACGCACGCTGCGCTACACCGCGCGCGCCGGCCGCCTGGCGATTCGCGACAACGATTCGGCCGAGCCGCACGGACAGATGTTCTTCATCTCGTATACGCTCGACGCGGTGCCAGGCCAGCGCCCGCGCCCGCTGACCTTCGCGTGGAACGGCGGGCCGGGCTCCAACGCCTCGCTCGTCAACTTCGTGGGCTTTGCCCCCAAGCGCGTGGCTCCGCAGCGAGGGGCGAGCCCCGGCGACGAATCCAGACGCTGGGTCATTGAACCCAATCCGGGCACCTGGATCGAAGAAACCGACCTCGTGTTCGTGGATCCGATCGGCACGGGCTACAGTCGCGTGACGCGGGCCGAGTACATGCCCGAGTTCTACCAGACGCGCGGCGACGCGGAGTCCGTGGCCGAGTTCATTCGCGTCTATCGGACGCGTTTCGACGGACTCGAAGCACCGCTGTTCCTCGCCGGCGAGAGCTATGGCGTGACGCGGGCCGCCGGTGTAGCCGAGGCGCTGGAGCGGCGCGGCAGCACAGTTCGCGGAATCGTCATGATTGGGCTTGCGTTGCCGACCGAGACGTTCCCCGAGAACATGCGCACGGCGCTTGCGCTCCCGACGATGACGGCTGCGGCGTTCGTGAACAACAAACTCGCGCCGGAGTTGCAGCGGAACCTGTCAGCGACGTTGCGCGAAGTCGAACGCTGGTCGGAGACGGTGTACGCCGCCGCGCTCGCGCGCCGCGATAGCCTGACCGCGGCAGAACGAGATGCCATCGTGCGCGCGGTGTCGCGCTATTCCGGGCTGGACGCCGCGCTCATCGATCGCCGCACGCTGGTGGTTCCCCGCATGCAGCTCGGCAACTACCTGCTCCGCAAGGAAGGAAAGTTCGTGGGCCAGTACGATTCGCGATTGGTGGCGCCGCTGGACACCAGCAACGCGCCGTACGATCCCGCGAAGGATCCGAGCCTGATGCACATGCTCGACCCTATCACCATCCTGCGGTACACGCGGGATGCCCTCGGCTACCAGAGCGACCTCCGGTATCAGGGCCCCTGGGGCGGTGGCTATCCGCCGCCGACATCGTTTCGGGGAGACTGGATGTCGCAGCGCTGGAATCGTCCGGTGGGTTCGACGGCGCCCACCGCGTCAACCACCGCCGCAGGACCGGCGATGCTGAAGGCTGCGCTGACTGCAAACCCCGCCATGCGCGTGTTGATCGGCTGCGGCGTGTACGACTTGATCTGCGAGTACTACGGAAACGAGTGGGCCGCGCGAAACATGGAACCGGCTTTTCGAAATCGTGTGACTGCCAAGAGCTACCTCGGTGGACACGCGATGTACACCGACCCTGACGTGCACCTGCAGTTCAAGCGTGATGTGGCGCAGTTCATTCGTGAAACCATTGCGATGCCGGCTCGGCAATGACGGGCGGCGCGTGGAAACGGATCTGCGCCGCGACGCGCCTGGTCGCAGGGGCCATGGCGGTGCAGATGTTTGCATCGGTCCCGACCCTGGCGCAGACCGACACGATTCCTGGCGTTCGTACGCCGATCGTCAGCACCCGGCATCGCATCCTGCTCAACGGGAAGCCCCTCACCTACACAGCGCGAGCGGGCGTCCTGCCGATTCGCCACAACGATACGGCCGAGCCGCTCGGATACATCTTTTTCGTGGCATACGTCGTGGATCGAGCGCCCGGTCAGCCGCCGCGGCCTCTCACGTTTGCATGGAATGGCGGCCCGGGTGCCAATGCGCTGTTGGTGCACCTCGACGCCATGGGCCCGCGCCGGCTCAATGTCGGTGATGGCGGGCTGTCGCCACGGGTGCCGATGGCGTTCGTGGACAACCAGGACACCTGGCTCGACGAAACAGACCTGGTATTCGTGGACCCCATTGGCACGGGGTTCAGTCGCGCAGCAAAGCCGGAGTATTTCCGGAGCTTCTACGGCGTGATGAGCGACATTGCCGCGACGCGCGAGTTCATTCGCGTGTACCGCACGCGCTTCGACGCCTGGGATTCACCGGTGTACCTCGCCGGCGAGAGCTATGGCACCTGGCGTGCCGGCGGAACGGCCGACGCCATGGAGCGTAATGGCGAACGCGTGGCCGGAGTCATCGCAATTTCGGGCGGCATTCCCGTTGGTCCCGTGCTGACTCCGGAGATGCGGGCGGCGACGTTTCTTTCCGCCCGCACCTCGACGGCGTTCTTTCACCGCAAACTCGCTCCTGATCTACTGCAGAATCGCGAGCACGCCATTTCCGAAGCGGACGGCTGGGCCAAGGCGACGTACGCGCCTGCCCTGTCGCGCCTAAGCTCCCTGACGCCCGGAGAGCGCGCGGACATCGTCCAGCGTCTCGCGCGGTACACGGGCCTGGATACCAGCCAGGTGGACAAGCAGACGCTCATGGTGGATCGCCAGTTCTTCATTGACAACTTGCTCAAGGACCGGAATCAGGGAGCGCTGGGCCGGTTCGACACCCGGCAAATCGCCGGGAGCGCAGCACTGGCGGCCGAAGCGCGCGACGCCCCGCGCCGCCGAGTGCTGGTGAACAACTACCTGCGTCGTGAACTCGGGTTCGCCACGGATCTGGTGTACCAGGGACTTGAGCCGGGCTATTCATCGACCGGCGCCCGGACGCCACCCTGGGATTACGACAACAACCCGCCGGGCGCCGCGCTCGTGCGAAACACCGACGGGCCGCCGGGCCCAACGCCGTCGTGGCTGCGCTCAGCAATGGAGATCAACCCCGCGCTGCGCGCGTTCGTCGCAATGGGGCAGTTCGACTCCCTCAACAGTTGTTCGGCCGGCGCGTACATCATCGACAACGTTCCACGGGCCATCGGCCGCCGGATCACGCTCGGCTGCTATGAAGGTGGGCACATGATGTATGAGGATCGACCGGCGCGAGTCGCACTTAAGCGTGACGTTGCCAAGTTCTATCGCGGACGGTGACCGTTCATGGCAGAACCGGACGTCGTTGTGTGAACTGAACTGCGGTAGCGCCGGGGTCTCGGCTGGGGTCTCGGCGCTATCGGTTTAATCATCGAGCAAGAACATGAACATCCACCAAGTGCATCATGCCATAATCCGTGGATTGATGTAGTTGATGCTCTGGTTTTTGTGTGATGATTAATCCCTCCGGCCGAGAGCGTTGATTGGGTGCGGCTGGCTGATCATGGCTCCCACGTAGTCTGGGGCCGTTCAGCCGCGCGCCGCGCAGCGTGCCCGAGGTGATTTCCGTAGTTTGATGCAAGCAGGTTCGACCCCCCTCCGCGAGCTTCCGATGCGTACGCCATTTATTGCCCTTCTCTCGCTCACGATGTTCCCGGCGCCGGCATTCACGCCGATTCAGCAGGGCGAAGCGGCCCGCTGGGCCCAGCATGTGGCCAACGTCACCATCACGCGTGACACGTGGGGCATTCCGCACATCAAGGGCAAGACCGACGCCGACGCCGTGTTCGGCGCGATGTACGCGCAGGCCGAGGACGACTTCAACCGGGTTGAGGTGAACTTCATCACCTCGCAGGGGCGCACCGCCGAGTTTGAGGGCGAGGGCGCCATCTGGGCGGATCTCCGAATGAAGATGTTCATCGACCCTGACTCGATGAAGGTCATCTACGGAAAGAGTCCGGCCTGGCTCAAGACGTTGATGGTGGCCTGGGCCGACGGCCTCAACTTCTACCTGTCGAAGCATCCCGAGGTGAAGCCCAAGGTCATCACGAAGTTCGAGCCCTGGATGGCGCTCACCTTCAGTGAGGGGAGCATTGGCAACGACATTGACGGCGTGAATCTCGCGCAGTTGCAGGCGTTTTATTCGAGCGGACGTCCGGTTGCGCCAGGCACCGTGACGCCGGGCGAAGACGCGAGCGAGCAGGAGTTCGATCCCTACCACACCGACCTCGAACCGCGCGGCTCCAACGGCATGGCGGTGGCACCAAAGAACACGGTCAACAAGCGAGCACTGCTGCTCATCAACCCGCACACCTCGTTCTTCTTCCGCGAAGAACTGCAGATGACGAGTGACGAAGGACTCAACGCCTACGGGGCCGCCACCTGGGGTCAGTTCTTCATCTATCAGGGATTCAATGCCACGGCTGGCTGGATGCACACCACGAGCGCGGCCGATCGAAGCGACTTCTTCACCCTGAAAGTCACGGAACGCGGCGGCAAGTACTTCTACACGGTTGGAAGCGACGAGCGCCCGCTCATCGAGAAGAAGATCACCGTGCCATACAAGACGGCCGGCGGAATGGCCACGCGCGAATTCACCACGTACTTCACGAGCTATGGTCCCGTGGTGCGGAGCGTGGACGGCAAGTGGACGGCCATCCGCATCATGCAGGAACCGCTCAAGGCGCTGATGCAGAGCTATCAGCGCACCAAGGCGAAAAACCTCGCCGAGTTCAACAAGACGATGGAACTCAACACGAACTCGTCGAATGCCACGCTCTTCGCCGATGCCGAGGGCAACATCGCGTACCTGCACGCGAACTTTCTGCCGCAGCGTGACACGCGGTTCGACTGGCGGCAACCGGTGGACGGCAGCGATCCGGCCACGGAGTGGAAGGGGCTGCTGCCGTACGACAAGGCGCCGAACGCGGTGAATCCGAATAGCGGCTGGGTGTACAACGCGAACGACCACCCCTGGGCGGCCGCTGGGCCCGACAGCCCGAAGAAGGAGAACTTCCCGGCGTGGGTGGACAACGGCAGCGAGTCGCACCGTGGGCGGCACGCGGTGATGGTGTTGCAGAACAAAACGGACTTCACGATCGAGGGACTGCGGGCTGCGGCGTACGACTCGTACCTCCCCGGGTTTGAGCGCACGGTTCCGGCACTGATCGCTGCGTACGACGCCGCACCCGCCGGCAACGCGCTCAAGGCGAAGGTGGCCGAGCAGGTGGAAGTGCTGCGGAAGTGGGATCTGCGTTTCAGCACCAGCTCCGTGGCCACTTCGCTGGCGATTTTCTACGGTACCGAGGCGCAGCGCATGGGGACCGCGGGACGCGGTGGCCGTGGCGGGCGCGGCGGCACTCCGGCGGAACTCTCAGGAGAGCAGCTGCTGCAGGCGCTCGCCAACGCCAGCGACAAGCTCGCGGCCGACTTCGGCAAGTGGAACACGCCGTGGGGCGACATCAATCGCTTCCAGCGTATCACGAGCGAGATCACGCCGGCTTTTGACGATTCAAAGCCAAGCACGGCAGTCGGATTCCCGTCGGCCACGTGGGGGTCACTCGCGTCGTTTGGCGCACGGGCCTACCCGAACACCAAGAAGTGGTATGGCACGAGCGGCAACAGTTTTGTCGCCGTGGTGGAGTTCGGGAAAGACAGCGTTCGCGCGCGAGCGGTGACTGCCGGGGGACTCAACAGCGTCGTGGGCTCGAAGCACTTCAACGATCAGGCCGCGCGGTATTCCGCTGGCGACTTGCGCGAGGTGTACTTCTATCCCAGTCAGGTCGCCAGGAACACCGAGCGGGTGTACAAACCCGGCCAATAGGCCCGCTCAATCACACGGCAGCGCAAGTCGTTGCGCGCGCCCCGTCAGGGTGCGACCATCCAGAGCACCCATCAGATACCCATTTGGAGAGCACCATGGATCGTCATGCAGATGCACGCTGGAACGGTGACCTCAAGACCGGCAACGGAACGGTCAAGCTCGGCAGCGGGGCTTACGAGGGCCCGTACTCGTTTGTCAGCCGATTTGAGAGCGGCACGGAAACGAACCCTGAGGAACTTCTAGGCGCGGCCCACGCCGCCTGTTACTCGATGGCGCTCGGCGCCGGGCTCGGCAAGGCCGGGCATACGGTGAAGAGCATTTCGACGACGGCCACGGTGCATCTCACGAAGGGCGAAGCCGGCTTCTCGATTTCCGGGATTGACCTCGTCACGCGCGGCGACGTGCCGGGCATCTCACTCGCGGATTTCCAGAAGGCAGCGAACGACACGAAGACGGGCTGCATCATCTCGCGCGCGCTGGCGGCCGTGCCGATGACGGTCGACGCGAAACTGGTTTGAGCGGTAGCGAATGGCAGACCACTCGCTGAGAACCCTGCCCCTGCGCTCGCTCCGCTTCCTCGCGCTCGCCGCCCTGCTTCCGCTATCTGCGGTCGCGCAGTCCGCGCCTACCGTGATCATCATTGCCCGGCACGCGGAAAAGGGCGCGACACCGGCCAATGATCCGCCGCTTACGGACGCAGGCGTCGTACGCGCCAAGGCCCTGGCCGCGGCAGTGGCGGCGGCGAAAGTACAGGCCGTCATCACCACGCAGCTTGTGCGCACGCGCGAGACCGGCCGGCCAGCTGCCGAGGCAGCCGGCCTGACGATGGAAACCGTCCCCACGGGTGGCGCGACCGAAGTTCATGCGAAGGCAGTTGCCGACGCGGCACGCAAACACGCCGGCAAGACGGTGCTGGTTGTGGGCCACAGCAACACCGTCATGCGGATCGTTGAAGCGCTCGGAGGCCCAAAGCTCCCGGATCTCTGCGACTCCCAGTACTCGGGTCTCTTCACAGTGATCCTCGACGGCGCGTCCACGCGTTTCGTCAACAGCACCTTTGGTGCGCCCTCGCCGGAGCAGCCAACCGGGTGCCCGAACACGATGAAGTAGTGCGCACCAGCGTGAAGCGTCGGGCGCGCGTGGTCATGCTGGGAGCGCTCGTGGCAGCCACGGCGACGGCGGCGCACGCACAGATGTCGGCCGGGCAGCCGGTGGCAGAGGTTCGGGAAGCAGCGACGAAGTTCATTCATGCCCTGAACACGCTCGACCTCGCCGGAATGACAGCGCTCTTCGCCGATGACATCACCGCCTTCGTCCCGACCGCCCAGCCAGACCGCGTGAACGGCAAGGCAGCCGTCACGGCGATCTACCGCGCGTACGTGGATCGCGTGCGTGCCGGCGGCAACACGGGTCACACCGTTCCGGAGGACCTCACCGTCGAAGCCTCTGGCGACCTTGGCGTCGTCACCTTCAACGTGCGCGACTCATCCGGCACAGTGCGCCGCCGGACGTTCGTCTTCCGGCACACCGCCGGTGCCTGGCGCATCAGTCACTTTCACGCCTCGGATTTCGCGGCGCCACGCACTCCATGACTCCCTTCGAGTTGACGTTTCGTGTGGGCTGGGCCGATGTCGATTTCAATGCCCACATGCGAAACTCGGCGTTTCTCGACCGTGCATCCGACACGCGAATGCTCTACTTCGATTCGCTGGGGCTCGGCACGGCCGAGCTGATCCGCCTGCGAATTGGCCCTATCGTCATGCGCGATGAGGTGGAGTACTTTCGCGAATTCCAGCTGGCCGAGGAGTTCAAGGTCATCCACCAGATCGCGGGACTCGCGCCCGACTGCAGTCGGTACCGCTTCCGGAATACGTTCTTCAAGCTGGACGGCCAGCGCGCCGCGCGGGTGACCAGCACCGGCGGATATATCCATCTCGACCAGCGCCGCATCGTTGCGCCGCCGGAGCACGTGCGAGAGGTGCTGCGTGCGGTGAGTCGCACGGAAGATTTCGAGGAACTGCCGTCGAGCGTGAAGTGAGCAGGGGCGTGACCCACGCTGCGGCGCACGACTTTTATCGCCATCTTGGATACGTTGATCAGGGCGTACGATTCGCCAAGGAACTCACAAGATGAACAAAACCATCACCTCCGTTGGCCTCACCGTTGCGGCTCTCACCGTGCTCGGCGCTGCGCGGCTCCACACACCCACGTTGCCGCCGCTCGCTGCCATGCAGCAGCTCGAGAGCCCGACGGCACCGGGGAGCGCCATGCCAAACCTCGCGGTCGGCCCCGACGGACGCGTCTATCTGTCCTGGCTCGAGCCCGCGCCGGATTCCGCGACGGCGCTTCGCTTTGCGTCGTATGACGGCGCGAAGTGGGGCATCACGCGCACGATTCGCGCGGGAAAGGACTACTTCGTGAACTGGGCCGACTTCCCTTCGCTCGCCGTCCACAAGAACGGACGCATTGCCGCGCACTGGCTGCAGCGGCACGGCAGCGCGTCGTACATGTACGACGTGCGCATTGCAGTCTCTGCCGACGGCGGCCGCACCTGGGCTCCGCCAATGGCGCCGCACGTGGATCGCTCGTCGACGGAGAAAGGGTTTGTGGCGATGTGGCCGGAAGGCGAGGGGTTCGGCGCGGTGTGGCTCGACGGGCGCAAGGCCGACAAGACGCGTCCTGACGCGAAGCAGGAAATGATGCTCCTGGCGACGAACCGGTCTGGCGTGGAACAGCCGACTGAGACCATTGTCGACGAACGTGTCTGCGATTGCTGTCAGACCACCGTAGCGCTCACGAGCGACGGGCCGATCGCGGCATATCGTGACCGCACGGCAAATGAGATCCGCGACATCTACGTCTCGCGCCGCGTAAACGGAAAGTGGACGCCCGGCAAGGCCGTGCACAACGACGGCTGGGAGATCAACGCGTGCCCGGTAAACGGCCCATACCTCAGCGCCAACGCCAAGAACGTGGCGCTGGCCTGGTACACCGCGGCGAAGGACCAGCCGCGCGTGAAGGTGGCGTTTTCATCTGATGCCGGCGCCACGTTCGGCGCCCCAATCACGGTTGACCTTGGGCAACCGTCCGGCCGCGTGGCCACGACGCTGCTGGCCGACGGCAGCGCGCTGGTGAGCTGGATTGAGCGCACTGGTGGAGACACGGCAGGCGTGCTGGTTCGCCGCGTGACATCCGACGGCAAGCTCGGCGCGCCGGTGACCGTTGCCGCGTCGTCCGCGAGCCGGGCGAGCGGCTTCCCGCGCATGGTACTCGCGGGCGACCAGCTCTACTTCGCGTGGACCCAGCCCGGCCGACCCTCTTCGGTTCGGGTGGCGCGGATGGCGGCGAGCAGCTTCAAATGACTACCGCTCGCGTGCGCCGCAGCGCGGCTGCCGCGACGTTCGCGCTCACACTTGCCGCGTGCGCGAGCAGCGACGCGCCGACGACGAACATCGCCGTGGGCGCTTCGGCGCCCGCATACGGCACACAATCATTGGCGGGCGACTCGGTGTCGCTGGCAAGCCTGAAGGGCAAGGTCGTGCTGCTCAACGTCTGGGCCACCTGGTGCCACCCCTGTCGAGACGAGATTCCGCAGCTGGAAGCGCTGCATCAGCAGTATCAGGCGCGCGGACTCGAGGTCATCGGTGTCAGCGTGGACAATGGCGGCATGGAAGCCGGTATCCGCGAGTTCACGCGCGATTTCAAGATGACGTACCCGATCTGGCTCGATCCTGACGAGCGAGTCTCGGCGCGATTTCTCACTATCGGTGTGCCGGAGACGTTTCTCATCGACCGCGCAGGCGTCATCCGCTGGCGAAAGATCGGTCCTATTCAGCACGGCGATACCACGCTGACCGCCGCCCTCGAACGGGCGCTCAGCGGCTAACGGCATAGCAGCCGGGCACGTCGTACCGCGCTGGTATCTTATTCCGATGCTCGCACAGCGCATCATCCTCATTGGCTGCATGCTTGGCTTCGTGAGCCTCGGCCTCTTCGCAGGCCTGCACGCGCTCGTAGTCAAGCCGGTCTGGACTGAGCTGGCCAAGGGAATCCCCTTCGTAATTGCCATCGGCGTCGCTGTAAGCTGGGCGTTCCACGAGTTTGCCAAATCGGTGCCAAAGCGGGTCAGTGCCGCGGGCGGCCTCCGCTTCGGCGCGCTGATCTGGCTCTCCGCGCTTCCGGCCACGGCGCTCGCCAACATGGTGCGCGTGCGCACTGGTGAGTCGCCTTCGTTGCTGGTCTACGCTGCTGCACTCGCGCTGGCGGTGGCCTGCGGCGCGCTCGCGCTGCACATGGCGACCAAGTCGCGGCGTGCAGCCATCGCCGGGGCGGTTGCGGCTACCGTGCTGCTCGCCATGGCTGGCGGTCCGCTCCCGGTGCTCCGCGGCGGCCGAGTGGTGGAACTTTGGGTCAGCCTTCTTGTACTCGAAGCACTGGGCGGCGTGGTGCTCGCCTGGCTCTACCGGCGCTACGTTTCCCCTGTTGCCGCCACATCCCTTCCTCCTGACTGATCCAATGCGCTTTACTCTGCGCCCTATTGCTGCCCTCGTCTTCGCGCTCGTAACCACGTCCTGCACACCAGAGGCGGTCGTGGCGCCTGCGGTGTCCGTGGAGCAAACGACCTTCGCCACCGCGCTCGGCGTCAATCTCGCCAGCATGACGAAGACGGCCACGGGGCTCTACTACCAGGACACACCCGCCGGCACCGGTGCCGCCGCGGTGAGCGGCAACCACGTCACGGTGCACTATACGGGCTACCTGCCCAATGGCACGACCATCGACACGAGCATCGGCAAGACGGCGTTCGGCTTCACCCTTGGCGCCGGATCGGTGATCAAGGGATGGGACGAGGGAATGGTGGGCATGCGCGTGGGCGGCACGCGTAAGCTCGTGATTCCGGCGGAACTGGCGTATGGTGGCGCTGCGGTGGGACCGATCCCGGCGAACTCGGTGCTCGTCTTTCAGATTCAGCTGATTTCGATTCCGTAACCTCGCGCGCGGTTGTCTTGACGACCGCGCGCCCCGCACCAACATATGAAAGAGCGGCCCGCCCCTCGTGTGCGGGACTGCCTGGCATCGCGCACACGGATGGGCGGCTCACGCCGCTCCAACAGCCGGAGTTTGCCGATGCGATTCCCGACTCGATATCTCTTCGCTCTTGCCGCCATGCTCTGCGTGGCGGCAGCGACGCGCGTCCCCGCACAGGGGCGCGGCGGAGGACTACCTGACAGCGTGGTGGCCCGCCGCTGGGCTGCGGAGAATGAACTGCAGGCGCTCGCCGTCGTCGAACGGAAGGTGATGATCAAGATGCGCGACGGGGTGCGCATTCCCGCGGACATCTACTATCCGAAGGGCGCGTCGCAAAAATATCCCGCCATCTGGGTTCGAACGCCGTACAACTTCAATTATTGGGACATCCAGAACGGTGTGCCGCGCGACATGAGCACGATCGTCGCGGCCATCAAGCGCGGCTACGCCTGGGTGGACATGCAGGAGCGCGGGCACTTCTTCGCCGAAGGGAACTACGACATTCTTGGCCCGCCGCTGACCGACGGTGTGGATGAGCTGAACTACCTGCGCTCCCGGCCCTGGTCCAACGGCAAGATCGGTGCGACTGGGTGTTCGTCAACGGCAGAGTGGCAGCCGGCTGTGGCAGCACAGGGAAACCCCGGCTTCGCGGCAATGAATGTGCAGGGGTTTGGCGCGGGCGTCGGGCGCGTGGGCCCGTACTACGAGCAGGGCAACTGGTACCGCGGTGGTGCCGTACAGATGCTCTTCATCAGTTGGCTCTACGGGCAACAGAATCAGGTGCGGCCGATGTTCCCGCCCAATGCGTCGCAGGCCGATCTCGTTCGCGCGTCGAAAGCGTATGACCTCGCGCAACGACTGCCACCGGTGGATTGGTCGAAGGCGTTCTGGACCCTGCCGGAGCAGGAGATCATCAAGGCGATCGACGGTCCGCGCGGCATTTTCGCAGACTCGATGCCGGTGGCCACGGGCGGCTCGATGATCAAGCGCGCTCCCAACGACCCGGCGTGGTACAAGGGCGGCCTCTGGCACGACAACATGCCGATCAACATCCCGGGACTCTGGTACATGTCCTGGTACGATGTGTCGGTCGGTCCGAACATCGAGATGTACAACCACGTGCGGCGCACGGCGAAAGGTGATGCAGCCAACCAGCAGTGGATGGTGATTGCCCCCGTGGGGCACTGCAGTTTCACGCGGGCCACCGAGAATACGATCGTCGGCGAGCGCAGCATGGGCGATGCACGACTGCCGTACAACGAGATGATGTTTGCCTTCTTCGACAAGTTCGTGAAGGGCGCCGCGAGTCCCGTGCTGGATACGCTGGCCAAGGTGCGCTACTTCGTGATGGGCGCCAACCGCTGGGAGTCGTCGGATGTGTGGCCGCCAAGGGGTGCGTCACAGATGACCTTTTACCTGGGCAGCGGCGGCAAGGCCAACACGTTGAATGGCGACGGAGTGCTTACCACGCGGCCGCCGACCACCCACGCAACCGACCTGTTCAGCTACGACCCCCTGAACCCCGTGAAGTCGCTCGGCGGCAACGTCTGCTGTCAGGGCAATGCCGTCACGGCCGGTGCGATGGATCAGCGGATCACGGAGCAACGGCCCGATGTGCTCGTGTACACGAGCGAACCGTTCGCGGATGGGATTGAGCTGACCGGCCCGATTGTGCCGACACTCTATGTGTCGAGCGACGCAAAGGACACCGATTTCACGGTAAAGATCCTCGATGTCTATCCGGATGGCCGCGCGTACAACCTGGACGAGAGCATCCAACGGATGCGCTATCGCGAAGGGTACGACAAGCCCGTCGTCTGGATGGAGAAGGAAAAAGTCTACAAAGTCACACTGCAGCCGTTGAACACGAGCAACTGGTTCGCCCCGGGCCACCGGCTGCGCATCGAGGTGTCGAGTTCAAACTTCCCGCGCTTCGACCGCAACCTGAACACGGGCGGGAAGAACTACGACGAGGTGAAGGGCGTCGTGGCCCGCAACTCGGTACACCACTCGCCGCAGTACCCGTCCGCGCTGACGGTGACCGTCATGAAGCGCACGCAGCCGTAGCGACTACGGTTCCTCAATTGCAAACGCGGCGCCGGGATCAGCTCCCGGCGCCGCGTCGCACATCAGGAGCGGAGAATTACGGCTTTGGTGCTGCCTTGGCGGCCTTGGCAGCGGCGGCCGGATCATCACGAAGGACCGGCTTGGTGTCATTGTAACCAAACTTCACGAAGGCACTCGCCGCGAGGGCGTCGATCGCCTTCTGCTTGGAGTCGAGTTGCGCGTCCATCGTCACCGGACGCGTCAGCAGCGCGGGATCGGCCACTTCCATCGTCAGCGCGTAGTACTTGGTAAACAACGGCAGCACATCCTTGAGCGGCGTGTCCTTGATGGAGACCGTGCCCGTCGCCCAGGAGGTCGCCAGTGCAGCGGCCGCCGGTTCGGCGTCCGTCACAACCGAGTCCTTGCTGATGCGCACGGCCGCTGGCGCGGTGAGTTCGCGGCGCTCGCCCTTGCCGCGGACCGATGCCGTGCCAACCGTCAGGTTGATGTAGCCGTCTTCCTCGTCCGGGTACCCGCGCACCACCGCGGCACCTTCGTTCATCACGAGAGCAGCGCCGCCAACTCGAATTTCCAGCGGAATTCCTGCGCTCGGTTTCACATCGAACGACACCGTGCCCTGAACCTTTATTCCGCGGAAGACTTTGTTGTAGTCCGGAATAATGATGAGCTTCGTGGCTGGCCCGATGCTCAGCTTCGACCCGTCGGAGAGCGTCATGTCCCCGCGCTGTCCGTTGTTGGTGCCGATGGTTCGCGCTTCGGCCGCCGTAAAGAGCGGGTTGAGTTTGGTCTCGTCGCCGGCGCGATTGAGGTACCAGATGGCGCCGCCGCCGAGCACGGCGACCAGTCCGCCAACAATGAGCAACTGCTTGGAACCGCCGCCGCCGTCGGCAGTCCTGATCTTGGCGTGGTGCTTGCCGTCGCCTGACATGGTGTTTCTCCTGTCGTTTTGGTCGAACCTGACTGCGGAAAAGAGTACCGCCTGTGAAGCCCGGACGAAAGGGCGCTTACGGCGGGGGTGCCCCCTTCCCCAGCACCACGCGGGGGTCGCACGTTACCCGTGCAGTAATTGGCTTCACCAATAATCCCGTATCCCCCAAGGACGCCCGTCTATGACATCCCTCTTGACGTCCCGCCGCCTTCGGGCGCTCGTCATCGCGCTCGCCGCACCGCTCGGCATACCACTCGGCGCTGCCGCCGCCCAGCAGGACCCGGCAATCATGGCCAGGGCCAAGGCGATCCACGAGCGGGTGATCAAGCTCGACACCCACGTGGATTTCAGTCCCGCGAACATGAGCGACACCCCACCCAACTATGTCACGGGCCTCCGGACACAGGTGGACCTGCCGAAGATGAAGGCCGGCTACAACGGGATCTTCTTCTCGATCTACACCGGGCAGGATTCACTGACATCGTCGGGCTACCAGCGCGCCTGGGACGCGAACGTCGCGAAGTTCGAAGCGGTCCACAAACTCGCGACCAAGATGGCGCCGGATCAGATCGAAATCGCCCGCACCGCCGCCGACGTCCGGCGCATTGTGCGGGCCGGAAAGCTCGTTGCGTTGATGGGCGTGGAAAACGGACTCGGCGTCGGCACGGACATCACCCGCGTCAAGAAGATGGCCGACTATGGCGCGCGGTACATCTCCCTCGTCCACAACGGCCATAACCAGCTCTCCGACTCCAACAACGGCGAAGCGACCAACACCTGGGTGCATAACGGCGTGAGCGAGTTGGGCAAGCAGGTCGTGGCCGAAGCCAACAAATACGGCATCCTCCTCGACATCTCGCATCCGTCAAAGGCGAGCAACATGTGGGTGATGGCGAACAGCAAGGCACCGGTCATTGCATCGCATTCGAGCGTTCGGGCACTCTGCACCACGGCATCACGCAATCTGGACGATGAAGAACTGCAGGCGCTCAAGAAGAACGGTGGTGTGATACAGACGACGGCGTTTGCGTCGTACGTCAACTGCACGCCGGCACCGTCGTCGCAGCGCACCGCAGCGCTGGCGGCACTCGCAACAGAGTTCAACATCCCGGTGGCGGCTGTTGGTC
>Ga0207952_1000510_pt1 | contig 29779 bp, 22 predicted proteins | sample SubbioR12Aug_8Ca_FD_184831 | JGI IMG/M metagenome (GOLD analysis project Ga0207952, IMG submission 184831) | Serpentinite rock and fluid subsurface biosphere microbial communities from McLaughlin Reserve, California, USA - CR12Aug_8Ca (SPAdes) | ecosystem: Environmental > Terrestrial > Deep... | reverse complement strand
TCGGCCCTGGCTGCTGCTGTTTTCTCTGCCCAGGCACACCGCGCCTTTCTGGTGCCTTCTTCCACGGTGGTTGCTGGCAATGCGCCCTGGGTGACTGTCGATGCCGCGGCCGCTACCGATGTTTTTGTTTTTGATCACAATGCGCTGAAGCTGGACAACCTGTTCATCACCGCGCCTGATGGCACGGCACTGAAACCAGAAAACGCCAATACCGGCAAATACCGCAGCACCTTTGATGTCAAACTCAGTCAAACTGGCAGCTATAAAATCGGCATCCTGAATGAAGGATTATTTGCCAGCTATAAAGAAGACGGCAAGGTCAAACGCTGGCGCGGTACGGCAGAGACATTTGCCAAGGAAGTACCAGCCAATGCAGAAGAACTGCAAGTCACACAACGCAGCGGCCGTATCGAGACTTTTGTCACCAATGGCAAACCCGGCGGCAAAGCCATCGAAATTACAGGTAATGGCCTGGAATTGAGTGGTGCCACTCATCCGAATGACCTGGTGGCTGGTGAAACTGCACAATTCCGCCTGACCCTGGATGGCAAACCAGCAGCAAAAGTCAGCATTACCCTGATCCCTGGCGGCTTGCGCTATCGCCAGAAGCTGGATGAAAAAACTTTTGTCACAGACAGTGAAGGCAAGTTCAGCGTGAGCTGGGCAAATGCGGGCCTGTACTGGCTGGAAGCAGAAATCAAAGATGACAAGCAAGTCAAGGCCCCGGCCAAATCCAGAGTTGCAACCTATGTAGCAACACTGGAAGTCTTGCCGCAGTAATAGTTTTTAATTTCAATACTGAGTAATATGCGTCGTGTTTTTATTCCGCTGGATGTGGCGGAACCACAAATTCCGCCTGCTCATGCCATCAGCCTTACACTCGGTGGCAACAGCATGGGCACCAGCTGGACTGTGCAGCTACTCTGCCTGCCTGCCCACGACGCACATGAATTGCAGGCTGGCATAGAGGCTGAACTGAATCAGGTCATCCTGCAAATGAGTACCTGGGACCCATCCTCTTATTTATGCGAGTTCAACCGCGCACCGGCGCATAGCTGGCAATCTTTGCCAGCAGAGTTTTTCAAGCTGGTCGACTACAGCCTCTACCTGTCGCAGCAGACAGGCGGGGCTTACGATATCACGGCAGGCAAGCTGGTTGACCTGTGGGGTTTCGGCCCGGCAGGCAAACGCGCAAACAAACCTACTGAGGCCGAGATCAACAGCGCCCTGCAAGCGGGCAACTGGAAATCACTGGAGCTTGACCATCTGGAGCAACGCCTGCGCCAGACCGGCACCGGCAACATCGCTCTCGATCTATCATCGATTGCCAAAGGCTTTGCCCTGGACCAGATCGCACGTTACCTCGATGCACAAAAAATCACGAGTTACCTGATAGAACTGGGTGGAGAATTGCGCGGGCTGGGTATGAAAAAAGACCAGTCACCCTGGTGGGTCAAAATAGAAAGTCCTGCAGATGATGACAGGAAAATGGACAAGGAATATCTGGTCGCCCTGCACGGCTTGTCGATTGCGACATCCGGCGATTATCGCCAGTATTTTGAACAGGATGGTCATCGCTATGCGCACACCCTGGACCCGCGCACTGGTTACCCGATAGACAATGATCTGGCATCCGTGACGGTATTGCATGCTGAATGCATGGTGGCTGATGCGTTGGCAACTGCGCTGACAGTGCTGGGTTGTAGCGCAGGGCTGGAATATGCCAATCAACATCAGATCGCTGCCTTGTTCCTGCAAAGGACCGCATCTGGCTTTGAAGAAAAAATGAGTCAGGCCCTCATTGCCATGCTGGACTAAGCACGATGCGTCTGCCTTCTTTACCTTCTCTAAGCTGGATGAACCGTATCTCCCTGGCCCTGGCGCTCTTGTGCCTCGCCAGTTTCTTTCTTCCCCTGCCTGCACAAAGACAATGGAGCACGGTGCTGGTGATTATCAGCTACCTGAGTTTTTGCCTGCAAACCCTGCGCAGGCATAAGGATGAACTGGCCACCCAACATCATGGTTTTAGCGCCGAACTGGAGCAGGCCAATGCGCAAAGCATATTGATAGCCTATGCCAGCCAGACAGGTTTTGCAGAACAGATCGCCCTGAAAACTGCGCAGCATTTGCAGGATGCGGGTATGACGGTTGCCGTCAGCAGCATGGCAGGCATCAAGCCGGAAACCCTGGGCAAGACCAGCCGCATGCTGTTCATCCTCAGCACCACTGGCGAAGGCGATGCCCCCGACAATGCGGCAGCCTTCACCCGTCTGGTGATGAGCCAGAAAATTGATTTATCCCATTTGCATTTTGCGGTGCTGGCCCTGGGTGACCGGCATTACCAGCAATTCTGTGCCTTTGCTCACAGGGTAGATCTGTGGCTCAAGCACCAGCAGGCGCATAGCCTGTTTGACATGATAGAAGTCGATAATGGCGATGAAGGTGCGCTGCGTCATTGGCAGCATTATCTGGGTGTGCTCAGTGGTCATACCGAATTGGCAGACTGGAGCAAGCCAGGTTATCAGGACTGGATACTGACAGAAAGAGAATTACTCAATCCTGGCAGCCTGGGTGGGCCTGCTTATCGTATTGCCTGTGTGCCGGCACAAAATGCAGTCGGCGCAGACTATGCATGGCAGGCGGGCGATATCGCAGAAGTTGGCCCTGATTATCCGCCAGAGACACGTCTGGCAAATAAGCCAGCAAATAATTTGGCTGAGCGCCCGGCCCTGCCACATCGCGAATATTCCATCTCTTCCTTGCCTGCCGATGGCAAACTGGAATTACTGGTGCGCCAGATGCATAGACCTGATGGCAGCCTGGGCATAGGGTCGGGCTGGTTGACTGCCTATGCAGCAATCGGGCAGACCATCAAGTTGCGCATACGCGAGAACCGCAATTTCCATACCCCTGCGCACGACTGCCCGCTGATATTGATAGGTAATGGCACTGGCCTGGCAGGCCTGCGGGCCCATCTGAAGGCCCGCGCAGTGAATGGTCATTTACGCAACTGGTTGTTTTTTGGTGAGAGAAATGAGGCACATGATTTTTTCCATCGCGAAGAAATTCTGGCCTGGCAAGCCCAGGGCACCATCAACAAGCTCAACCTGTGCTTCTCACGTGACCAGGCTGAACGCCGCTATGTGCAACATGCCCTGCAAGAGCAAGCGGCAGAGATACAGTCATGGGTGGAACAAGGCGCAGCCATACTCATCTGCGGCAGCCTGCAAGGCATGGCAGAAGATGTGCACCAGACCTTGAGTAATCTGCTGGGTCTGGATACACTGGAAAACATGGCAGAAGCGGGGCTGTACAGGCGGGATGTCTACTAAGGACTGATAGACGGTACCAGAGCAAGCGGAAGTGAAGGATATATGCCCGGCGAACCAGCCAAGGACGCAATGCGGTTGCAGATACTTCGCTTTCTCTGTTGCTTCCCATTGCAGGCACTTACCAGCGCAGGCTGCCCATGCCAGAAAATAAACCGCCAGCAGCACAATTCAAATTTGCAACACTTGTTGCAAATTCCTACATGAAATACGTGTGTTTTAGCTTAGACATTGTTGTACGATAGCGTTTCCCGTTTTGTTAATATATTTACGGGACTTATTCCTGATTCCTGGTTCGTTATTATTTACAAGGTCCACCCATCATGGCAGACGTCACCACCATACTGAATACCGGCAGTAGCAAAAACCGCGTTGATATTGTTTTTGTCGCAGAAGGTTATACGGCTGCCGAGCGCGCCAAATTTTTGGCTGACGCGCAAAAGTTCCTGGACAATATGCTGGGTGATGCCAATGCCAAGCTGAATGCGCCGTTTTCAGCGTACAAGAACCTGTTCAATGCCAATGCCATTTTTGTCGCTTCGGCACAATCAGGTACTGACCAGCCTAATCAAAGTATTAGCGTCAATACCTATTTTGATGCGACCCAGCACGGCAGTGACGGGCGTTTGCTGTATGGTGATTTCAGCAAGGTCAATACGGTCGTCAATGATGCCGTCTCCAGCAATGCGCATGAGCTGGTCATCGTACTGGTCAATACCGCACTCTATGGCGGTGCCGGTGGTTCCATCGCCTGGGCCTCGGCCGGGAATATTTCTTCGGCTGAAGTGGTGCTGCATGAGATAGGCCACAGCTTTGCTGCTCTGCAGGATGAATATGTGGATACTGCCATCTCCAGCAATTACCCGCTGACGGATCCAGGCTTTCTGGCCAGCCCGCATGTGACAGATTCGCTGAGCCGCATACCATGGTCTGCCTGGGTGGGTTTTCAGGATGGTGATCTCGGCGTGGTCGGTACTTACCAGGGCGGCTATTACCGTAACACTGGCATCTGGCGCGCAACCCAGGATTCAAAAATGAATCATCTTGGCGTGGCTTTCAGCGCACCTGAAAAAGAAGCCTTTGCCTTGAAATATTATGCGGCCATTGGCGATTACCTTAACCTGTATTCCAGCATCCCCGGTATTTACCAGCCTGAGGTACCTGACAGCAGCTTGCTGTCCTATACCTGGAAAATCAATGGCAATACTGTCAATGCCACAGACAAAGTCTATTTTGATGCCTATGCATCAGGTGCCTATAAATCCGGTGCCAGCCTGAGCCTGACGACGGTAGATAACACAGGCTATATACGCAAAAACCTGAGCACTACCCAGCAAGTTGAAAGCACCACGCTGGACAAGACTATCATCAATGTCGCTGGCCAGAGTGGCAGCATGAATAGCAGCAATAGCATCTACCAGTTTGATAGCAGTAATAATGTCATTGGTTTAAGTGCGGTTGATACCGTGCGCTATGACTATATCGATGGTGGCAATGGCACGGACACTTTGGTCATCAATGCCAAGCTGGGTCCTGGTGGTGGCACTTATTTCGTCAATGAAATCGGCAGTAATACCATGTTGCTGGGTTATCAGCATGCGGCTTACTGGGCTACTCATAATGTAGAAAAAATCCAGTTTTCTGACTTTATCGTCAACACCACGGTGTACGACAATGCCCGCACCATCAAGACGGCAGAACTGAAATCGCTGGAAGAATTGTATGTCGCTTATTTCAACCGGGTACCAGATGCCGATGGCCTCGATTACTGGATCAACCAGTTCAAGGCGGGCATGAGTTTCAAGCAGATCGGTGATGCCTTCTTTATCGCAGCAGCACAATTCCCGGCACAAACCGGTTATAGCGCCGGGCTCAGCAATACTGATTTCATCAATATCGTTTACAAGAATGCCATGGGCAGGGCCGATGGTGCAGATGCAGCCGGTTTGAAATACTGGCTCAATGAACTGGAATCAGGCGTACACAGCCGCGGCTCCATGGTTGGCGCCATACTGGCAGGCGCACGCGCTTTTACAGGAGATGCTACCTGGGGCTGGGTTGTCAATTTGCTCGATAATAAAGTCAAGGTCGCCAATCAGTTTGCTGTCGAATGGGGCTTGAATTACCTGACGCCAGAAGCTTCGATTACGAATGGTATCGCAATCGCTTCTGCTGTCACTGCAACAGATATCGCTGCAGCCATCGCCCTGATCGGTATTACAGATGGACAAATACAATTTGTCTGAGCCTGAACTGAGTTGATGATGTCGCATGAAAATAAGCCAGCTCGAAGCTGGCTTATTTTTTTTCTGGACGCAAGATCAGGCTCTACTAATTCAAAATGGAAGAAACCACACCGACCAGCTCCCAGCCCAGTATCAAATGCTGGTCAGCGTCGAGATGCACACCATCATATTCGCTGGAAGTGACTACGCTGCCCGCATCAAAGAAATGGCAGCCAGCAGCGGCAGCTACTTCCTTATAGGCATCGGCCAGACCGGCAGACCTTTCTTCACAGCCTGTGAACTTGGGGGCAATAGCGCCCCTGGGCATGCTGGGCGGTGGCGGCACGACGATGAGTATGGGTGGCACCTGCATGCCCGGCTCTATTGGTGCCTGGCGTATGGTGTTGATAATCACAGCCAGACCCTGGGCCGATAACCAGGCATCATTCTGGTGCATGGACTGGAAATCATTGATGCCCAGCATGACGATCACCAATGACAGCGGTGTCAGGGTTTCTATACGTTGCGCCAGCCCCTGGCTGCCATTACGCCCGGGTTTGAACGGATCTTCCCAGACTGTACGACGACCATTGAGGCAGTCTTCCACCACCCGCACATGGTGATCGGCGCTATTGAGGCCTATCTCCAGTACGCCCGGCCAGCGTTCTTCAAAATTCAGGCGCTTGCGCGTCGTTGGGATCAGCCCCCAGGACATGGAATCACCATAGACCAGTATGTGTCGCATGCACGGCTCCAGATTATGTTTGCAGTTGGCTCAGACTTTTTTCAGGTAACAGGCTTTCAACATGAAATTGCCTGCATCCATTTTACAATCGACTTCATGGTCCCCGCCAACCAGGCGTATGCTTTTGACCTTGGTGCCCATCTTCAGGGTGGTGGAAGAACCCTTGACTTTCAAGTCCTTGATGATGACCACGGCATCGCCATCTGCCAGCACATTGCCATTGGAATCCTTGACGATACGCTCATCATTGTCGTCAGCGGCGCTGGCTGCCTGCATGGACCATTCATGGGCGCAATCAGCGCAGATGTAATTGTCGCCATCAGGATAAATATTTTCCATGGAACAGACGGGACAGGCGATGGGATGTGACATGTGACACTTTCATGATGCAAAAAGAAGCACAGTATATCCGAGTACACCTGTGGAAACGCTAATACCCGAGCAGATCAGTCGGCAGCGTCGACATCATTGACCGGCGCTATCAAGGGTATCTGCATGATGAAGCTGGTGCCCGCGCCCTCTTCAGTGTCGATACGGATATCGCCACCCAGCAAACTGGTCACGATGTTGTAGACAATGTTCATGCCCAGGCCACTACCACCCTGGCCGAGCTTGGTAGTAAAGAAGGGATCGAAGACGCGGCTCAGGTTTTCTTCAGGTATGCCTACGCCATTGTCTTCGAAACGGATTTCCAGCCTGTCCTGGTCCAGCATGGTGGCCTTGATCTGTATCAACCCGTCGATACGGCCATCGAAAGCATGCAAGATGGCGTTATCCACCAGGTTGCAAATGACCTGGTCGAAAGGACCGGGGAAACTGTCCATTTCTATATGCACAGGAATATCAATGCTGATCTGCAAACCTGCCTGGCGTATCCGCGACATCATGGTGGCGATCACATCATGGCACACCTTGTTGACATGAAAGCGCCTGCGCTTGGAACTGGCCTGGTCTACCGCCACCTGCTTGAAGCTGGCGACCAGGTCGGCTGCATTTTTCAAGCCATGCTCTATCAATTCACTGGCGTGCTTGGCTGATTGCAGATAGGCATTCAGGTCCGAGCGGCGCAAATTGCCATCACTGATTTTCTGGGCGAACTCCAGGGTGATGGCGTGCAAGGTGCTGGAAGTCAGCAGGCTGTTACCTATGGGTGTATTGAGTTCATGCGCAACGCCTGCCACCAGTGAACCCAGGGCTGCGAGTTTTTCACTGCGCATCAAATCATCCTGGGTATGGCGTAATTCATTGGTGCGCTCTGCGACGTTTTGCTCCAGCAAGACATTGGCTTTAGACAAAGCCATCTGTACCTTTTTAAGTTCCGTGATATCGGTATAGGTCGTCACAAACCCTTGCAGCTTGCCATTTTCATGGATAGGCTTGCCCTGTACCAGGTGAGTATGGGCATTCGGGCGGGTGCGTTCAAACTGATGAGCCTGGAAGCGCATGGCAAGACTCAGACGCGCATTGACAAGTTCATCAATATCACCTTCACCATATTCTCCACGTTCAGCCATGATGCGCAGCAGGTCTGCAAATGGCACGCCCTGATAAATCGAGTCAGGATGATAATCGAGTACATCGAGAAAGCCCTGGTTCCACAAATACAGTTTCAATTGTTCATCAAAGACACTCAAGCCCTGGGGCATGTGTTCCAGAACCGCTTTCAGGAATAATGACTGTTTGCGAAATTCCAGTTCTATGCCGCGTTTGGCCGTCACATCCATGCAGGTAGTGACAAAGCCACCGCCTTCCACCGGCACACCACGCACCTCTATGATGCTGCCATCCGAACGCTTGCGTTCATAGGAATAAGGAGCATCACTTTGTATGATGCCCATGAGCTTGGCCAGTTTTTCTTCATCGCTGGCGGCACTGAATTCACCATACTCACCGCGCTTGATATTGGCCTCAAATACGTCACGTGCCAGTGGTGGCTCGCCCTGGAACAGGGCCGGAGGTAAATCCAGCATGCGCAAGAGTTCACCATTCCAGGCCACCACCCTGAGGTTTTCATCGATCAATGAAACACCACCAGGGAAGTTCTCCAGCAAAATGCGCAGCTTTTCATTTTTCTTGCGGGCGGCCAGCTCTGCCTGCTTGCGCTCAGAGATATCGCGTACCACGGCAACGATACATTGCCGCCCATTATCTTCGAGAAGATTCAGGGCTACTTCAGAGGTAAAAAAACTGCCATCTGCCCTGCGCGACGCCCATTCAAAGCGTTGTGGCTGCCCCGTCATGGTCAAGGCTATATAGCTGTTTGCAGCAGTCAGGGAATCGCGACCATCAAATTGCAGGGGAGCAGACAGATGTACCGGCGCACTGGAGAGAAGTTGCACCCTTGATAAGCCAAACATTTTTTCGGCACTGGGATTGCAATCAATGAAGGCCTCACCTTCCAATACCAGCAAGGCATCCAAAGCCTGCTCTACCATGGCACGGTATAGGGCAACTCTGGACACTTCAATTTTGCCTGGCATGGGCTTTCCCGATTGAACTGAGGATATTATCGAATGACAAGTTAACTTACATTTCAGTATTCCTCAAACCCACTGAGACTACAAGCAGCAAATCTGGCAAGGTACAAATTTATACAATCAACGGTTCAGGCTATTTAATAGTTTCACCATATTAACCGCATAAAATTGTTCAACAGGCTGATATGCCTGCTTGCATTGCAGGTCCAGTTGCAAGCCGGATTCCATGGTCAATCTGACTTGCGAGCGTTGCTCACACGCTGTTATGGTAGCAGCCAGGGTGTCAGGATGATTAAATATAGGTAAATTTTCTGATCTGGTGATATTCATGCCGCCCTGCAGCAATTTGCAGCCTTTGATTTCATCAAGGCTGATCTTGTCCGCTTGTGGAAACATGCTGGCACTGCCGCAATCCTCTTTCATCAATTCCTGCATGGCTTGAATCATCATGGCATTCTTTTGTTGCTGATTGGCGGCGACCGGACTGGCTAGTCCTGTTTGATGGAAAAAATCCTCCCAGACAGCCGGCATACTCTCCTGATTTCCAAGCAGGCGAGGCAACCACGTACTTTTGCAAGCAGGCTCATCACCACATTCAAGAGCGTGAGCAAAATCTGGCTTTGTTGCCTGTGCCAGCCTGAGTTGTTCATAAAAACTGTCAAAACGCTCAAATGGCCCTGCCTTGCCCTGCCTGGTTGCCAATCCGTACACGTAGACTGCCAGGCCACAACGATAATCAAGTTGCCCGCCACGTCTCTGGGCTGCTGTCAAATTACCCCAACTGGACTGACGTGCATAGAGCAAACATTCCCCCAGGGCCGTGTTCAAATCTTCCGCTGCCTGCGCATGGGTCAACCACCCTTTGCGTACCGCCATCAGCCAGCGCAAGAACTCGCCACCCCCTTCATGAATCAGACGTGCATCGGCATAGACATCCGTTGCATCACGCATTTGAAAGCGGTGACTGATTTCATGTGACACAAACAATGTCATCGTGCGTTCTGTCTCTGCATCTGGCTGTAAGGGCCAATTGACAAAGGCCAGACGCATGACGTCAGCCGCATCACCATCTGGTCTGGCGCGACCTGGACCTGTCACCCTGGAGACTGCCAGTATGGGCATCTCGAATTTTGCTTTAGGCAAAGCCTGGCGTAAAAACACAATACTTTCTTCAGCGATCTTGCGTATATTGCGTATGTTGGCGTCCCCCATCGCATTATCAAAATAGCCGATAAAATTAGCATCTGCCTTTAATTGCTCAGGCAATAATAAGGCGGCCATGTCGCCACCATTTCCAGCGACCGGACTGGCATTTCCGGCAAACACCTGCGCATTCATGGCAATTCCAGGAGCACTAAAACTGTAGTTCACTTTGCCGCAACTGGCGTCCACAGCAAAATTGCTGGTGTGCACATAGACAGCATCGCCTACAGGGAAAGCCGCGGGGTAACCGCGTACTTTATTTGCGCTTACAGGCACTTGAAAACGTAATTGTCTACACGCCGCTCGTTGACTTGTCACGTACTCCCCATCTACCTTGCCGCAAGCATCAAGTGACTGCCAGCTACTACGAATTTTTGCAGCATCACTACCATGTTTTTTAAAGACCAGTTGCGTGCATGTCAGTGGTAACTGATAACTCACTTCGATGGCCTGTGGGTCCACAAATTTGATATTGACATCAACCTCAGCGCAAGCCAAACCAGATACCACCAGCAAGCAAGCCGTAAGTACTCTCTTATATTTCATAGGGACATTGATCCTGTGATGTTTTTAAAGCGGACCGGGATGTTCTAACAGGTAATACATGCCATCGTCCCCTTGGCCATGTTCGATTTGACGCCATCTCAAGTGCTGATAAAACTTTAAGGCTGCATGATTTTTCGCCACACATTTCAAGCGCCAGGGGAAAGGCAGATAAGTTTGCAAGTGCAGCAGCAGCGCCCTCCCCAGCCCGCGCCCCTGCGCCGCCGTGGCCACGTATAAATGATGGATATAAGCTGCAGCGTCCTGCACGGCCACCAGAGCCATGATCTGGTCTGTGGCATCCACGGCGACCCATACAGTTTCACCTTTAGATACATTGGCAAAGTCAGGGATAGTGTCGGCATCGCGTATCTGCCATGCAGCCATGATGACGCACTCACGGTAAATAGCCTGCAAGGCATCAGCGTCCTGGTCACAGGCTTTGCGTATGATAGTCAAAATAGATGGGGCAGCATAAAAATTCAGGACTGCGCCGCAGCCTGGCTCAAAAATACTGTCAGGGTATCGCGTGGTGGCTGAGTACCTATCTGGAACAGGATGCGGCCCACGGCACCGCGGTGATAATTACCATGGGTAGCCACATGCAAGAGCATTTCTCCGCGTGACATGCAGCCTGGTTTTCCATCGACAAAAGTGAAATGGATATCTTCGCCAAAGCTGTCCTCTGTCTGGCTACCGATATAAGTCTGGTACCACAGGTCTGTTGTCTGCACTGCCTGCTGCAAATCTGCCAGCACCGGAGTCTCTTTGGTATTCAAAGATGTGTAAGCATGTCGTTGCCCTTGCAGGTTGGCGACAAATATCTGATCAACGACATAGATATGATTGAGAATGCGGATGGCATCGTGCAGTTCACGCGCATGAGTATCAGCAGTCACAGTTGCAGTCAATTGATACAGCTCTACATTGGCCCAGGCCTTGTATTCAAACAAGCTCAGTAAAAGTTTTTTGGTATGCATATAGTCTCTGAAAATACTTATTTATTCCTGACCTGCATTTGTCTGCATAGACAAACGAACAGATAACATCGGCAACAAGCATTTTAGCTACTAATGCTTAAGTTTGCAGGGCGCTGGCAGCATGAAATAGTAGAGACGAAAAAAATGCCTGTCGTCTGACAGGCATTTGATGAAAACTATTTATTTGCCATTTTCCGTTGAGGCCGTCAGCAAATGCAGGGGCCGCACTTCCTGGGAGCGTGCCCTGACTTCGCTAATAGCAATGCCTCTGCCATCAAGGAACACCTGATATTGAGAAGTGCCATTATTCTGGCGCATGGTCATACGGGTCTTTCCGTTGAGCTGATAATCAGCTCCTGAGCCGCCAGGTACAGCAGTGTATTTAATGGTCTTGCCATCTATGCCCGCATTGAAAGCCGCCGCACCGCGCATCTTCAACAAGACATCATATAAACCATTGGCGTTTTTGGCCGCAAAATGAGCCATTTCGATTTCTACATCCTCACCTTCGAGGTATTTACCATAAGGGTTAACAACGGCGGTTTGTGCCATACTAAACCCGGCGATGGCGAATAGAAAAAATGCCGCTATTGATGATGTTAATAATTTCAATTTGATGTACCTTTGCATGCATGATAGTTGTATAAAATACAAAAAAAACAGGCTCAGAAAAATGCATCTGAAGCTGATATGTCTGATACTTTTACATAAATAAAGCAGGATGTTTACAGCGGGTAAAAACACTTACACATTTTACAAAATCAGGAACCCGCATAGGCCTTGTCGAGATCGGCAATAATGATTTTTTTCATCTGGAACATGGCCATCATGACTCTTTGCGACTTGACCGGGTCGGCATCACTGAGATAACGGATCAATGCTTGAGGTACAACTTGCCAGGACAGGCCATATTTATCTGTGAGCCAGGCACACTGGCTTTCCTGACCACCGCCCGCCAGTAATTTATCCCAGTAATAATCCACCTCTTCCTGCGTTTCACAATCGATGACGAAGGAAATGGCTGGAGTAAAACTATATACAGGCCCACCATTCAGGGCGACGAATTCTTGCCCGGCCATGCTGAACTTGATCGTCAACACCGTGTCCTTGGGCAGGGGGGCACCTTCGCCATAGCGAACTACATCCAGGATTTTTGCATCCTTGAAGGTGTCGAGGTAAAAATTTACTGCTTCTTCGGCCTGATGATCAAACCAGAGGGTAGGGGTGATTTTTTGCATGATGCCGTCTCCATTTTAAATATAGATTCAAGAGGATTTACAAGCTACAGCCAAAACTCAATTCTGCATTTCTGCTTTATTGATCAATGATGATCAAAGTCCCCCTGCTGCCAGCCGCAACAGCATGCGGTGTATGTGCAGGCACCAGATACAACTCACCCGCCTTGACGGCGACAATCTCACCGTGGATATCGAGATTCATTTGTCCGTCCAGCACCAGCAGGGCTTCGGTGAAATCATGGGTTTCATCAGGATAATCGCATTCATCCATGCGCAAGACCTTGACTTGCGCACCACCCGCCTTGCCCAGTACCGTAGAACGCCATGCATCCGGCAAAGCAGCCGCCTCGGAAATCAAATTCTTATGCAACATCTAAGTGTTAGCCTCTCAATTATTGTCTTTTAAAGCCGGGTCCCAGTGTTCTGCGATTTTTCCATTTTCTATGCGGAACATATCAAACCAGGTCGTCGTGTATTTCTTGCCCGCATCTTTCGGGTCAGGCACGGTGCTGACAAAACTGAGGATCACTTTATCACCTTCAGCAGTAATCGCCACCAGCGGTGCCTTGACCTTGGCCTGTATATCTTTTGGTTTGACGAATTTGCTGAAAAGCTCGGTAAAAGCTGCACGCCCGGTCGCTACATTGGGATTATGCTGCATATAGGACTCGGCCAGATATTTATCTGCCCGCTCCATATGTCCGCCTTCAAACACTTCGCGCCAAAAGTCATATACCAGCCGCTTATTGGCAGCCAGTCGTGCATCCGTACTGGCCAGCATGGCTTCATGATCAGGGTTAGCTTGCACAGGCAATTGCGCGTGAGCAAGCAAGGGTAGGCCCAGGCAAGACACCAGGGCGAGACGGTGAAAAGATATCAACATGTATGACTCCTATAGGAAAAAATATGCTGCCAACCGACCCTGCCAAGCTAAAGATTACTTACCAGCATCACCCTTGGCAGGCTTGGCAGCAGCCCCACCAGTTTGGACCTCAACAATCGCCCTTTGTTCATCTGCCTTTTGCTGTATCACCTGCGCAGCCTCTTTCGCCTTATCCAACTGCGCTTTCTGTTCGGAAAGAAAATTAGCCGAAGCAGAAGCACTGGCATCGACCTTGGGCTCAGGTGGTTTGTTACAGGCAGCGAGAACAGTGATACAAGCTAAAACAAGAATGGTACGCATGAAATACTCCTGAAAGCCGCAGACCGCAGCCATGAACAGATTAAATGTAGATAGGTATTCTAGCAATAAATAGCGTCTAGCAAAAAAAACAAAAAAGCCCGAAGAGTTTTCGGGCTTTTGTTGCTCTATAAAGGCACGCGCAGCGTCGCCAGCAAACCGTATCCATGGCACGCTGAGAAATTCATTCAGCGGGATGCAGTACAAGGCGCAAAGCACAGCAATACGTCGGTATTGCGAGCATTTGCAACGCAGTAATGCGCCCGCTTAATGGATTTATCAGCGTGACATCACATGTTGCGTCGATATTGTCCACCTACCTCGAAAAGTGCAGTTGTAATCTGCCCCAGCGAACAAACCCTCGCCGCATCCATCAACCTGGCAAACACATTCTCATTATTGATCGCCGCTTGCTGCAAGGCCGCCAGCGCCTTCGGTGCCACATCCGCATGACGGCTGTGGAAATCAGCCAGGCGTTGCAACTGTGATTGTTTTTCTTCTTCAGTAGAACGCGCCAGTTCTATTTTTTGTGGCGTGTCATTGGCTTTTGGATTGCGGAAGGTATTGACACCGATGATGGGCAATGTGCCATCGTGCTTCAGGTGTTCATAGTGCATGGATTCTTCCTGTATCTTGCCACGCTGATAGCCGGTTTCCATAGCGCCCAGTACACCACCGCGTTCAGCGATACGTTCAAACTCTTGCATGACGGCTTCTTCTACCATATCTGTCAGTTCTTCGATGATGAAACTGCCCTGGATAGGGTTCTCATTTTTCGCCAGGCCCCATTCACGATTGATGATGAGCTGGATCGCCAGAGCACGGCGTACAGATTCATCCGTAGGCGTGGTGATGGCCTCATCATAGGCATTGGTGTGCAGGCTATTGCAGTTGTCATAGATTGCAATCAGGGCTTGCAGTGTGGTGCGGATATCGTTGAAGTCGATCTCTTGCGCATGCAGGGAACGACCACTGGTCTGGATATGGTATTTCAGTTTCTGGCTGCGGTCATTCGCACCATATTTGTCACGCATGGCCACTGCCCAGATACGACGGGCCACGCGGCCCAGTACCGTGTATTCAGGGTCCATGCCATTGCTGAAGAAGAAGGACAGGTTGGCCGCAAAATCATCAATGTGCATGCCGCGTGCCAGATAAGCTTCGACAAAGGTGAAGCCATTCGACAATGTGAACGCCAGTTGTGAAATCGGGTTCGCACCTGCTTCGGCAATGTGGTAACCGGAGATGGAGACGGAATAGAAATTGCGCACCTGGTGATGGACGAAATATTCCTGGATGTCGCCCATGACCTTCAAGGAGAATTCTGTCGAGAAGATGCAGGTGTTTTGTCCCTGGTCTTCTTTGAGGATATCTGCCTGCACCGTGCCGCGCACATTCTGCAATACCCAGGCACGTATCTTGGCAGATTCATCGGCAGTGGGTTCGCGCTTGTTATCGACGCGGAATTTTTCCATCTGCTGGTCAATCGCAGTATTCATGAAAAAGGCCAGTATCGTCGGTGCCGGACCATTGATGGTCATGGATACCGATGTAGCCGGATCACACAGATCAAAGCCGTCATACAAAACTTTCATGTCTTCCAGCGTCGCAACAGACACGCCAGAATTGCCGACCTTGCCGTAAATATCAGGACGGATGGCCGGATCTGCGCCATACAGAGTGACAGAGTCAAAAGCAGTCGACAGGCGTTTCGCATCCATGCCTTGCGACACCAGCTTGAAACGGCGGTTGGTGCGGAAAGGATCACCCTCACCGGCAAACATGCGGGTAGGGTCTTCGCCTTCGCGTTTGAAGGCAAACACACCGGCTGTGAAGGGGAAAGAGCCAGGTACATTTTCCAGCATCAGCCAACGCAGGATTTCACCGTGATCGACAAAGCGTGGCAAAGCCACCTTGCGAATTTTTGTGCCAGAGAGGGATTGCTGTACCAGACGGGTACGGATTTCCTTGTCGCGAATCTTGACAACGTATTCATCACCGGCATAGGCGGCCTGCATGTCCGGCCACATGCTGATGAGTTTTTTGGATTCACCGTCGAGACGGTTTTCGCGCTCGGTAATCAAGTCATCAAAATCAGCAGACTTGCCTGCCACTGACAGCATGCGCTTGCTTTCTTGCAGTTGCTGACGTTCACGCGCAATCAAGACCTGCTTGCCAGTATTCTTGTGATAGGCACGTACTGTATCAGCAATCTCAGCCAAGTAACGGCTGCGGGCTGGTGGCACGATGACATTCTTGCCGCTTGAATATTTAACGTCAATGGCTGCCAGTTTGCTGGGCTTGGCCTGCAAGCCACGTTGCACAAGCACCGGCAAAATGCCCTGGTACAGCGCGGTCACACCGTCATCATTGAAGCGTGAGGCCTGGGTGCCATACACTGGCATCTGGTCTGGCTTCTGGCTCCACAATTCACGGTTGCGCTGGTATTGTTTGGCGACATCGCGCAAGGCATCCTGCGCACCTTTGCGGTCAAATTTATTGATGGCGACAAAATCGGCAAAATCCAGCATGTCGATTTTTTCCAATTGTGATGCCGCACCAAATTCTGGCGTCATGACATACATGGAGACATCAACATGCGGCACAATTGCAGCATCACCCTGGCCTATGCCGGAAGTCTCGACGATGACCAGATCAAAACCAGCTACCTTACAGGCCGCAATCACATCTGGCAGAGCTTGTGAAATCTCGGAACCCGCTTCACGGGTTGCAAGTGAACGCATGAAAACCTTGAGCTTGCCCTTCCATGGGTTGATCGCATTCATGCGTATGCGGTCACCCAGCAAGGCACCGCCAGATTTGCGGCGCGACGGGTCTATGGAGATCAGGGCGATATTCAGATGATCATCCTGGTCCAGGCGTATGCGACGTATGAGCTCATCTGTCAGTGAAGACTTACCGGCACCACCGGTACCCGTGATACCCAGGGTTGGTGTCTTGCTGGCTTTTGCCGCATCCATCAATTGCGTGCGCAATTCTGGCGCGACCTTGTCGTTTTCCAGCGCGGTAATCAGTTGCGCCAGCGGGCGGTGTTTGTCGGCGATATCGCCTTGCTGCAATACTGCCAGCGTCGTTGGTGCATAGCCGGACAGGTCGCTGTCACAAGCCTGTATCATCGACAAAATCATGCCCACCAGGCCCATGCGCTGGCCATCTTCCGGGCTGAAAATACGGGTCACGCCATAGGCATGCAGATCGGCTATTTCTTCCGGCACGATGACACCACCGCCGCCGCCAAATACCTTGATATGCGCACCGCCGCGTTGCTTGAGCAGGTCTATCATGTATTTGAAGTATTCAACATGGCCACCCTGGTAACTGGAAATGGCAATACCCTGGGCATCTTCCTGCAGGGCGGCAGTGACAATTTCTTCTACCGAGCGGTTATGACCCAGATGGATAACTTCTGCCCCATTCGCCATCAGGATGCGGCGCATGATATTGATCGAGGCATCATGGCCATCGAACAGGGAAGCAGCGGTAACAAAGCGTACTTTGTTGGCAGGTTTGTATTCAGTCAGGTTCTGGGCAACGGACAGGTCAGTCATGTCTTCCTCATCGGTCTTGTTTTACCACAATGATTATTGCTATTTTGCAATAATCACTATGTTTGGGTTAGGCTAAGTTATATGACGTTAACGTAAACGTCAATATGAAAATGCAAAACGGCAATCTCAAGCTGGACGTGGCTTAGGGAGATAAAATCTCTGGAAAGCTTCATGAACATTGGGTTTTAAAAAAATACCAACTATCCATACAATTACCCACATAAGACTATAGACGCCAAGCTGGCAAGCGAGGCTTTACGCCCGACTTGCCAGAGTGCAGATTGCCATCAGGAAATTACGCTACGTGCGACACTTCCTTGATCACTGTTGTATTTTGAGACTTCAGTAAAACTGCTTTCTCTGCATGATACGCCTGCATGGCCTTTTCTTTGACATGACCATAACCGCGTATCTTTTCAGGCAGGCTAGCCAGGGCGATGGCCTGCTCCAGGTTGTCCGCATTCAAACCAGCAGCCAGCTTTTCCATCAGTGCAGTGTATTCAACAATGAGGGCGCGCTCGGCCTTGCGTTCTTCTGTGCGGCCAAAGATATCCAGTGCCGTACCACGCAAACCCTTGAGTTTGGCCAGCAGCTTGAATGCCTGCCAGACCCAGGAACCATATTGCGCCTTGACCAGATGACCCTGCCCATCTTTCTTCGAGAAGATAGGCGGAGCCAGATTGAATTTCAGGCTGAAGTCGCCTTCAAACTGTTGCTTGAGTTTTGCGGTGAAATCGCCATTCGTGTACAGGCGTGCGACTTCATACTCATCCTTGTAGGCCATGAGTTTGAAAGCATATTTAGCGACTGCCATGCTGAACTTGTTACCAGCGTTCAATGCAGATTCAGCCTTGCGTACTTTGTCGACGAGGTCAACATATTGCTGGGCATAGGTGGCATTCTGGTAATCCGTCAATACCGCAATACGGCGTTTGATGAGTGCATCCAGGCTTTGCGGCATCTGGATGACAACAGGCTGGCCAGGGATGGCGATTTTTTCAACGCGGGCAAAATCCACCGCTGCACGGCGGCCCCAGAGGAAGGCTTTCTTGTTGGCTTCGATCGCCACGCCATTCAGTTCTATGGCGCGCAGCAAGGCTGTTTCAGATACTGGTATCGCACCCTTCTGATAAGCAAAACCCAGCATGAACAAATTGGTGGCGATAGAGTCACCCATCAGGGCGGTTGCCAGTTTGGTGGCATTGATGAAGTCCACATTGCCGCCGACGGACTCAGAAATCAGGTGCTCTACTGACTCCAGCGGAAATTGCCAGTCTGGGTTCCTGGCAAACGGGCCGGTCGGTTGTTCATGGGTATTGATGACGGCGCGGGTACGGCCTGCGCGCATTTTGGAAATCGCGTCATGTGCGCCAGCAGTCAAAATATCGCAACCCAAAATCAGGTCAGCTTCACCCGTTGCTATACGCTGTGCACGCAACTTGCCAGCCTGGTTGACGATACGTATATGCGAAGTCACCGAGCCATTTTTTTGCGACATGCCTGTCATGTCGAGTACCGATGCACCCTTACCTTCCAGATGCGCTGCCATGCCCAGCAAGGCACCGACGGTGATGACACCAGTGCCGCCTATGCCGTTCAACAGGATATTGTAAGAGCTTTCACAGGCTGGCAATTGCGGTTCTGGCAGTGCGCCAAAATCATCAGTCTTTGCCGTACCAGTCTTGGATTTAACCAGCTTGCCGCCTTCTACCGTGACAAAACTCGGGCAGAAACCCTTGACGCAGGAATAATCCTTGTTGCAGGATGACTGATCTATGCTGCGCTTGCGGCCAAATTCTGTTTCCACTGGCATGATGGAAGTACAGTTGGATTGCACGCCACAATCACCACAGCCTTCGCAGACTGCTTCATTGATGAACATGCGCTGATCAGGGTCAGGGAATTCGCCTTTTTTGCGGCGACGGCGCTTCTCGGCGGCACAGGTCTGATCGTAGATGAGGACGGTCGCACCGGGTATCTCGCGCAATTCACGTTGCACCGCATCCATGTCCTTGCGGTCATGCAGGGTCAAAAAGCTGGGCAGGTTGGATCTGTCGGTATAGCGTGACAAGTCTTCTGTCACCAGGGCGATGCGCTTAACGCCTTCTGCAGCCATCTGCTGGGCCATCATCGGTACGCTGATAATGCCATCAACGGGTTGCCCACCAGTCATGGCGACTGCATCGTTATACAAAATCTTGTAAGTGATATTGACCTTGGCGGCGACGGCTGCGCGTATTGCCAGATAACCGGAATGGAAATAAGTGCCGTCACCGAGATTCTGGAATACATGCGGCAAGGTCGAGAATGCTGCCTGGCCTATCCACGGAGCACCTTCACCACCCATGTGGGTAGTCAGTTTATTGAATTCAGGATAAATCGCTGTCGCCATGACGTGGCAACCTATGCCTGCCAGTGCCAGGCTGCCTTCCGGCACCTTGGTCGAGGTATTGTGCGGACAGCCAGAGCAATAGTAAGCTGGACGTGCAGGCGTATTGACCTGCTTGCTGAGCACAACATCCTTGGCTTCCAAAAATGCCAGGCGCGCCTTGATGAGGTCGCTGGTATGGAAGCGGGCAATGCGTGAAGAAATCACACGGGCAATTTGCGCTACCGAAAAGTCAGCCTTGGAAGTCAGCAGCCATTCGCCGCGCGGATGTACCCATTCGCCTTTTTCATCAAACTTGCCGATGACGCGCGGACGTACATCGTCGCGCCAGTTATATAGTTGTTCCTTGAGCTGGTACTCCACCATCTGGCGTTTTTCTTCAACCACCAGTATTTCGTCCAGTCCCTGGGCGAATTCACGCACACCATCCGGCTCCAGCGGCCAGGGCATGGATACCTTGAACAGGCGTATGCCTATCTCGGCAGCGAATTTTTCATCGATGCCCAGCTCTTCCAGCGCTTCGAGCACATCGAGGTAAGACTTGCCTGAAGCGACGATACCCAGACGCGCAGTCGGGCTGTCTATGGTCACATGATTGAGTTTGTTGATGCGCGCATAGGCCAGGGCTGCATAGATTTTGTAATCCTGCATCAGGGCTTCCTGCTTGCGCGCCTGTATGCCCAGGGTATCCAGAGACAAACGCGTGTTCAGACCACCTTCAGGCATGACAAAGTCTTGCGGTATCTTGATTTGCAGGCGGAAAGGGTCGGCATCGACAGATGAGGTCGATTCCACGGTATCCGCCAGCGCCTTGAAGCCAACTGCACAGCCAGAAAAGCGCGACATGGCCCAGGCATGCAAACCCAGATCCAGGTATTCCTGCACATTGCTGGGATACAGCATGGGGATCATGCAGGCAGAAAATATATGGTCAGACTGGTGCGGCAGCGTCGATGAATATGCACCATGGTCATCACCGGCTACCAGCAAGACACCACCGTGTTTGGATGTGCCGGCATGGTTCATGTGCTTGAAAACGTCAGCACTACGGTCCACGCCCGGGCCTTTGCCATACCACATGCCAAATACACCATCGTATTTGGCAGGGCCTATCAGGTCTACCGTTTGCGAGCCCCAGACGGCGGTTGCGGCCAGATCTTCATTGACGCCAGGCACGAACTGAACATGGTTTTGTTCCAGCAGTTTTTTGGTTTTCCACAATGTTTCATCCAGGCCACCCAGAGGGGAACCACGATAACCGGAGATAAAGCCCGCTGTATTCAAACCTGCTGCCAGGTCGCGCTGGCGCTGCATCATGGGTAGTCTTACCAGGGCTTGTATGCCTGACAAAAAGATCGTGCCGCTATTCGACGTATATTTATCGTCGAGTTGCACATCATTCAATTGCGGGGGGCTGGTGATCTGGCTGGCTTCGAGTGCATCGCTAGATGCTTCTTGATTGCTATTGCCTGTTCTGGCAAGGGACGAGAGTCCAGCAGACTCCATGGTGGTGTCGGATGACATAAGGTGGCTCCAAAATTTGTGATTTAGATCGCAAAGAGCATGCGTTGTATCCGGTAAGACACAATTTTGCTCGGAGCCTATAGCGAGGTATCAGAGATAGGCTCTCGTTGCGTTGGTAGTGATAACTACCATTTTATTCGAATCCTGGACAAAATTCGATGTCAAGACACTACGTCTGTCGTATTTGCCAACGTCAAATACGGCTGACAGCGTCTGTATTTCCTCTTATCCGGATCAAAGAGACATCAAAAGAAGCTTTCGAAATTTCGCTGCAGCGCTTCTTCGACTTCCTTTGAAATCTGCTGTGTACACAGTGTAGGCTGAATACGTGTTTGTGGAAAATATGGAATTAAAATAGGGGTATCATGAAAAATGATAGCCATCTCATAAGCCACTTAAGCAGATGATTTCATCAATTGCCTGAGGCCAAGAGCAAGCCCCAGGCCTGTTCCCAGGCAAATCGCCGAGGTGATCAGCAGCAGGGTATTGACGCTGTGGATACTGGTGACCGCAGCCAATATTTCTGGCCGCCAGACGATGAGAGGAATAAAACTGATGCCCCTGACTAACAATCCGCCAGCCATCAATGCCAGCACAGTGCGCAGCAAAGGGAGACGCCAGATCAGCCCTGCGCCTGAAAATGCAAAAGCAGCACATACAAACAGTAGGCTGGCGATGATGAGGCAAACCACTACAGGGTAGCGTTTACCCGCCCTCGCCATTGCGACGATGCCATCCGGCGCACCTATATAGGCATACCAGTCCGGCCCGCCAAAAATCGTGGCAAGGTGGACAAGCGCTCCCAGCACAAGGACCATGCCCGACCAGAAAAGATAAGGATTGTCAGTTCTTTTCATATATTGGGCCATTAGTGTCTCAAGTGTCATCAAAACTTCAGTATGCCCTTTTCCATGCAGCACGCAAACCCAGTGCAAAGAATATTCCTATGGCCAGCCAGATCACGGAGGCAACTATCTCAAACGTATCCAGGCGCTTTAACCAGGCTGAGTTAATCATGATCAAGGGAACAAAGATCAGGCTGCGCGCTATGCAAATAAAAGCTACCACAAACAAACCCGTGCGCAGCAATGGCATGCGGCGCAGATATCCTGCCGCAGAAAATGCATACAGGCTGCACAGCCACATCAGTGCAGTGATGAATAGAGTACTCACCGGGGCAAGCCAGGTGCCCAGGCGTGCTGACTCTACCACTGAGGGTGGGGCATGGAAAAAATAGATCCAGTCTGCGCCGCCGATCAGGGCAATGACATGCAACAAGCCACCAAGGAAGGCAGAGATGCCTGCCAGTGTCGCCCATAGTTCTTTTTTAACAGCAGTCATTTTCCCCGTCGCCAGTATGCAAATAATGAGCGCACATTATTATTCATCCGGGCAGCAGATGCAAAAAGTAAGGATAAAAAAAGGGAGCATCAAGCTCCCGAATTTCCGCGCAAGGAAAAAAAACTATTCAGCTTTGCTTGAATACATGCCTGCGTAACGTATGCCGAAATACAGGATGAAGGTATAGCAGGCCGCAGGCACATAGAAGGAAAGATTCAGGCCCAGGGTATCTGCCAGGTAGCCTTGCAGGAAAGGCACCAGCGCACCACCAACTATCGCCATGCACAAGATGCCCGAACCCTGGCCAGTGAATTTGCCGAGCTTGTTCAGGGCCATGCTGAAGATAGTGGGGAACATAATGGAATTACACAAGCCCACTGCCAGTATGGCCCACATCGCCACAGAGCCGTTACTGTAGATGGCAGTCAAAATCAGGGCAATGGCTGCAGCAGAATTAAAGGCCAGGGTCTTGCCCGGGCTAAACTTGCGCATGACAGCAAAACCTATGAAGCGGCCTACCATGGCGCCGCCCCAATAAAAGCTCACATAATGAGCAGCGACCGCAGGTGTCAGCCCACCAATATGTGGCTCACCCAAGAAATTGATGAGGAAACTGCCTATGCTGACCTCGCCACCGACATACAGGAAAATACCTATCGCACCCAGCACCAGATGCTTATGCGATAGCACCGATGTGTTGCTGCTACTGACACCAGTGTCAGCTTCTTCTGTATGGGTGATTTTAGGCAAGCGGGCAAAGGCAAATAAAATCGCCAGCAGGAGCAAGGCAACCGCCAGCATCAGGTAGGGCATTTGAACGGCAGCACCGGCACTGCTGCGATAAGCTACTTGCTCTGCTGCCGGCAGTGCATTGATTTCCACGGCTGTGAGAGCAGCGCCAGACAAGATCAGAATGCCGCCGAAAATTGGCGCTACCGTCGTCCCCAGGGAATTGAAAGCCTGTGTCAGCGTCAGGCGGCTGGATGCTGTCCTGGCATCGCCCAGCACGGTCACATAAGGATTGGCTGCCACCTGCAAGATAGTGATACCGGAGGCCAACACAAAAAACGCCAGCAGGAATAAGGCATAACTACCCATAGAAGCAGGATAAAACAGGGCACAACCGCCCGCAGCAATGACCAGGCCAGTGACAGCGCCACTCTGGTAACCGATTTTTTTGATCAGCATGCCGGCCGGTAAAGAGACGATGAAGTAGGCGCCAAAAAAGCAGAACTGCACCAAAGTCGCTTGCAGGTAGCTGAGTGTGTAGATCGATTTCAGATGCGGTATCAGGACATCATTGAGTGAAGTCAGCAAGCCCCACATGAAAAACAATATGGTCACAATGACGAGAGAGCTGGTCTGGCTCCTGGCTTGCTGACCAGGCGAAGTTGTGGCGGTGATGGGCAAGGAATTTTCCATTAATGTCTCCTGTTATATGCTTACTTTTTCTTGTTCGAGATGCCGGGCCAGCATTGCGGATACACCCAGGAAGGCGGGATATTCTTCGGTAATCAGATAAGTCGGTATTTGCGCAAGGTAGTTGCCCAGCCTGCCTTTGGCAACGAAGCGTTCACGGAAAGCAGACGCGGCAAACAAGGGGCCCAGCCTGGGGACTATACCGCCACCTATATACAGGCCACCCGTTGCGCCCAGTGTCAGCGCCACATTGCCAGCCATGCTACCTAGCATGGCGCAGAAATGTTCAACCGTCCGCAGGCATACGCTGCAACTGCCATCCAGCGCCCTGTGCGTGATCTCGGCAGCATTCAGGGGCTTGCCGGAGATGGCTGTACAAATCAGCTCCAGGCCCTTGCCAGACAACAGGCGCTCGGCCGACACATGTTCATACTGCTGCCACAGGCTTTGCAATATCTTTACTTCATCATCATTGGCAGGTGCAAAACTGGCATGCCCGCCTTCGCTGGCCAGCGGTGCCCATGAATTGCCAGCCGGGATAATGCCTGATACACCCAGGCCAGTACCCGCACCAATAAGACCTATGGTGCGGCCAGGCTGCTCCACGCCCCCGCCTATTTGCTGGCGCTGGCTGGCATCGAGATAAGGCAGGGCCATGGCCAGGGCAGTAAAGTCATTCATGACCAGCAGGGTGCTGAAGTCCAGTTGCTGACGCACGGCAGCAATAGAAAAACTCCAGTGATGATTGGTCATGCTGATGCGATCGCCATCGACAGGGTTGGCGATGGCAATCGCTGCGTGCCTGATGCGCAGCTCAGGCTTGTCCGACACTTGTTGAAGTTCAGGGCTGGCAAGATAGCTTTGCATGGCATCAGACAGGCTAGGAAATTCGGCACAGGCCAGTACCCTGACTGCGGCAAACTGGCGCTCTGCCGTCTCCAGCGCGAAACGGGCATTGGTGCCGCCTATGTCAGCCAGCAAGCGTGGATAAGTCGGCCTGGTGTTTTGACTGAGCATCATTTCAACTCTGCACAAGGTACAGCATCCGGGTCTTTGGCAGCACCACCTGCAATTTGTATATTGGTGAAGGCAGCGCTAAATGTCGATGTGGTACTAATGCTGAATGGAATATCAACATGCTGCAATTTCACACCTTTGGCGACAAAGCAGGACAGCGGTATCTTGATCGTCTGTTTATCTTTTTTTCCAGCCAAGCGTTTGAAGGCTTCTGTCACATCCAGAGTAGCCACACAGTTATTCCCGCAATGCATGGAAAGAGTGACTGTTGCAGCCGGAGCAGTAGCAACGATGGTATCGAAAGTCAGCGCACCATCCTTGCTGGCAAAAGCGGGGATGGCCTTGGTTTGAGCGGCACGCGCTTCTACCCTCGCTGTCCCACTCCAAGTGACAAGCTTGGCATCTTGCTGGCTATTCACTTGCGAGGTTTGTACGCTGATACCAGGCATGTTCAATACGCGGTTCAGGTCTGCACCAACTGCTTGCTGTTCATTGCCACTGACAACATACAGCGGATAAGTTGCACGATCAGCCTGGTTGAAGACTGGATAAGCGTTTGTTACGCCGCAGCCACCGGAAGGATATTTGCTGTCGAGTTTTCCTAATTTTGTCTTGCTGTAATAATTCAAGCCATAGCCAAGTTTGAACAGAGGTGAATAATTGGTCTCATCAAAATTCAAACTGGTCTGGCAGACAGATTTGGGCCAGGAGAATGATAGTGTGCCTCTAAAATCATGTGCCAGCTTGCCGTCGGCACTACGGAATAAGACATCGGCCACACCCTTGCCTTCTGAGCCTGGCAACCAGGCAGCGACAAAGCTGTCTGACAGATTCAGCAGGTCATTTACGTATAACGGGCGACCAGAAACAAACAAGGTCACTACCGGCTTACCCTTGCCGGATACTGCCTGCAAGACTGCCAGGTCTTCTGGATAACGGCCTGTATGGCGCAAAGTACCAGCCGGACCTATGTCACCATACATTTCTGCATACGGTGTTTCGCCGATGACGGCAATCACGGCATCAAAGCGGCTGACATCTACTCCCTTGCCATCTGCGCTAAATTCCACGTTAGCCTCACCTACAGCTGCCTTGATGCCTGTCAATATGGAATCAGCATTTGGGAAGTCTGCATTTTTATTATCCGTACCCTGCCAGGTCAATGACCAGCCGCCGGTCTGGTTGGAGATATCGTCAGCAGTCTTGCCAACCACCAGGATTTTCTTGTTGCGTGCCAGTGGCAGTGTCGCGCCATCATTCTTCAACAAGACCAGGGATTCACGCACGGCCTGCCTTGCCAGCTCGCGGTCTTGCAAGGCCTCCGGCTTGCCTGCGTAGATATTGTCAGAAGGTTTTTTACCGAACAGACCGGCGCGCAATTTGACACGTATGATGCGCGTCACTGCATCATCTATCCTGCTCATGGGTATTTCGCCAGACTTGACCTGGGCTATGGTGTTGCTAATAAAAGCCTTCCAGGCATCCGGCACCATGACCATGTCTATACCGGCATTGATCGCTTGTGCACAGCTATCATTGCGGCAACCTGGCACTTCACCTATGCCATCCCAGTCAGTCACCACAAAACCATCAAAGCCCATTTTTGTTTTCAGCACATCCGTCAGCAATGCCTTGCTGCCATGCATCTTGCCGTAGTCAGCGCCTGAGGCTTTATCATTCCAGCTATTGTAGGATGCCATGACGGTTTGCGCGCCCGCTGCCAGAGCAGTCATATAGCCTTGCGCATGTACATTGAGCATCTGCGCATTGGTGGACAGATTCACTCCCCTGTCCTTGCCCTGGTCAGTGCCGCCATCACCCATGAAATGCTTGGCGGTGGAGATTACATTGCCATCGTCCATGAAAGCGCCTTGCAGGCCTTTGACATACTCACCGGCATACTGGCGTACCAGCGCGCCGTCTTCAGAAAAACTTTCATAAGTGCGCCCCCATCTGTCATCACGCACTACCGCCAGCGTAGGGCCAAACACCCAGGCGATACCAGTGGCACGCACAGACTTGCCCATGGAGCGCCCTATCTGCGCCGCCAGTTGCGGATTATGGGCAGCACCCAGGCCTATATTGTGCGGGAACAGAGTCGCGCCGTAGACATTGCTATTACCATGTATCGCATCAATACCCCAGACAACGGGCACTTTGACTGCCATGTCAGTTGCCATCGAAGCTTCATAATATTTGTCAGCCAGTGCGACCCAGTCAGCGGCAGTGCCATGTTTGTTATTGCGGTCTGGCCAGCTGCCACCACCATTCAATACTGAGCCCAGGTAATAGCGGCGTACATCATCCGGAGTAATCGATTTAATTTCCGGTTGCGTCATCTGGCCTACTTTTTGTTCCAGTGTCATGCCAGCGACGATGGCAGCGACCTTTGCCTCGATAGCAGGGTCTTTGCTGATGACGCTCTGGACTTTCGGCCACGCTGCCAAATTCTTGTCAGGCATCTTGCCCGGTCCGTACTGGTTTGCCGTGTCTGCCGCAAAAGCATGACCTGTTCCATAGGCCAGCAAGAGTGCAGAACTTATTTGTATCGTCTTATGCTTCAATTTCATCATGGTGTGCTCTTTATCATGGAAGGAATCTGTTGATTCGCTTTTGTCTCTTTATTGATGATGTCCAGCTTTTACTTCTTGATCCTGCGTTCAGTTTTTTCTTTTATAAACCCGTACATAATCCACCAGCATCTGATGCGGGAACCTGGTGCTGGCATCCGGCGCGCCCGGCCAGTCACCGCCTATGGCAAGATTCAGGATAATGAAAAATCCGTGGTCGAATACCCACTTGCCTGGTACGGTCGAGGGGCTGGCCTGATGATATAGCTGACCATCCAGATACCAGCGTATCTGCGTCGCATCCCACTCGACGGAATAAATGTGAAAATCATCAGCCAGTTTGCCCTGTACGATTTTTTTCGAACCACCAAAACCGGTAGCGCCATAATAGCCCGGCCCATGCAGGGTGGCATAGCTGGTCGCGGCTTCCTTGCCTATGTTTTCCATGATGTCGATCTCACCACGCTCTGGCCAGCCAACTGTCGCAGACTCTGCTCCCAGCAGCCAGAATGCGGGCCATATACCCTGACCCGCCGGTATCTTGATACGTGCCTCGAAACGTCCATAAGTAAACTCACGCAAGCCAGCAGTTTTGATGCGTGCCGAGGTATAGTCACTGCCACCAAATTTTTCTTGTCTTGCTTCAATGACCAGCATGCCATTTTCCAGCCTGAGGTTTTCCTTGCGGCCTGTGTAATTTTCCAGCTCATGGTTGCCCCAGCCATGGCCGCCGGTTTCTATCTGCCAGCTTTGCAAATCCAGTTTGTCGGCAGCAAATTCATCAGCCCATACCAGCTCCCAGCCTTGCTGCAAACTGGGTGTGACTTGCGTTTGCACAAGGCTGTTGCTGCCACCGCAGGCGGAGAGCAAGAACAAACTCAAGTACGTCAAGCATGCGGGCAAGGAGATTTGTTTTTTCATGCTGTCTGCTTTTTAAGTTAAGAAGCCTGACGGATGCAATTGCCTCCATCAGGCCATCACTTGCTTAGTAACTGGCACCGACCTTGATACCAAAAGAACGCTGGTCTGTATAGCTGGCGCCCATCTTGCCGCCGCCTGCATTCCAGCCATTGGTCTTGGCTTTGGCATCGGTGAAGTTGCGTACATAGGCTTCGATAAACCATTTGTCGTTTGGTGCCACCAGCTTGAGTGACACATCGCCCTTGGCATAGGCTTTTTGTGTCAGACCGATATGGGCATTTTCAAAATTGCGCAAGTCAAAGTAAACCTTGTCTTGCCAGCGCATGCCTATCCATGGTGTCAGGGTGTAGCCATTATCAAGCGCAAACTCTTGTGAGAAGTTCATGCCAAAAGTGAACTTGGGCGCATTCGGCATTTGATTGCCTTCGAGGTTGTAGGCACGGCGGCCACGCAACCTGTCATCAGTACCCAGATAAACTGCCGGGCAGGGAATTGCACCAAATTCTGCACGCTGGTCACATGCATAACCATCATCATAGGAGTCATAATCATGGATCACGCTTTTCAGGTAACTGAAGAAGCCCCCCAGTTTGGCCCCCGGCCATGGACGATAATCCCACTCTGTTTCTATACCCGACAAATTGACCTTTGCGACGTTGACGGTTTGCCACGCAGTTGCCACATCACAAGTTGGTGCCCATGAAGGGCATGGCAGGTTATCTGGTGTAGTGACTTTGGCCAGGAAGTTGCTGCCAGTTTGCTGCATGTCCTTGTACTGCATGGCGAACAGGACGACTGACAGCGCCAGGCGGTTATCCAGCAATTTACCTTTGTAACCCAATTCAAAATTGGTGACCGTTTCTGGCTTGTAGGTCAGATAGGTGATCTGCTCTTTCTTGTTGTCACCATATACGCAGGTGGTCTGGCCGCACTTGTTGGTGCGGTCACCAAAACCGCCAGATTTATAGCCGGTAGCCAGGGCTGCATACACCATGTCGCTTGGTGTCAATTGCGCTTGCAAGCCCAGGCGATAAGTGCCCTTGCTCCAGCTGTCGCTATGGTCATTATTGGTGCCGGGGCCATAACCTGCATAAGCGGCGGCTCCACCC
>Ga0207952_1000509_pt1 | contig 29858 bp, 34 predicted proteins | sample SubbioR12Aug_8Ca_FD_184831 | JGI IMG/M metagenome (GOLD analysis project Ga0207952, IMG submission 184831) | Serpentinite rock and fluid subsurface biosphere microbial communities from McLaughlin Reserve, California, USA - CR12Aug_8Ca (SPAdes) | ecosystem: Environmental > Terrestrial > Deep... | reverse complement strand
CCGCCCCTCCCCCCAAGGAGGAGCCGAAGCCAGAACCCACGCCGGAGGCGAAAGAGGAGCCTAAACCCGAGCCTCTACAAAAAGAGTCCGAGCCTGAACCAGAGCCGCAGGACTCAAGCAATATCGTCTGTTCGACGAACACCTACAACTGTGGGGATTTCAAAACCCAAAAAGACGCCCAAAAAGTCTACGATCAGTGCGGCGGGGTAGAGAATGATATTCATAAGCTGGACAAAAACAAAGACGGCAGCGCCTGCGACAGTCTGCCCTAGCGCGCGCAAAACACGCCACTCAATGGCAAGGGCCTCCCAAAAGAGGTCGCGGATTCGATATGATGCCGTGGTTTCCATATGCTTGTTCCGACGCTCGGTTGAGCCTTTTCTTACAGCTCGCAGCCGTCCGCTCGCGGTAGATTAGCGCCTGAAAGACGGCGCCCCCAAGCATCGCTCGGGGGCTGGGATTACATATCCCGGAAGTCCATGACGAAGACGGGTCGCCTGAGCTTTTTCCAATGATATGGAGGCGGAGAGTCCTTCTCGACTTTGCCTTTAAGGGCGTCCGTCAGATAGTCTCGAACCTGACTGTCTCTCCAGGTGCAGACCTGTGCCCACTCGACCTTGAACGTCTCCGCGATCGTTGCGTTCAACCACTGCCCGCGAAGCGGCATGTCGTCCGGGAGATCTGCGATGACTTTCTTGAGATCGCCGACTGTCTTCAGCATGTGCGTAGTCCTCCTTCTGTTCAGCCTCCAAACTACCATATTTCGTGATTACACCACAACGCGCTAAACTAGCCCGAATGGGGCCGATTTTTAGAGGTTTAGCAGGAGCCAAAACCGGTGCCAACTGGGCGCTTTCTTTTTTGACAACTGAAGTCCGCGGGCTCCATGCCGCCGCGTATATTCTCGCGCTCTCGTCTCTCACTTCGTCGATTCTCGCACTCCTCCGCGACCGCTTGCTCGCGCACCTTTTCGGCGCCGGCCCGCAGCTCGACATGTACTACGCAGCGTTCCGCATTCCCGACGCAGTCTTCATCGGCATCGGCGCGCTTGTTTCCGCATACATGCTCATCCCTGAAATTGCCCGGCGGGATGAAGAAGGGCAGAAGCGATATCTCGATACTATTATTGTGGGGTATTCTGCGCTTGTTGCGGTGGTGGCTTCGCTTGCGGCAGTAGCCGCGCCCGCCATCCTTACGCGCTTCTTCCCGCTCCTTGCCGCGGACAACCTCGCCGAGCTTACCTCACTCTCGCGCATCCTCCTTTTGCAAGCAGTCCTCCTCGGATTCTCCAACATTGCCGCCGCGATCACGCAGTACAAACACCGCTACACGCTCTATGCGATCAGCCCAATCGTCTACAACCTGGGCATCATGTTCGGCGCGATCGCACTGTACCCCCACTTTGGCTTGGTAGGTTTAATTTGCGGCGTCGTCCTCGGCGCGGCGCTCCACTTCGCCATCCAGATTCCCTCGATCATCGGCGACGGCTTTTTCCACCGACTGCCACGCTTCACTGAACGCGCGGCCTTCCTCGAGACCATCCGCCTCTCCTTGCCGCGCGCGCTCGCGCTCTCGATGAACCAGCTCGCATTCTTCGGCCTCCTTTCGCTCGCAGGGACTCTCTCCGCCGGCTCCATCTCGATTTTCATGTTTGCGTACAATTTGCAGAGCGTCCCTCTCGCCATCATCGGCGCAAGCTACGCGACCGCCGCGTTTCCGACGCTTGCTTACGCCTTTTCGCGCGGCGAGTCGCAAGAATATCTCACCCAAGTCGCTATCGCGGCACGACAAATCCTCTTCTGGACGCTTCCCATGATCGCACTTGCCATCGTCCTGCGCGCGCATGTCGTGCGAGCGGTGCTCGGCACTGGCGAATTCGACTGGACGGACACGCGTCTCACCGCGGCCGCGCTCGCACTCTTCGTGATCTCGCTCGCCGCGCAAGGACTCTCGCTCCTCTTAATCCGCGCGCTTTACGCAGCCGGGAAGACCGCGATGCCCTTTCTCGTCTCGGGCCTTAGCGCGGCGCTCACCATTATCTTCGGCGTCTGGCTCCTTGCCATCTTCTCGAATTCCGCTGCGGCGGATTTCATCGCGATCGCGTTGCGTGTCGAAAACGTCGCCGGATCCAACGTCCTCGCGCTCGCGCTCGCATACTCGCTCTCGAGCCTCATTGGTGCAACAATCCTCGCGCTCTACTTTGCGGGCAACATGGGGACGTTCTTTTCAGAGATCGGCCGCTCCTCTCTCGACGCGCTCGTCGCGGCACTTGCGGCCGGGTTCGTCTCGTACACGGTGCTGCAAGCGATCGGTGACCTCACGCTCTCGACCACGTTGGGCGCGATCCTTCTCAAGGGCGGCGCAGCCGGCCTCGCCGGCTGCGCCGCCACCGCACTCGTCTACTACGCCCTCGGCAACCGCGAATTTGCCGAAAACGTCGCTGCGCTCCGCAAACGCATCTGGCGCGAAGCCGAGCCCGTTATATCCGCCGAGCAGTCTGCATAGGGTGAATCCGGCAAAAATCGCGAGCTTCGTCGTTGCCTATCGAAAAACGATCCTCATCGTATGCTCGATACGCCTCGGCTCGTTTTCCTCGGTCGCCTAGAATCTAATCGATTTTTTTGCCGAATTCACTGTCCTTGCCGTTTTTGCTAAAATATGTCATATTCTTGTTGGCGTGCGTCTTAAAAATCCTCAGGACAGGGGACGCATTCCATGGGACCGGCTGCTTTCACCAGTCGGTCCCACCTCTTTTTGTATTTAGACAGTAAACCAGTAGACTTCACCCCATGTCCGCCAACATCCGCAATTTCTCGATTATCGCCCACATTGACCACGGCAAGTCAACCCTTGCCGACCGGATGCTCGAGTTGACCGGCACCATCGAAAAGCGCGAGATGCGCGACCAGGTCTTGGACCGTATGGACCTCGAGCGCGAGCGCGGCATCACCATTAAGATGCAGCCCGTGCGCATGCAGTGGAAAAACACGGTCCTCAACCTCATTGACACCCCCGGCCACGTGGATTTCGCCTACGAAGTCTCCCGCGCCCTTTCAGCCGTCGAGGGCGTCGTCCTCTTGGTAGACGCGACGCAAGGTGTTGAGGCGCAGACGCTTTCCGTCCTCCAGACCGCCCGCGATCTCGGCCGCGTCATCATTCCAGTCGTGAACAAGATTGACTCGCCGAATGCGCGCGTTGATGACGTACGCAGCGAAATCTCGATGCTCCTCAATTGCGAAGAAAGCGACATCCTCGCGACATCCGGCAAAACCGGCGCCGGCGTCGCCGAGCTCCTCGACACGATCATTGCGAAAGTCCCGCCGCCGCAAAGCACGGGGGAGAAACTCCAAGCACTCGTCTATGATTTCTCATACTCCGACCACCGCGGCGTCATCATCTATTGCCGCCTCTTTGGTGGGAAAGTTGAAAAAGGCGATTCACTCAAACTCGCCGCAGCCAACGCGACCTTCAACGCGATCGAAGTCGGCGTCCTCACGCCTGACGAAGAGGCGCGGCCGTCCCTCCATGAAGGCGAAATCGGCTACATCGTGACCGGTATCAAAAAGCCGGGCATCGCATCGGTCGGCGACACGGTCGTCGCTGCGCGCATGTCGGCCGAATCGCTCGGCGGCTATCGCCAGCCCGCGCCTGTCATCTGGGCATCGGTCTACCCCGAATCACAAGACGACCTCGTGCAGCTCCGTCAGGCGCTGGAGCGCCTCCGCCTCTCCGATTCATCGCTCTCGTACGAAGAGGAATCAAGTGGCGTGATGGGGAAGGGATTCCGCTGCGGCTTTTTGGGCATGCTCCACTTGGAAATCATCGTCGAGCGATTGAAGCGCGAATTCAACCTCCCGCTCGTCGTCACGATGCCGACGACGGTGTACGAACTCACGCTCAACAACGGGAAAGTGGAAGAAATCTACAACCCCGCAAAATTCCCGGACGATGGCACGGTAAAACAAGTGCGCGAGCCGTGGACGACAATTGCCATCATCACGCCGCCACAATACCTCGGCGGCATCTCGCAGATCCTCTTCGACCACGAAGCGGTCGTCGGCGACACGGAAACCTTGCCGGACGGGAAAGTGAAAGTGAACGCGGAAATGCCGCTACGCGAACTCATGCGCACGTTTTTTGACAAATTAAAATCAGTCTCGAGCGGTTTCGCCTCGCTCTCGTACGAACTCATCGGCCTTCGCAATGCCGATGTTGTCCGTCTCGATGTCCTTGTCGCGGAAGAACTCGTCCCCGCCTTCGCCCGCATCGTCTCCTCGCGCCGCGTCGGCACCGAAGCCGAATCGCTTGTCGAAAAACTGGAAGAACTCCTCCCAAAACAGCTCTTCGAGCTCAAAATCCAAGCAAAAACCGGCGGCAAAATCATCGCCTCACGCCGAAAAAGCGCGATGCGCAAAGACGTGACCGGCTACCTCTACGGCGGCGACATCACGCGCAAAATGAAGCTCCTCGAAAAGCAGAAAAAAGGGAAGAAAAAGATGTTAGCGCGAGGCAAAGTAGACATCCCGCATGATGTTTTCTTGAAAGTAATTAGAGGAGGGGAATAAATCAAAAGAGCGGCGCTTATTAGGCTGACCCGCTCCCTCCCTTAAGAGGATGTTCATTAGATTGCCATCAGCACTAACCCGCCTACGAGCAGTAGAAAGAAAACTGCTGCGTTTTGGTTGTTGTGCGGAATGGCGATGAAAGAGACCGCAAGGGCCCCGATCCAAATCCAGAACATGTCCACCTCCCAAGGTTCGAGAAGGCAATAATACAATATTAAAATTACATGTCAAGTTTTTACCCCACCAACCCCAAAATAAACTCCGGCAAGCCCGGCGCGAAGAAGAGCACCATGCCGAGGATGATGAGGACGGCTACAACGCCCCAGATGACGTTGAGGACCTTTTTCGTCCGGTGATGGAAGAGGAAACTCATAGGGTATAGCCAATAGGGTTTAGGGTATAGGAAAATCCCGAAATCCAGGATGCTAAGATTATACCCCATGGCCACATTTCAGCAACGCCGGGACCCCATGCGACTCATGTGGCGGCGCCTTGTCGCTGTCCTCCTCCTCGTCCTTATCGCGATCGCGCTCCGGGGTGTCTGGGGGGTCTATAAGAAGTCAGAGGAGAGCCGTGAGCTCAAAATAGAGGCCGAAGCGACCTTGAACGACCTCAAGTCGCGCGAGAAAGAGCTCCGCAGCGACATCGCGAGCTTGAAGAGCGACCGCGGCGTCGAAGCCGAGCTGCGCGAACGCTACGACCTCGCCAAAGAAGGCGAAAGCGTGGTCGTCATCGTGGACCCGCCCCAGCCTCCACCCGAGCCAAAACCCACCCCCTTCCAGCGGTTTAAATCTTGGTTCTCGTGGTGATATAGTACCCCCACGCGGGCATAGTTAAGTGGTAGAACGACTGCTTCCCAAGCAGTAGATAGGAGTTCGATTCTCCTTGCCCGCACCAAGCGAAGCGAGAGTGTGGGTCGTATTGTGCCTGCGCACAATACGAGAGATTCGAAAGGCGGAGCGATGCCGAGCCAGCAGGCGAGGCCGCGAGCCAGGTGAGAAAGCGCTGTGCGCTTTCGCAAGGCCGGAGGCGCTTGGCGCCGAAGCGGGGTCGCGCAAAATCGCAGTAGCGATTTATGCGTGACCGTGCGGCAGCTCGAGCGACGGCGAGAGCGGAACGCCTGGCCGATTCCCCGTGCCCGCACCAAACGAATAATGCTTTCCTCATTCTTTAATTTTAGTCCTGTCTGTATCTATCTTCGAGCTGCTGCTTCGACCGCCGTGCCTCCTGCAGGGGGTGGTAGCGAGAATGTTCCGGTAGGAACCATTTCACCACTCGCGATCTGGATGGATGCATCATTTTCCTCAAAGCCTTTGCCTCAACTTGCCGGATCCTTTCCTTGCTCACGCCGAAAACATCGCCGATTTCCTCCAGAGTTGCACCATGGTCATTAATCGTCTTTTGCATACCTTCATCGCTTTGTTGCCTGCGCTGCTCCCTTTTCCAGATTCCATATGCATGCTTTGTCCCAAACTGACCTATGCCGAACCGCATCATGATCACTCTTTGTTCACGGGAGGTAAGAGAGAGAAGCATAAAACGGATTAGTTCCGAAAGTTGTTTTGAATCATATTCGGCATCGGGTCCGGCCGGATAGTCTGGATCGCCATATCGATGTGGGTGATGAAAATTCACTGTATCCTCCTCGCGTACCGTTCCGTGTGGTACTTCATCGTAGTAGTAGAGGATTTTCTCAAGGTACTTCTGGTAGCGGCCGAGCACCCGGCTATACTCGGAAAAGATCTCCTCTCGTGTCATGTTGTCAAAGTTGGTTCCGAGGAAATCATTGAGAATGCCGCGATTGATAAGCTCACGCACCACCTCGATGTCTTCCGTTTTCCGTGCCGGGTTTTTTGACCAGAGGTCATCCTTGATGTCGTCAACCTGTTTGCGCATCTGGCGCAAATGCGCGGGCTCGCTGATTTGCTTTGCCGAATTGTCGATGCCGAGTCCCTTGAAATACATCCTCCGTATGTACCCCTCGATATTTGCGCGCAAGAACGCAAGATGATGCCCCGATGTTGCTATTTCCGGCGCATACCGCTGGACGGCGCGCATGACAGCTAAGTTGCCCATTTGGAACAGCACCTCATTGTCGACGTTTGATAGGTACTTGAGATGAAGGTCATTCAATATCCGAATGTTCCACAGTATGAAGTTCCGCGACTGCAAAAGGACTTCTTTAAGTGCCGCTACCGCTTCCTTATTGCCTGTTGCCCAATCTCTCGCCGCCAGGAAGGTGAGTTCACGTTCTGCTTTCGACACGACACGTTTGTTGGTGCTGTCTATCAATATATGCTTACCTGTTACATCGGACGCCGAGTGGGTAATCCCATGGGTCTTAGCATACGCTTCGAATTTTTCCTTCGACACCCAAACATATTTTTTATAGTACGGAAGGTTAGCGACGGCAGGTATCCGACCTTCAAAAGATTCCGGTTCATCCGCTTCTTCTTCAAAATCAACCCATTCCTGGTCTTCGTCACTTCGTACTGTATAGGCACCCACCGAGAATCTTTCCGCATTGCCGAATAGTATCTCGTCCAAAGCCTCAACTTCTTCTTGGTCATCTTCGCCGGATCGGGCTTTCCGCTTACGCTCAATATCTCGGTCAATAGCCATGTCTTTTCCCAGGTCTTTTTTGTGTGCTTTTTGCATCGGGAGTCCGCCGAATGCGTAGAGGGCCCGGATGGGATTTACCTCGGTGCGGTAGCCGTGCTCCGCCAGGTGCCCGCCTGGTTTTTCCATAGCCAACGTTATTTTGCGGACACGGTTTTCAAGCTCGTGGCGCTCCGTGGCATCTTTTGCTTCTTGCAGTCGCTTAATAAGGCTTTCACGGTAGTTGAGGAAGTACTCTTCCGAAAAGACTCTGCGCATGATCTCCAAGTCTTTTGGGTAATCAATGACAAACGAATCGTTACCGTTTACATCTTTAGCCGGCCAATAATTGATATTGAGAGCATGCAATGCCATCTCGATGCGTTCTTTGGTCTTCAAGTTGATTTCGTTGCTTACGCTTAACGTAAGCTCTCTCAAATGCTGTTCTGTTTCCAGGTCAAGTTCTTCAATGTCCATTTCGGACGGCATTTGTATCAGTGATGCGTCTTTTCGGCCGTGTCGTCGCCGCATTCTCCTCTCTAGGCTTCGGCGCAGCTCTTCAATGTCCTTCCGGCGCTCTTCTACTTTGGTTTTAAAAAGCGCTTCACCTTGAGTAGTACCGAAATATGCGTCGTAAATACTGTCGCCATATTCGATTCGCTCCAATTCAAAAATTGCTTCCCTAAGGTCGTTAACCCTTTCATTCAGGATATTTTCATTACGGATCCCGGTAAGCTCCGCAAGGGTGTATTCGGGGTATTTTTCGTATCTGGGTTCTTTAAATCCCCCCATAAGTCCAGTTTAACACGGAGGATGTGCTGCGCGTCTCCACAAGAGCTCTTAGTTTGTACTTTTTGCACCTGTGGATAACTGAAATGCTATAATGACCGTCCTTAAAAGTTAGCGCGCGCATTTATGCCTACCCAAACAGCCCCGGTCACAATTTATTCGACTCCCACCTGCCACTTCTGCGGCATGGCGAAGGAGTTTTTCAAGGCCAACAACATCCAATACACCGAACACGACGTCGCTGCGGACATCGTGCAGCGGAAAGCAATGATCGAAAAGTCCGGCCAAATGGGCGTCCCGGTGATCACAGTCGGCGACTCCTTAGTCGTCGGCTTCGACGAAGAAGAACTGCGCAAGCTTTTGAATCTGTAATAGAAAAGGCGGGTCGCTTGTGGCAACCCGCCCCGGATCCTGGCGAGAGGAAACGGTTCTTGTTCTCACATCCCTGGTCCGCGAACGGAGAGGGAGGAATTACCCGTTTAGAGCCTTGCGGCAACCTTATCGCCAGTTCGTCGGTCAGTGGCCGTGTGAGCCGGTGAGCCCGCACCGCGACCAGCCGAACATCCGGCCGATTATCGTCGGAGTTTTCCCGACAATGAACTGGTGCAGCTCCTCCGCCGTAATATCGCCGCGGTACTGTTTCGCAGCTTGGCCGAGACGCCGGCGGTACTCATGGTTCGACATGAGGCGGAAATTCTCCAGGAGGAAGTGCTCCGCGATCGCGTGTGCGATCTCGTCCATCCGCTCGGTCGAAAGATCATTCCTTGTCTTCAGTGGGTCTGCCATCTGTCAGTCTCCAGTTCTTTGTGCCATGAGTGGACAAAGGCGGTCGTACCGCGGAATTACAATACCATGCATTATATAAAAAGCAAATTTTTCACAATCATGCTACAGTGGCTTCGCTAGCCCTCGTAGCACAATGGATAGTGCAGTCCCGTCCTAAGGGATTGATGTAGGTTCGATTCCTGCCGAGGGCATACGAAGGGCACAAAAAACGAAGCCGCGGTGGAGGGTCAAAACCTCCCCGCGGCTGGTTGCGAGCATTCGGCATTCAATTTCAGATGGGCTCCACAGTGTGTACTCCTTTGGTCTTCTTGATCCCTTCGACGAGACTGCCTCTCACGGACGAGAATAAGCAGGTAATAGTTCCCGCGGTCTCCTTGCTCCGGTTGGCGTTGAGCGCGTCAACGTTCGGCAGTCCGAGTAAGAGAGCAATCACGCTGAGCGTCTCATACGGGTTATGTTGTGGACCCGAATAAATGGATATCCGATACTGTGCCATCTTGCTCCTCCAAAGAGCTGCCTAACGAAACCGAGCCCTCATGGGCTCGCTTTTGCTATCATTTTTGAGGAAGAATGGCAAAGGTCAGCCCGAGAGGATGCTACTCGAGCCACACGAGATACCTTGTCCTTTGCCCATCTGCATACCCATCCATCGTACCGCGAAAATGGCGGCCAGCAAGGTGTGGATAGCCGTGAGGGGAGCCTCACGAGGGGCTACAATAGGCGCATACAAGCTATTTACGCTATTCGTATGATGTCAGGCAAAAAGCACCTTATTAAATGCTGGCTCTGGAAAGTCATGTGGGCGCTTGCGGCACTTTCCTTCATCCTCGCGTGGGTCTCCGTCCTCATGCGCGCGCCGATCGGCCAATTTGACCCGCTGTTTCTTCTTTGGAACGCGCTCGTCCTCGGCGTCCTCGCCGTCCCGGTCAAACTTGATTGCCACGATTGCACGACCTGCAACGTCAGCCATCCGGACCGCGGCATGTCCGCATAAGGGGCATGGGCATCGAATACGAAGGCGACAAGCTCGACGAAATCCTGCGTCTCTCGCGGGAGAACAACAAGATGCTGCACGCGCAGCGGCGCAACGCGTTTTTCGGCGGCATCTTCAAGCTCATCATGTGGGTCGTCCTGTTTATCATCCCGCTCTATCTCTACATGCAATACGTGGCGCCGATGATGGCGAGCATGCTGGAAACCTACGAGCAAATCCAAGGCACCAGCGCCTCAGCCCAAGCCCAATTCGGCAAAATGAACGAGTACCTGCAGCAGTTCCAGGGGCTCTACGGAGGAGGGCAGCAGCAATAGAAAACGAAAAGCCGGCGTGGTATAGTGGCCGCACGCTTGGGTAGCTCAGTTGGTAGAGCATTCCCCTGAAGAGGGAAGGGTCACCGGTTCGACCCCGGTCCCAAGCACCGAATGGAGCGTAGCGCAATGAGGTGCTCAAACTAAAAAGACGGATTTCCGTCTTTTTGGTTTTGGGACCGGGGAAGAAAGGGGCCGGGAAAACATCCTGTTTTCCCGTGGAGGAAGGTTTCGGAAAACCGTGGGTTTCCGAGGCCCCTTGTCCCAAGCACAAGAACAAAAGAAGTGCCCGTCAGCCTTGTGGTGACGGGCGAGGAGGAATTCAGACTGGCTTCCGCACGTTTGGACGGATCGGTATGATCTGCGCCGACTTCTTCGGATACTCGCCCCAGTAGTCAAGCATGACTTTGAGCGCGAGAATCGCAGCGGCGTACAGCAGTACGAAGCCCAGTATGTTGATGATCGCGGCAGGCTCGCCCGGATTCACGTACCAGGCGATCGAGCCGACCATCAGGCACGCCGTTTTATGCTTCGCAAGCGGATGGTTGGGTATCCCGATCGGCGCATAGCCAAAAAAGCGCTGCAGGCTCGCAAGGAGCCGTAGCACGATCGTTCCTGCATCGTATGCGGCGATGATCAAAAACGGCAGTATCAAGAAGCCGTTCGCATTCCCGTATTGCTGCAAAATGACCCAGACGACCGCCCAGCAGATTGCTTTATCCGCAAACGGGTCAACGAACTGGCCAAACGTGGTTTCGACTTTCCAGCGCCGCGCCAGCTTCCCATCCAGGTCTGTCAGGAAGAATCCGGCAGATACCGGGGCTATCCATTCCCACGACACGCCTGCGGCCTGCCACGAGACGACAAGCCACGCGCCATAGAAGCGTGACAGCGTGAGCAAGTTCACGATAGCGAGGTGTACGATGCGCATCTGCTTCCTCCGCTTGTTGATTCAAAACCTTATGCGACCGAAGCCGCCTGCCACCAGCGTAGGATAGGCGGGTAAAAAGGCAAGTATGCCGTGTGGGCTATTTAGCGCGCCCGCACTTTCAATTTTGTTTCTCGTTTCTTATTGATCTTCGGCAACCGGATCATCAGAATGCCGTGTTTTTCGGACGCCTCGGCTCGGTCAACATCAATCTCCTCGGGAAGCAAAATAGTACGCGAAAACGAGCCCCAATAGAGCTCGCGCTGGAAATAATTGTCCTCTTCTACCTCGCGCTCATCGGCGCGGACGCCGGAAATCGTGAGCATCTCGCGCGTGAGCGATATATCAATCGTCTGCGGCTGCACGCCCGCCACCAGTGCCTTCACGACGATCGAATCCGGGGTCTGGTACACGTCCACTGCAAGCTCGCCGGTGGATTCCTCTTCAGCCTTCCAATCATCCTCCTGCTTGGCCACTTTGGGCGTTATACGGGCATGGCGCTCGTTCCCGCGGCCGGAGAAGGTCGCATGGACGGTCTGCGGCTCGTCGAGGAAATCCTCATATTCGCGTGAATCGGCCGCACCTGTGAGCCGCTGAAAGAACGATGGTTTTGGCATGGTTTCCCTAGTATAACAAATTATGACCGCCTGCCACCCATGAGGCGTGGCTTGATCCTTTTAACAAATTCGAGGGCAAACAAGACAGCAATGACTCCCATCCACACCCCGGCGAAGGTCCGCAAGAGGTGCTCGTCCGCCGTGTTGAGTATAAGGAAGTTGAAGCCCGTATGCAAAGCCGACGCGAGGATAACTCCGACGGCCGCGTACCATTCTCGCACCAAAGTCGGTTTATAAAATGAATACGCGAGCGCGATACCCACAACCGCCGAGGAAAAGACATGGAGAAGCGTAGCCCCGATGAAGCGCAGGTTCCCGGTCATGACCGTCTGCATCACCGTTTCCCCCGCAAGCGGCGAGAGGAGGAAAAGGGCATTCTCAAGCCCCGCGAACCCAAGCGCGACCGCCACCATGTAGATGACCGCGTCCACCGGCTCGTCATTCTCGCGCCGATGCAACACCACCAGCCACGCGATTACGTATTTCGTAAACTCCTCAATCGTGGACCACGCCGCAAAAATGGCCGTCTGCGACACCAGGTACGCAGCAACGGCCTTCTGCAGCGGTATCACGATGACGACCGTGAGCATCCCCGCCACAAACGCCATCCCAATCAGTCGCCGCGGCTCCGGATGCCGCGAATCCTCCTTCAGCCAAAACCACAGCCACGCAAGGGCAGGAAATATCCCCCCGGCAATAGCAATCGCATAGGCCGACACCTCGTGCATCGGGTAATTGTAGCAGTCTTAGTTGGGCCACTTCGCCACCATCAACAACTCACTGTCTTTCTGAGGCAATTTCTGCCAGATCGCTTCTGTCACGAACGGCATGAAGGGATGCAGCATCTTGAGTGACATCGTCAGGATTTCTCGCAAAACCTGCGCGCGTGAAGCACGTGCGGCCTGGTCGTCGCCTTTCAAAATCGGCTTCGATTCTTCTATGATTTCAGCGGCAAAACGGTCCCAGAGGTAGTGGTACACAGTGTCAGCCGCAAGATCTAAGCGGTACTCGTCGATGTTCTTCGTCACTTGGGCGGCGATGTCGCGCGCCTCCGCAAGTAATCGTGCGTCAGCTTCATTGATTACGCCGCCGTCGCCACCTTCAAGCACGAACCGCGCGATGTTCCATACCTTGTTTGCGAACATCTTATACCCCCGCACGCGCGATTCGTCGTACTTGATGTCATTTCCTGGCGCAGCGCTCACAAGGAGGCTCATGCGTACGGCATCTGCGCCGTATTGTTTGATGAGATCCAACGGGTCGATGCCGTTCCCTAGCGATTTTGAGAATTTTCGTCCCTGCTTATCGCGCACGATGCCGTGCAAATACACGGTTTTAAAGGGAACCTGCCCGACGAGGAAGCCGTTCATAAGGACCATGCGCGCGACCCAGAAAAAGAGGATCTCATAGCCCGGCGCCATCAGGCTTGTCGGATAGTATGTCCGTAGATCCTTCGTTTGTTCCGGCCAGCCGAGCGTCGAAAGCGTCCAGAGGCCCGATGAAAACCACGTATCGAGCGTGTCAGGATCCTGTTCCCACCCTTCGCCAGGGGATTCAAGTTGCACTTTCACGTCCGTGCCGTTAAACCACGCGGGAATCCGATGGCCGAACCAGATCTGGCGCGAAATGCACCAGTCACGGAGGTTATCGATCCAGTGGTAATACACCTTCTCGAAATTGGAAGGAAGGATTTTGACGGATCCGCCTTCAACTGCCTCCCGCATGTACTCCTTGAGCGTGCGCTCTTTCCCGTCCGGGAATTTTGCCCGCTTCTCGACCGAGACAAACCACTGCTGTTTGATTTGCGGCTCGATGACACCACCACCACGGCTGTTTGTTGCCACATTGTGGACGTAGTCGTCGTCGGTTTTCACAAGCAATCCTTTTGACTGTAATTTTTCGACGATAGCGCCGCGCGCTTTCTTGATATGCTGCCCGGCGAATTCCCCTGCGATCGGCAACAGTAGCCCTTTCTCGTCGATTACTTTTTCAATGTCGAGTCCGTGCCGCTGCGCTATTTCAAAGTCCACGCCAGAATGCGCGGGCGTGATAGTCATGACGCCGGACCCCACTTCCATATCGGCTGCTTCGTCTTTTATGACGGTCGCGGTGATCGGGCCATTGATCCATTCAAGATCGAGCGTTTGTCCATGTGCGTACTCTTTATACCGGGCGTCTTCAGGATGCATCACAACGTACTTGTCGCCAAATTTCGTCTCCGGGCGCACAGTGCCGATGACGAACGGCCCGTATTGGAAATAGTAGAACGGGTCTTTCTGCTCAACGTATTCGATCTCGTCGTCCGAGACGGTCGTCTGTAGTTTTGGATCCCAGTTGACAATCCTCTCGCCACGGTAAATGAGGCCGGCTTCGTACATCCGTATGAACGCTGTCATGACGGCTTTGTATCGTGGCTTGTCCATCGTATATGCGTAGCGGCTCCAATCGAGCGATGCGCCAAGGGCGCGCACTTGGCCGATGATCGTATTTTTGCTTTCCTCGGTAAATACCTCGATCCGCTTCATAAGTTTCTCGCGTCCGATATCGTAGCGGGTCTTTTTTTCCTTCTTATACATTTCCGCTTCTACCTTCGATTGTGTCGCGATCGCGGCGCTATCAGTGCCAGGCACCCACAGCGTCTTTTTTCCACGCATACGCGCGATGCGAACGAACGCATCTTGCAGCGAATCTTCGTATGCGTGTCCCATGTGCAAGGTACCCGTGACATTCGGTGGAGGGAGGACGATACTAAACGCCTCGGCATCCGCGTCCACGATTCCGTCTTCAACAAGCTTGTCAGGATTGAAATATCCGCTGTTCTCCCACAGCGCATACATCGCGCTTTCTTCGTTTTGCGGCTGGTACGGCTTTAGAAACTCCTCCGGAATCCCGGCGGTGTTCTCAATCTGGCCTGATTTAGAGCCATCTTTTGGCATGTAGGCATCCTAGCACGGTTTATGAAAGAGGGCAGGGCTTGACAGATACATAATGACGGGTATAATATTGCTCGGTGGATGGTTCTGCAGACCATCCTGGCTTGGTCCCGCCAAAGGACTGAGCTGAGATCGATGCGAGCCCAAGGTACGTCCTGGGCTCGTCTCTTTTCATCTCTCCTCCATCTTGTAATGCTACAAATCTCATCAAGAGCCCATGTCTAGGGAGGAACTTCCGTCACAGAAGAGGGCGTGGGCCGGGTCTCGCGTTGGTGGCCACACCATCACGAGACCCTTATTCTTTTGCCAATTTCAAATTCCCGTTCGCGCGGATTGAATCCGCAGCGGCATATTCACCGCGCCGCGCGCGGAAGTAACCGGCGAGAGCTATCATAAGCGCGTTATCCGTCGCAAGCGAAGGCGGCGGGACGAGGAGCTTCGTGCCGAGGCCGTAGTCTTTGATCGCCTGAGCAAGGGAGGTGCGGATGTGCGTGTTGGCTGAGACACCACCTCCCACAAGCACCGTTTGCGCGCCATACTCCTCAATCGCCCGCATCGTTTTTGCGACTAAGACATCAGCGCACGCATTCTCAAATTCGAGAGCTATCATTCTCCGCCGCTCATCCGTCAGTTCTTCCGCTTCTACGACTTTCCTCACGGCGGTTTTCAATCCCGCAAACGAAAAATCAAAATCGCCAGAATCAATCATCGGCCGCGGCAGCACAACATGCGAAAGGCTAAGCCTTGCGCTTTCGCGCACCTCCGCCGCAAGCCTCGAAATCTCCGGCCCGCCCGGATAGGGTAGCCCCATCAGCCTCGCGACCTTGTCGAACGCCTCACCAACGGCGTCATCGCGCGTCTGTCCGATAAGCTCATAGTGCATCCACTCGCGTGAAAGTACGAGTTCAGTGTGCCCACCGGAAATGAGAAGTGAAAGAAGCGGGAATTCAAACGACGTCATCGTGTTTTCCGAGGCTGCAGAAACGAGAATATGACCCTCCATGTGATTAATGGGAACGAGTGGTAGATCCCACGCGTGCGCAAGCGCTTTTGCAAAATTGACCCCCACCCACAGCGTCGGCTCCAAGCCCGGCCCGTGTGTTACTGCGATCGCATCTATCACCGGCTTGCCTTGCGTCTTGAAAAATTCTTCAAGGTGTCCGCGCAAATCGGTCTCGCGCGCAAGAATCCCCGAAACGTCCGCTTCGGTCACGCCGCCGCGCATCCCTGCCTTCTCCAGTACGCTCGTAAGGAGCGGCACGAGGTTCTGCTGGTGTTCGCGCACTGCCATATTTGGGAAAATCCCTCCGTATTTCGTGTGTGTCGCCGTTTGCGATGCAAGCGCGTTGCCGAGCACCGTATATGTGAAGCCCGCATCAAAATCGCCGTGCGCCTCAATAATAGAAACACCGGACTCGTCGGCCGAACTTTCAATGGCAAGTATCCTCATACGAGGGCATACTACACGGAACGCACGCAAAAACTAGCGATGGTGCTTGTGGTTTACGAGTGCCGAGAAAAAGACGATGACGCCGCCGATCGAGAGGATCCACGCTACCCAATCCAATAGTTCTATCTGCGAGAGCGGCAACTCAAACATGGACATGTACGCGTCCAAGACAACTGCGCCGACAAAAAGCGCGCCGGAAACGACAAACGGCTTATCCTGCGGAGAAAGATGGCTCATGTGAGTAGCATGCGGCATTTTTGGCCCGCAGCAAGCCAAAAAACGCACGTCCTGTGGACATCTGCGCCTTTTCGTGAGGTATCATTAGGCAAATGAAGTCCTCGCTGCCTGCAAAACGATCCGTGTGGGGGATCTATTCGTATTTCACGTTGCGTCATCCGTTTCTGTTGGCGTGCATCGTTCTCGGCGGTATCAGTTTGCAGGCCGCGAACCTTATCGCGCCACTGTATCTCCGGAAATTCTTCAATACGCTGGCGTCGGGTGCGCCAAACCCAGAACTCGTAAGCCAATTGGTTCTCATCCTCTCTGTCGTCGTTGGCATGTGGTTTCTCGACTGGCTTTCCCGGCGTATCCAGGATTTCGCGAATATCCGTTTGGCGTCGCGCGTGATGTCGGACTTGCTTACGTCGTCATTCGAGTACCTGCTGGGCCATTCGTACAATTTCTTCATCTCGCAGTTCGCAGGATCACTCACGCACCGAGTGAGCAAGTTCGCACGGTCGTACGAGTTGATGTTCGACAGCATCTTCATCCAATTCGCTCCCACGCTGCTCTTTGTCGTCGGTGCGACGACAATCCTCTTCACCCGCAACCACACGCTGGGTATCGCGCTCGCCGTGTGGTCTGTGCTTTTTATTGCGTTCCAAATATATGTCTCGTACCTCCGCCAGCCTATGCGCAATGAACGCGCCGCGGCTGATACGCGAGTGACCGCAAATTTGGCGGATGCGATCTCAAACCAGGCAACGGTCGTCTTATTTTCCGGTGCGCAGCACGAGCAGGAGCGGTTCAGCGAAACCGTCAACGTGTGGCGTCTGGCCACGTTGCGGTCGTGGCGCGCTGATGTCCTCATTTGGGCGGGCATCGGCCTGTTTATGATGGTCATCGAGGGAGGACTCATGTTCGGGGCGCTCCACTTTTGGAAGCTTGGCATGTTGCAGATCGGCGACTTCGTACTTATCCAGGCGTACCTCCTCACCACATTCGATCGTCTCGTTTCCGTCAACCGAGAACTCCGTCGCTTCCACGATGCGTACGCCGATTCCAAAGAAATGGTCGAAATTCTCGACACGCTCCACGAAGTCGCCGACAAGCCAGGCGCAAAAGAACTCAAGGTCACGAAAGGCGAAGTACGGTTCAACAAGGTCGGCTTCAGCTTCCACGAGGAAAAGGGCGTTTTCAACGATTTCAACCTCCACATCAAAGGCCGCGAAAAAGTCGCGCTGGTCGGGCCTTCGGGCGCAGGGAAATCCACGCTCACGAAACTCATCCTGCGGCTTTTCGACGTGAAAGAAGGAGTGATCGAGATTGACGGGCAGAATATCGCGGAGGTGACGCAAGAGAGCTTGCGCGACGCCATCTCGTTCGTCCCGCAAGAGCCGGTCCTCTTCCATCGCACATTGATGGAAAACATCCGCTACGGCAGGCGCGACGCGACTGACGAAGAAGTCATCGAAGCCGCGAAGAAGGCGTTCTGCCACGAATTCATTTCCAGCCTCGCGCATGGGTACGATACGTATGTCGGCGAGCGCGGCGTGAAATTATCCGGCGGCGAACGTCAGCGTGTCGCGATCGCACGCGCAATCCTCAAAGACTCGCCGATCCTCATGCTCGACGAAGCGACCTCGAGCCTCGATTCCACGTCCGAAATCCTCATCCAGCGTGCGCTCCAGAACCTGATGGTGGGGAAGACGGTCCTCGTCATCGCGCACCGCCTCTCCACGATCATGAAAATGGACCGGATCCTGGCGCTCAAGGACGGTCGTGTGGTCGAGGAAGGGACGCACCAGGAGCTCCTCATGAAGCGTGGCCTCTACGCCTCGCTCTGGAGCCACCAGGCTGGCGGTTTCCTTAAGGACGAGTGAGGTGTGGTAGGCTAAGCACGTGATCGAATTCCTGACGACGCTCCTCACGACCTACCAGGTCCCGTCCATTTTCATCGGTGCGTTCTTCTTTGGCGATAGCGTCATCCTCACAGGAGCGTACCTCGCGGGCGAGCTTGCGTGGTCGCCCGTCCCGATTTTCCTCGCCGCGCTCGCGGGCACGATCGTCTCCGACACGCTCTGGTTCTTCTTCGGAAAATACTTCGCCTCCCGTTTTTCCGAAGTGAAGTTCCTCAAGAAAGAGCGTGAGAAGATGTCGGGTTTCATTGCACGCCTGGTGGGCGAGCGCCCGTGGCAAGCCCTCATCATGGTGAAATTCCTCTACGGCAGCCGCGTCGCCATGATCCTTTACTGTGCGGCGAGCGGCATCTCATTTTGGTCATTCAGCCTCTTCAACGCGATCGGCGCAGTCGTATGGCTTCTCGTCTTCATCCCCTTGGGCTACCTTGCAGGGATGGGGGTGAGCCAGGTAGCGCCGTATATCGACGCGCTTCCGGCTGCCCTTGCCGTCTTGGTCATCAGCTATATTATTTTCCGCATCATCACGGTATGGATGGAAAAGAAAACAGCCGAGTTGTCGCAATAATTCCGGCGTACAATGAGGAGAGGGATATCGCAGGTGTCCTCCGCGAGCTCTGCTCCTACCGCGGCTTCCGCGAAGTCATCGTCGTTGATGATGGCTCGAGCGACGCGACCGCGCAGATCGCGGCGACCTTCCCCGTGCGCCTTATCAGGCACGAAACGAACCGCGGGAAAGGCGCGGCAATGCAAAGCGGCGTTGCGGCGACCGATGCCGAAACACTTTTTTTCTGCGACGCCGATATGCGTGGCCTCTCCCATGGCATGCTGGGTTCGGTTCTCGCTCCCGTCCTTAACGGGGAGACCGACATGGTAATCGCGATGCGCAACTGGCGCATGTACTACGCGTCGTTTGTCATTACAATGCTCCCGATCCTCGGCGGCCAGCGCGCGCTCACGCGCGCCTTGTGGGAGAAGATCCCGCACAAATACCGTGAGCGCTTCATGGTGGAAACCGCGCTCAATTTTTATGCGCGCTACTGGGGAAATGGCTACCATTACACTGTCGTCCCCGGCCTCACGCAGACCATCAAAGAGAAAAAGCGTGGTCTCTTTAACGGGTTCCGGGCGCGCCTCACCATGATCGGTGAAGTCGCGCTCGCGCAGGTCCGCCTCCAATTCGCCGAAGTGCCGCACAATCTCAAAACCGGCCGCATCGCCTTTACCAACATGGTGGGCGCGCTCTCCGGCGCGCTCCTTGGCGCTGTCATCCTCTTTGCGTCGTACACCGGGCCCGCGCGCTTCGTTCGCGAGCTCTTTGCCGAGGAAATGCTTGAAGACCCTTCGACGCCATTCGTCGATTTCCTGCTTTTCCTCGCGACAAATATGTCCATTGATCTCATCGCCTATCTTGGCATCACGCTCATAGTCCTCAATATCGGCTTCGCGCTCCTCAACCTGCGCAATTTACGCTACCTCACGCACCAAGCTTCGCCGGTGCGTAGGATTCCGTAAGCTTTAAAATCTGGCGATTTCTGGTATATTATCCGGCACAGAGCGCGCTTAGCTCAGTGGTAGAGCATCTTCTTGACGTGAAGAGGGCCGGGGGTTCAATCCCCTCAGCGCGCACCAAAGACACGAAAATCCTGCCCTGCGGCAGGATTTTGTGCTTTGGTGCGAGGCGGAGCCATGTTTTTACAGCAGCAAAAACAGGCGAGCCGGGGTCGCAGAATTTTGCGAGCGTCGGCGAGCAAAATATCCGTGACCACGGTATGATTCTCCAATGGACGTCATCAGCCTTTCGGAAGGGGTAGGGAAATGCGCTATCCGCGCCGCGGGTGTGCTGCGGCAGGGTGGCGTCGTTGTGTATCCCACCGACACGCTCTACGGCCTCGGCGTTGACGCCATCGCGAACGACGCGGTGGACCGCCTCTACGAAATCAAAGGCCGCGAACCCGGCAAACCAACGCACTGCATCGTTGCCGACCTCGCAATGACCGAGGAATACGCCGAAGTGAACGACATTGCGCGCAAGCTCGCGGAAAAATTCCTTCCCGGCGCCCTCACGCTCATCCTCAAAAAGAAACCGCAGGTGACGACGGGCATCGGCCGCGGGATCGATTCGATCGGCATCCGTATACCGAAGAACGATCTTTGCCTCGAAATGGCACGCACGTTCGGTAAGCCCATCACGACCCCAAGCGCGAACCGCGCCAGCGCCGGGCCACATCTCGCGCCGGCCGACATTCTTGCCGACCTCGGTGAAGACAACATCGACCTCTTTATCGACGCTGGCATCCTGCCACAAAGCCAACCCTCGACCGTCGTGAACCTCCTCTCCGGCCATCCATCGGTGTTGCGCGCAGGCGCCGTGCCCGCGGCCGATATCCTCGCCTTTAAATAATCATTTGCTACAGTTATCTGGGGCGCACTACTGTACCAAGGAGCGAGTGATGTCAGACCATCCGACGACAATGCCCGGCTTCGCGACGCCGGAGGACATCGGTGATTACCTCGAAAATATGGACTATGGGGTGCAGGCGAGGATATTCAATAGATACGCGCAGAAGTGCGGAGAACGCTCCGCAGTTGACGGCAAGGCAAAGCGAATCGTCTTGAGCTCGATCAGCGAGAGTGTGCGAGGCCTCGCGTTCGCGCTGCGTGACGCACTGGAGCATTTGGCCAGCATCCGGCCGAGGAAGAAAGCCGCCTAGCGGCAGAGGGCGCGACCCTTGGGTCGCGCCCATCGATTTATGCGATAATCCCCAGGAGTGCCACCGAGAAACCGTCGGTATGGCATAATTACCGCATATGGGATTTAACTGGGGCAAAATGCAGTCGACGCCGGAAGGCGCGCTTGCACGTACGGAGGCAAAGTTGAGTGTCCGCGAGTTAGTAGCAAAATTTGAAAAACAGACAAGTCGCGACCTTGAAGTCGGCGATATTTGGAATGAACTGGTGCGTGAGATCACGGGCAATCTTTCCGAAATTACGCGCGACGACGAAGGAGCCGAGTCAGCCGCTGAAAAGATCGTCGAACGTTACGAACGCTTCCTTAGATACGAGAAAAGCCTTGAAGACCGAAAAGAGCAAATCGCTTATATCATTTCCGTCGGCAACAGTATCGAAAAGAAGCGCAAGAGCGGGAATTGATTACCACTCGATCCGCTTGTTTACCTTATCGCTCAAAAAGCGGATGAACTCGCGGTACTCTTCCGGCGTAAAGACTTTGATCTGCAGTTTTTCGGCCTCGGCCTTGAGGTGCGTCTCTATTTTCTGCAGGTCAGCGCCGTGGTCCGCTTCCTGTTCGGCTTCATAGTAGAAGATATCCTCGGGCGCTTCGACGATAGACCATTCGATGCCGGCGTATGCGTACACATCCTTTTTGCGGTGCATCCAGAGGCCTTTTGCATACCCGAGCGCCTTAAGCACATCCTTCGCCGTATCCAAATTTGTATCCTGCAGTTTGAGCGAGAGCTCGCTGCGGCCGACGTTGTTTTCCGACATCTTTTTCTTCACCATGATCTCGCACCGGCCGTCGGTGTCGCGCAGGCGGATGTCCACCTCGCGCTTCAGGGTATCTTCGTCAAAGCCAGGGTAGTCGTAAAGGCGGATCATCTCGCGCGTGTGCGATTCGACATGTTCGCCGTTCGTGCGGAAAAACTCCTTGAGTTTTTCCGCCCCTTCCTTCGTCAGCGGCCCGCGGATTTCAACTTCAATCGCCATACAGGGTTAGTGTGTACCAATCATCCACTGCCGTCAAAATTGCATCCAGGCGAACGCGCGGGCAAAAAACCGTACAGCACGGCTCGTGAAAGAATCGTGCGTGCCGCCTTCAGGGATCGGGCGGATCGTTGCCGTGATGTTGGCGCCCGCTTCCTGGAGCGTCGCCGCAACCGCGCCCAGCTGTGAGAGCGCACCGACCCGGAATATGTTTTCGTAGACGGACGGGCTGTTAAGGATCGGTGGGACGATCTTTTTGAGCATGTTGCGCAAGTTCTGGATCGTACGTAGCGCCCTCTGCAGTACTTCAGGGTTTGTGGCGAGAGCAGGCGCGGTATCAGGCCTCTGCGGCACCATTGTTTGCAGGCCTGGTGGCGGTACTACTACCGAGCCGCGGGCCCGTCTTCCGTTTTGCGATCCAGAGTCAGGCCTCGGCGGGCTTTCGAGCAACAGGGCGCCGATGCTAGCGGGCATCGAAAGCGGAGGTGGCATCATTTGGACAAGCGTCTTAGCGATCGACCGCAGCGCTTCAATGGCTGACGGAGGGCCGAGGGTAGGGGTCGTAGCTGGCGCAGCAGGCGCGGTAGCTGGATTGTTCCGTCCGCCTCCGCCGCCCCTTGAACCGCCGTTTCCTTGGGCTACCGTCCCTGCGCACCCAGTCGTATCAAATTCGCACGACAGGCCGCAGCGTAGGTTGCCTGACGCGAAACCCCTGCTGCCGCACGTGGCACCACCGAGGTTGCTGCCGTCACATTGTTCAGTACTGTCAACGACCCCGTCCCCGCACAGGCCGATTTTTACGGTTGCTTCGATCACGTTTGCATGTGCAACGCCGATGAGCGCGAGGGAGACCGCGAAAAGGGCGACTGATACCGTTGTATATGGAATCGGAATCGCCATATGCGGCGTACGGGGAGGAATCAGTCTCTCCGGACAGAAATGTTAAACGAGACGAACCGTCGCACTACGATGAAGAACATGAGTATTGCAAAAAGTCCCATCGCTACCCACGACCACGGCGCGTATGCCGAGACGAGCGACGTGATTCGGAACTGCATCGCCTGGAATACGTTGGCGGGGTCCGCGGTGAAAAAGAGCTTTGTCGCGACCGCAACTCCGACCGAAGTCCCCGGTTCGTTACTTGGCACGGGTCCGCTCTCAATAAAGGCGAAGTAATCGCCGGGCTCCGTTTTTACGGGAACGAGCATCGTCACGCTGACATCCTGGCTTTTTCCCGGCTCCAGCGTAAACGTGGCGGGATTGAACGAAAACCACTCCTTTGCCGGCCGCTTTTCGAGACGTTCCTGGTGGTACGCGATGTTCATCCCGTACGTCGTCGTCTCGTCACCTGTGTTGAAAATCCTGACCGAGGGTAACTCATAGATGCCGCCCGGCTTAATTGGGTCGGTTAGGCGGATTTCTCCGGCACCCATACCAACGCCGACTTTCGCCCCGACGAAAACGGGCAGCATGACAAAGGCCGCAACAGACAGCACGACCCAGCGCGCGACGGATGCCTTCATGCGCGCATCATACCATGCAGGCACACAGACGCTCCGCTATTGAGACGCGACCTGCACCGTGATGGTGACCGATTTCTGCACGAAATCGCTGGACGCCGTTGGCGTTGTAAACCGGAAGTCAAGATTCTGTGTGCGAAGCGATGAAAATGTCGAGGACGCAGTGAGGTAGGTATCCGTCGCTTGGAAGGTCATATACGACGAGCCGCTCGTCGTCGACACTTCGAGTTTGAACGTGTCGGATCCCGCCGAAGTGCCAAGCGTCCATGCCGTGCCGCCGCTCGCGTTGCTGGATTTCACGTTGAGGACCGCGCTCGAGCCGTCATTCGTTGCGACCTGTGTCTCACCGTTCCCGGCTGTTGATGTTGCGGTGTTAAGGGCGACCGAGCCAAAAGCGATGGAACCGTCGGATACTGAAACTGCGATGCTTGTCGGAGTTACGGTTGCGGCAACCGTTGCCGTCGTCGCTGCCCACGCCTGCGGCATGAGCGCGAGAACTACAATACTTGTGAGGGCGATTATTGCGGAAATGGTAATTGCATGCGAACGGATATCCCAGGTCATGTTCATACGATAATCATACAATGTCCCGCGAGCCGTGAGGCAGATTATCCACACTACGGCGCGACAGCTTGTACCGTGATCGTGACGGATTTCTGCTGGTAATCAGATGTTGCGTTCGGCGTCGTGATGCGGAAATCGAATGTCGCCGTGCCATTGGTGGAAAGGGAGGGGACAGCGGTCACGTACGTTGCACTGTCCGGCATCGTGGTCCATGTGGAGCCGGTCGTCGTCGAGAATTCATGCTTGAATTGGTTTGAACCGATTGATGATGCGAGCGTCCACGATGTCCCGCCGGACGCATCAGAAGATTTCACATTTAATTTCTCGGCGGCATTTCCGTCATTGTGCGCCGTCTGCGTGTAGCCGTTCCCGACCGTCGAACTTGCCGTGCCGAGTTCCACAAACCCGTACGAAATAGTCCCGCTCGAGGTAATCTCGACCGAATAGACTGGCGCGCTCGCTTCGATCGTGACCTGTCCGGGCGAATAATCGGCAACGGTGGTCACGCCATCGGTCGTCGTCGCATAGATGTAGTACGTGCCGGGCGTGACACCCGTCGTGTCCCATGAGCACGTGCCCGTACCCTCGGCGACACCAGAGCACGCGCCAACGATCGGCGTCCCGTCCTCGCCGGAGGCATCCGTATCATACGCAAAGGATGCGGTGACAACGCTGTCAGAGTCGGCGAGCGTGTAGCCAATCGAATACATGTCGCCGGACGTCACCGTATCGTTCGTGCCGTCCGGCTCCGTAACCGATATCGTCGGCGCGGCAGCGCATGCGGACGTCGTAAACGACGATGATATCGCTCCCAAGCCGGTGCCGATCGCGTTTGTCGCATACGCCCGTGTGTAGTACGTCGTATTGCAGGAGAGTGTGAGTGACGAATTGGTAAATGCGCCAGTACTGAAGGTCCCGTTTTCAGTCGTCGTGGCCGTGTCGCCTCCCGAGAGCGCGGCGTTGGTCCCCCACGCGAAGCCGCGGACCGTTGAGCTGATGCCGCCGGTCGCGGAAATCGTGCCGTTCAGTGTCGCGGACGTTGTCGTTATTGACGAGGCTGATTCGGTGGAAACGGTAGGGGCGCGTGCCGGCCTCACCGCAACGCTCACCGCTGCCCACGAATCGGCGCTCGCGGTGCCTTGCGTCCAGTTCGTCCATGCGGCAGGGTCTTCGGCTCCAGAACCGCTCCATGCCTTCGATGCGACGCCGACGGTTGGCGCATTCCCCGGGTCGACTTGGTTGTCAGCCTGGTTGCTGTAGCCGGCCGGTGCCGTAACGGAAGTATCGCCCGCGGAGCCGACCCCCAAGCCGAGCGAGACGACAATCGCACCCGCCGTCGAAGGCGTGATAGACGGGCTGTTCGGCACCGGCGAATTCGTCCCAGTAGCTTCGGTTTCCGTTACATCCATCGGCGTCGTTCGGTCAGCCCCGCGCCACACATAGGCTATGCACACCGCGCCGTTCGTCGCCGAGCCACTTCCCAAGCAGGTCACCGTACTGTCCGGGCTCGCGCCCATGACTTTCCAGTTGACTGAAAAATTGGCATCAATGCTGTCGTTCGCATAGAGATCTGAAATCTCGGTATATCCAGCCGTGCTGACGCCAGGGTTGCCGTTCCCCGAGCCTGCGTAGCCTGAGGAGACGATAACGAGGTCGCCCTCCTGCAGGGAAAGACCAGAGAGGTCGACGTCGTACGACGCACTATTACCACTTGCTTCCGCCGAACCAACGAAGGTAACGGCCGCCTCGGCGGTCTGGACGTGTGGAGGGAAATTCCAGACCTGCGGCCAGCCCGAAAACACCCACACAAAAATCAAGAAAACCACGGACAATCGCTGCACCGTTTTCAACATACTTCACGTTCATTGTACCAGTGAAAATTGGTTGCATCTGGCACGAGGGCGACTAGTCAGTATCGATTACCCGCCATAGGTACCACGATGCGACAGACGCGTGTTCGCGCCAGCCTTTTGCGAGCTTTTCCATCCGTTTGTGGTCGGGGAGCGTCCGGAGCTTGAAAACTTTCTGGAATCCCTTGCGGATGCCGAGGTCGCCGGTCGGCAAGATGTCCGGCCGCTCGAGCGTGAAAATGAGAAGCATGTGCGCGGTCCACACGCCGACGCCCTTGATCGCGACAAGATGCTCGACGATCTCCTCGCTCGACATCCGCGGGAATTTCCGCGGATTGATCGTCCCGTCCTTGAATTTCGCGGCAGCATCGCGCATGTAGGCGACCTTTTGCGCGGATAGCCCCGCGGCGCGCAGCTTCGCGACTGGCATCTTCAAAAGCGTTTCCGGCGTCGGTCCGGATTTAGGAAAGAGCGCCAGGAACCGAGCCCGGATCGCGGCAGCGGCCTTGGTTGAGATCTGTTGCGAAATGATCGAGCGCAAGATGGCGGTGAAAATCCGCGCCTTCCCGTGGTATCGAGTAAAATCCGGCGGCCCGTGCATCTTGATAAGGGGCCCGAAATGCGGGTGTTTTGAAAGATGCTTGAGTGACTCCTGCATGCGGCCATTATGCATCGTATGCAGCGCAAGTACAGAGAAAGAGCCGCGGGTGTGCCGCGGCTATCCCACGATGTCCTCGAGCGCCCGGTAGACGGCGTCCGTGATCTCCGTAGCTCTATCCATTGCCTCCGCGGTAACGATGACGACTTCTTCCTGTGCCACGCGGGCGCGGAACGTATCGACCGGATGCCGTGTCACGAATACGATCGGTATCTCACGCCGTCGTATTTCTTCCGCGATTTCGAAAACGAATCCATCCACGAGCTGTATGCCAAGTACTGCGATGTCAAACTCGCGCTGTTGCGCAAGCGTATCCCACGCGTTTCTCACGTACGCAATCGGCCCGAGTACCGCCAGTCCGGTATCTTCGAGGACCTTACGCACATCGAGCGCATCGAGTCCGTCCTTGATAAGCAGTGCGCGAAAGCCCTCAAGGGAGGGCCGCCGGTCGTCCATGCGAGCCTCCCATTTTTTCCTACGTTTTCCTCCCCGCACTCTAGCATTAAAATAATCGGCCGCCGAGGGATCTACCCCGGCGGCTCGGTCTGTCTTTGGATTAACAACTAAGGAGCTTAGCTGCGAGTGGAACGATTTCTGTCTCAACGACCATCTTGTCGATCCGAGGCGCACCAAGGTCGTATCCCGGGACGGTAAACTCCTTGAATCCGCCGGTGACGAAGACATGCGGAATGCCCGCAAGCGCCGACGGAAGTTTCTCGCACTCCGGGTCCATATTCGCGGAGCGCATGTCCACGTACACGAAGTGGATCGTCTCTTCCCTGAGGATAGTCAGCGCACAGGAAGCGCGCGGGACAACGATAGGGATGCATCCGCAGCACCTGAATTTGTCTGCGATAATTGAAGCGAGCAACCCCTCATTCTCGAGGATGAGGATATTTTTTCCGGCGAGATCTGAATCGCATGGCATTTGGCTTCCCTCCAATCAACTAACGTACAGGCGTGGCGTAGGAACGCCACCAATCATACTACAGCATGGTTTCTATGAAAAAGCAATGAATACGGAACATTCGCGAAGTACCGGAGATTCCGCTACAGTTGGTCCGGGACTGCACATTGGCAACGAGGAAAGGCATCGCAATGCTTTCAACGATCACGAACTCACATCCCGAAACGCTTGCACAGATCGACGAGGAAAAGCGGATCCGCAAGACGGGCTCGCTCGTACTCGTATCTGACCAAGGCAGCCAGTTCACGCATCTCATCTTGATGCAGCTAGCCAAGATCGGCGTGTTCGCGCTCCCGATCGATCCTGCACAGGTAACGGCGAGCGATGTCAGTGCGATCAACCCACAAGGCATCATCGTTTCGGGCGGCCCAGCATCGGTCCATGCAGAGCCTCCTCCCTTCGACAACCACATTTTCAACCTCGGCATCCCGACCTTGGGCATCTGTCTCGGGTTCCAGATGTGGGCGAAGTACATCGGACTTACGGTGCGAAGCGCGGAAAAGCGTGAGTTCAACGTTCAGACTGCGCACTTTTCGCAGGCACGGTTATTCGACGGGATCCCTGATTGTTCCCGCGTGCTGCAAAGCCACGGGGATATCATTGAAGCTGATCCGAGTAACCGATTCCAGGTACATGCATGGACCGAACATTCGCCAGTCGCGGCTGGTCGGGCTGGGCATCTCTGGGGCGTTCAGTTCCATCCGGAAGTAAGTGACACGGAGCACGGCACGCAGCTGTTCGAAAACTTCTGCGGGAAGATCTGCGGCATTACTGACCGGTTTCCGGCGCATGATGTCGCGGCGCGCAAGATAGAAGAACTCCGGCTGCAGATCGGCGATGAAAAAGTGCTTATCGCTCTGTCGGGCGGATCAGACTCGTCGGTCGTCGCGCACTTGCTCAAGCGCGCGGTTGATGGCAAGCCTGGCCGCCTGAAAGGTGTCTACATCAAAGGCATTGATAGGCCGGACGACGAGGCGGACGTGCTTCGCTTTTTCGGCAATCAGCCATGGATCAACGTCGAGATCGTAGACAAGACGGACGAGTTCCTAAAGGCGCTTGCAGGCGTGACGAAATCGCGGGACAAGCGTGTCGCGATGCGTGGCGTCTATCGTGCGACGCTCGAGGAGAAACTGGCGGAGTTTGGCGCGAAGTTCATCGCGCAAGGTACGCTCTATACCGACCTTGTAGAGAGCGGATATGGGACCTCGACCGGCGCGCGCAGGGCGCAGATCAAGTTGCACCACAACACCAATCTGCAGTTCTCGGCGATCGAACTCATTCCGCTCGGCGACTGCGTCAAAGACAACGCCCGTTCGATTGGTCGTGATATCGGTGTTTCGGAAGAGTTGCTCACGCGGCATCCGTTCCCCGGGCCAGGCCTTGTAGTACGTGCGGAAGGGGAAGTGACGGCGGAATTTCTCCGTATCGCACGAGCAGCAGACGGCATCGTCATGCAAGAGCTCCGAAACGCCGGATTGTACGAAAAGATCTGGCAAGCTGGCGCGCGCGTAACGCGTTCCTTGCACACTTGTTCCAAGGGTGATGATGCTGCCATTGGCTGGGTCGTCATGTGGTTTGCAGTTTCGAGCGTCAACGGCTTTACGGCACGGGCTTACAACGTGCCGTTCGAAGTGCAAGAGCGCATTGCTGATCGCATGGGCAATGAGATACGTGAAGTCGGGGCGACGGCATACCGGTTCTCCGGCAAGCCATATTCGACCATTGAGGCCGAATAGAAGTAAAGGGAAAATCGAAGGGCCCCGGCATCGCACGGGGCCCTCTTCTTTGTACGCCTGCGGTCAATCGGGGCTGCGATGGATATAGCAACTCTTGACGTACGACTTTTGGATCGCCATCTCGATTGCAGCCTCGAATTCTTCCACCGTCTTCGCGACGCGTATGAGTTTGCCATCCCTCCACGACGCGCTTTCCGCCCGGACTTCGACCGGCAACCCACCGATCTTTTGCAGCTCCTCGTGTGCTTCAGAAACTTTATCAATGCTTCTGACCATCATTCCCTCCACGAAAATATCCGCACCGCGTATTAGACTACCATGATCCGGTATTTGGCATACTCTGCCACGGTTCCTGGAGGGAAAGCGCGTCGCCGATCTGGAGAAGTTCGATCGAAATGCCGTCAGGCGATTTGATAAACGCCATGCGGCCATCCTTCGGCGGCCGCAAGATCGTAATGCCTTTTTTCTGCAACTCCGCGCAGTAGTCGTAGATATTGTCGACGGCATAGCAGAGATGCCCGAAATTCCGCCCACCGGTGTAGTCTTCGGTTTTCCCATTCTCGTCCGGCCAGTTGTACGTCAACTCAAGCAAAGGCGCCTTGTGCTCCGGTGTCGGATTATCGCCCGGCGCACGCAGGAAGACATTGGTGTATTTTCCTTTCTCATCATCCCGCCGCGAAAATTCCACCAGTCCCAACTTCCCGCACCAAAATTCGAGCCCCTCGTCGAGG
>Ga0207952_1000508_pt1 | contig 29864 bp, 27 predicted proteins | sample SubbioR12Aug_8Ca_FD_184831 | JGI IMG/M metagenome (GOLD analysis project Ga0207952, IMG submission 184831) | Serpentinite rock and fluid subsurface biosphere microbial communities from McLaughlin Reserve, California, USA - CR12Aug_8Ca (SPAdes) | ecosystem: Environmental > Terrestrial > Deep... | reverse complement strand
GCCCTGTTTGGCATGGGTCTCTACTATCTGGCGGCACGCACAGGCATGCAGTTATTTGCCCTCAAGCCCAGCAATATCACGCTCTTGTGGCTGGCTTCCGGCATAGGCATGGTGATGTGCATGCGGCATGGTTTGCTGGCCCTGCCTCTGGTCGTATTTGCCAGTTTTTGTGCCAATTACCCCGGCATGGCCGAGGCGCACCGTAGTTCCCCGATTTTATATACCCTGATTTCTGCCTCGGCAGATGGCATGGCTGGCCTGGTCGCGATGCTGATGATGCGCCTGTCCCTGCCCGCTGGCTTAAAAAAGGCCCAGGATTTGTTGCATTTCGGCATCAAGGTCTGTTTGATACCGACCATGCTCAGCAGTCTCATCATCAGCCTCAATCTGGCGGTGGGCGGTTACATACGCTGGGACGAGGCTGGCAATTTTTTCCGCATGCTGGTGCTGGCAGACAGTCTGGGCATCTTGCTGATTTATCCACTCTACCAGGCCTGGCTTGATGATCACCAGTTACGCCAGGTGGAAGTGCAAAGGTTGGTGCTGACTGGCCTGGGGATAGGGGTTTTGCTGTACCTGGCTTTTTGTGGCTACCCTGGCTTTATTTACTTCATCCTGCCTGTGCTTTTGCTGCTGGCTTTTTATGTCAACCTCAACCTGGTGACCCTGATCGTGGCTTTCAGCATGGTGGCTATCATCGCCATGACGGGCCAGCAACTCGGGCCTTTCCAGAGCGGCAATCTGGTGGAGGCAAACTTCATGCTGGTGTGCTTTGTATGCACGACCACTTTCACCATCATGGCAGTGGCCTTGCATAATCGCCAATTGCTGAGCATAGAAGCGGCCCGCCAGGAATGGCAGCAAGCCGCCGAGGTCGATGCCCTGACTGGCCTCATCAACCGAGCGGCCTTCCTGCCCATGCTGGCCGATGAGCATCAGCGTGCCAAACGCCTCAAGCGGCCATATGCGCTGGCCTTGCTTGATATTGACCACTTTAAACGCGTCAATGATATATATGGGCATCAGGTCGGTGACGAAGTACTCGCTCACTTTGCCAGTCTGATGCAGGCAAACATACGTGGCATAGACAAGGCAGCCCGCCTGGGCGGCGATGAATTTGCCATCCTGTTTCCTGAGTCCACCGCCTCCGATGCGATTGCTGCGATGGAAAGATTACGCGAGCGTCTGGAGGCCCAGTGCATCATCTCAGGCCTAGCGCAAGTGTTTGTCACCAGCAGCATAGGCATTACCGAATACCAGGGGGGCGATGTCACTCCCGACATGCTGCGTACGCGGGCGGACCAACTGCTGTATGCCGCCAAACATGCGGGCAGGAACCGGGTCATGTTTGATGCCGTGACTGACGCAGCGGCTTGATGCGATGTCAGTCTTCAGCCCGGCAGGATGTCTCATACATCAGTAACGTGCATCCTGCTGGCTTCATATGCAATCAGGCCAGGTGCAGTTTGCGCAAGCGCCATTCAATGACAAAGCCCAGCAGGCCACAGGCCAGCAAGATTGCGCCTAAGAATTCCAGATAACGATTGCTGGTCACGGCACTCACTCTGGCACGGGTATCGCTGAGGGCAAATTTGCGATAACCCTTATCCGTCTTGCGATGAAATTCGTTGCCCAGGTCCCTGTCTGACTCTATCAATTCCGGACGTATGCGCTTGCTTTCAAAATCAAAGACTTCTTTATTCATTTGGGCCAGGTCATGTATGCCGGCGGCCATTTTCATATGACTAAGCTCACGGAATTTTTCAAACACATTCTCTGCCTCGCCGTCCAGGATCACCCCGCGGGAAGCATATGAATACACATGATTACTAAAAAAGATTTCACGTTTTGCCGCAAAAATAGCGCTGATGCCAAGCAGGCATATCAGGGCAGAGACAAATAAATAGGTTTTGATTATCTTGATACGTGATTGTTGCGACTGGCTGAGGTAAGTGGCCACTTCTGGGATGAGCTTTAATTCACTCTGCAATAAGGACTTATCGAGGTCAGCCAGGAACTCGGCACTTGAGATACTGAGTTTCTGCAAAATGCTTTGAAACATTTCTGCGGATGGCAGGCATTTGTCATTTTCCAGTTTGGATAAATAAGATTGCTCTATCTGCAAGACTTCTGCCATTTGTGGCTGCGTCCAATTTTTCCCGGTCCGGATCTGTTTTAACTTGTCACCAAAATTCATTGCTTCTCTCCATTTGTCATATTGTTAATTTATGATATTAATGTTGATGAGGTCCGGCCGGTCTCAGTGTGTCAACACGTCCTATTCTTGGGTATTCATGCAAGAATAGAAAGATGAATATCCCGGACTTTACTGGAATATGTGATTCAGACAGCTTGATTGGATGTATTTTTGACATGAATTGCCAATGGCGGACTCAGATTTGTAGCAGAATGGGGCAGGCAGTCTGGAGCAGTTTATGCGTAAAAAATAAGCAGATATTCGTTTTTGCTATTGAAGTTTCTTCATTTGTGCCCGATAACGTAGGTATGGAATAAATTTCCATATTACCCTGGAGTAATATTATGAGCTTAGGCATTTCGACACAAGACATCTACGCGCGCACTTATCAGACTGCGCAAACCAAAGTACCCAAGACTGGCGATAAGAGCGCTGGGGAGGCAGATATCAAGGCCGTGCCAGATGAAAGCGCAAAGGTAAACCTGGATAGCTCGGTTGCTGGCAGTAAGGAAAGTACCGTTGTCTACAATGACCCGCGCTTGAATAAAACCGCGAAACCTGACTTGCAAGCCCTGCTGGAAGAATCGGACCGTAAAGCCCAGGAGATTATCAATCTCATCAAGCCCTTGATAGAACAGCAAGGTCTGGATATTTCTAAAGTTGTCAGCGGCCAACAAAAAATCAATGCCAGCCCTGAAGCCATCAAGGCAGCCCAAGCTGCAGTAGCCGAGGGTGGTGAGTTCAGCGTACAAAAAACTGCTGAACGCATACTCAGTTTTGCCAAGGCAGCCATTGGTGATGACCCTGCCAAGCTGGAAAAAATTACTGCCGCAGTAGAGCAGGGTTTTAAAGAAGCGGCAGATATTCTGGGTGGCAGCTTGCCTGATATCAGCAAGCAAACCCTGGAAGCCATACGTACAGAATTTGCACGCTGGAAATCTGATGGCATACCATCGGGCGATACTGTGACTCTGGCGAAAGCATCGACACCGAAAGCTGCTTAAAAACACGGCTTAAAGAACGCGGCTTAAATCACGTCTGGCCAGGTTGCGCATGACGCACCTTGGCTTTACCTCCAATATGTTTGAATGGTGGGTTCTTACTTACCGCCCAAATCCTTATACGCTGCAGGCACATTCAAGCCCGGGTGCACCCAGCCAAACAAGGCATAACCAGCATAATCTGGCATGGACACCTGCTTCACCGTTTGCTCCAGATTCAAACCCTGGGTGATCGCTGCCTGCACCTGGCTGCGTACAGTTTCCAGATAAGCAATCTGCCATTTCAAGTCTTCCTTGCCTATGGCTACGCCATGTCCGGGTACGATGCGGGCATCTGCTGGCAGGAAAGCATCAACGCGGCGCAGGGTTTCCAGCGTGGCGATCAAATGACCGTCCAATAACCATGGCAGCGCGGGTTTGCCAGCGATGACAGGGTTGCCACTCCACATGACCTTGCTTTGCGGTTCCCACACCCACAAGTCGCCACCAGTCTGGGCAAAGCCAAAGTCCATGATCTCCACCACTTTGCCACCCAGGTCCAGCTTCAGACTACCACCTGGTGCGACCAGCACATCGCCAGTGCGCGCCTTGATTTCCTCGATGCCGCGGCCAGTGCCAAAGTTCTTGATCATGAAGGCCTTGTCGTCATCCAGATGCGCATGGATATAAGTGCTGGTCTGCGCATGCTGGATGATCTTGGTGCTGGCTGGCATATACATATTGCCGTAGGCATGGTCACCGTGTGAACTGGTGTTGACGGCATACAGTATGGGTTTCTTGCCCAGCTTCTGGCTGAGTGTCATCACCTGCGAATTCAAACGCTTGTTGAGCATGGTTTCTATCAGCAAGGCACCCTTGCTGCCAACGATCAGGCCGCCACTGGTGGCTGCGGCACCGCCCTTGGCATTGAGTTCTTTGGCGTTATTGGCGTAGTAGGCAAACACACCATCACCCAGTTTTTCGCTGATCATCTCGACCTTATTACCATCCCAGATAGGTTCTGCGGCTTGCGCTGCTTGTGTCACTGTGGCAAACAGCAAACCTGTCATCACTGCCAAGACTGTGCGTTTCATGTTGTTCTCCTCTAAAGTGGTTGATGTAGCTAGTTTAGTTACTACATTTATGCAATACAATTAGCTATTAGTGACTAATTAATTTGCGAAAATGCAAAGCGTAGGAAATCTCAATGATTTGCGGCTGGTTGCCTGGATAGCCGAGACTGGTTCGCTGGCAGGTGCTGCGCGTCGCCTGGGCTTGAATCATGCAACCGTATTCCGCCGCCTGAACCAGATGGAGGCAGAGACAGGTGTACGCCTGTTTGAACGCATAGCAGGCCGCTACCATGCGACAGCAGCAGGTGAAGAACTCATGCGCGCCGGCGCAGAGCTGGACGCGATTGCCACCAGCGCCATGCTGCGGGTTGCGGGGGCAGACTTGCGACCCAGCGGCCTGGTACGCATCTCCACCACCGACAGCCTGGCTTTAACACTGTTGCCACCAATACTGGCCTTGTGCCGCCAGCGTTATCCGCAAATCAGGCTGGCGCTGGAGGTCGATAACAAGTCAGCCAATTTGTCCAAACGCGATGCTGATATTGCCGTGCGCCCGACAATCACGCCGCCAGACTACCTGATAGGCAAACACATCGCTCCTCTGGAATTTTGTATCTACGCTGCCTCGTCTTATCTTGCATTGCATGCAGACTCGCCGCTGCATCAGCATGAATGGATAGCGCTCGATGACGCCCACAGCGGCCACCGCAGCCTGCGCTGGCTTGGCAATATCCTGGCACTGGATGAAGTCGGTTACCGCAGCAGCAGCTTTGGCCTGGTCCAGCAAGCCTGCATGCAGGGCATGGGCCTGGCGATCTTGCCTTGCATACTCGGTGATAGTTCAGATGCCTTGCAGCGGGTGGGGGAGCCCATACCCGAATGTGCGGCGGCACTGTGGTTGCTGATTCATCCTGACTTGCGTGAGACTACCCGCGTCAAGGCAGTGTTCCAGCTCTTGCATGAAGAGTTGACGAAAGCGATGTTGCGGTTTGTGTGATTGATCAGAAGGTGGTGCCGTGAGCATCGCTTGCTGCTCAATTTTTGTGAATGGTAAATTCTCTGTAGGAGCGGCTTTAGCCGCGAATGATTACCCTGATTATCGGGAACGTCCCATGCGAACACCTGTTCGCGGCTGAAGCCGCTCCTACAAGAGGTAATCCGGTAGGTTTCCTTGCGCACGGGTGATGCAAGCGATACGGCTTAACGACCACGGATACCAGATCAAGTCTGGCATGACGATATCCGACTTTTTCAAAGGATGTTTACAGCCGTATTTTGCGTGGCGTGTATGCTTGTCTCAGGATGCCATTGCAACTGCAATCGATGTACGTACGCGTTCTCGGCCTCTGTCAGCAATTAACAGGTTAGAATCCGCGCTTGAAAATTAATCGTGCCGTGATGCGGATTTGGGTATGACTACAGGCGGCGGGAAAAATTTGATCGGCGATCAGTTTTTCTTGAACAATCAGGTACGGCGCCCTATCAATTAACAGGAGTTATTTTTGCACAAATTATGTTTACTACTGGCCTCCAGTGTTTTGTTGAGTGCTTGCGCCACCAGCTACCAAAGCGATGGCATCACCGGTGGATATTATGAAATCCCGGGACCTGGACAGCTGGATAAAGTTGCCTTCTCTGGCAATGGATTAATTAAACCAAGTAGCGTGCAAAATTACGCACTGTATCGCGCTGCCGAGCTTGCTAAGTCCAAGAACAAACCTTACTTCATTATCTATCGCACTTTGGTTGATGCAGCACGGAATAATCCTGGTAATTTACCTTTAGTGGGCTGGATGCAAGGCAAACCTGTTGCCTACTCTTTCGTACTATATCTGGATGAATCAAGACCTGGTGCATTGACGACAGCAACAGTATTGGCTGATATGGCAAAGGTGGTGGGTGGTACACCTGCTGCAGATGGACAGGGAGTGATGAAATGAAGTTTGTAAACTATACGATGATCGCAGCCGTTGCATTGGCTTTGTGTGCCTGTAACACTTATCCAACTTTCTCACCGGATGCAAATACCATGATGGTGCCAGTCCGTGTCATGAATACAGGCAAGTATCTATTATGTCAAAACGGTAAACGTTTCAACCTGCCTTTAAAAGAGGAAGCGAACAACGTCAGTTCTGTTCAGGTGCCTGTGGGTGAGGTGATAGGATTAGCAGTCTACACAGAGCAATCAACTGTTTTCTCAGTGAGTTATTGCACGTCAGGTGTCAACTTCAAACCAGTGGAAAACCAGGCTTATGTGATGAACAACGGCTTCTTTGAAAACAAGTGCTTTGCAGAACTGGTCAAGCAGGACAAAAGCAAAGACACTGGAGTAAGCCTGGAGCCTAGCGCCACGCCCTACAGTTGTCAGCCATGATGTATGGCATTGAGTGCAGGTGATATGCATCCCCTGCGTTCAATGCTGATTTAGCCTGTTCGCAGGCAGCATGTGAATTCATAGTTTTGCCGTGTTTACGTTGAGGCAAGCGATACGGCTTAGCGACCATGGATGCCCCAGATCAAGTCTGGCATGACGATATTGAGGGCCGCTTGCTGGCGACGGATATTGCCTTGCATTGCGCAGCACGGCCAGGCATATCAAAGCACTTGGTACCGCATACAAAAAAGCCCGTAACAGTTTCCTGTTACGGGCTTTTCACTTGCAGATGGTCTTGTAAAACCAAACTGCAAAAACTTACTTCTTCACACCCAGTTCACGCAAACGTTCTTGCAGATAACTGCCAGAAGTATGGCGCTCTGACAATACTACGTCAGGGCGTGGATGCAGGAATAGCGGCAGCGAGATGCGTGATTTCTTCGCTTCTTCACCGGTAGGGTTCAGTACGCGGTGTATCGTCGATGGATAATAGCCTGCAGAGGCTTCATCCAGCATGTCGCCGATGTTCACGATCAGCATGCCAAAGTCGCAGGGTACGTCATGCCATGCATCGTCCTTGCCTTGCACTTGCAAACCGGCCTGGGTTGCTGCAGGCAGCAAGGTCAGCAGGTTGATGTCGCCATGGGCCGCGGCGCGCACTGCGTCCGGCTCTTCATCGCCACGCAGTGGTGGGTAATGCAAAACGCGCAGCAGGGTCAGGTCGCTGTCGGTGATCATGTCTGACAAAGGCATGGAATACTTGGCCTTGACCTCAGCAGGAGAATGATCTTCCACCCATTGCAACAACTCAGCTGCCAGTTTGGCACCATCGTCATAATACTTGCGCGCTGCATCCGACACTTCAGCCGGATAACGGCCAGTAGGGTAGATATGATAAAACTCTTTCAGGTCACGCTTGGTCTGGCCCTTGGCTGTCTCGGAAATTTTTGGTGAAAAATAACCATCCATTTTCTCGGCATCGAAGTCATACTTGTTTTTCGCATCGGTCTGGAAAAACTCATACCATTCTTTATAAATGGTTTCCAGCGTGCTTTGCGACAAAGGATGATTAGTCAGCACGCCAAAGCCAGTGCGGTGCAGGCTTTCAGTAAACTTTTGCGCAGCATCAGGTGCGCGATAATCAACTGGTTCGATAAACATGATGCGCTCTCCTCATTTTGCTACAGGAGCCAGCGGAGCCTGTAACCAGCTTGATGACAGTGTCTTGTCGATCAATTGCTTACATGCTTCTGCATCGACTTTCATGCAAACGCGGGTTTCTGGCTTGCTGGCTTCCCAACCTGATTGTGGGTAAGGGATAGGCAGTTTTGCCATCATGGTCTGGCCATTGCCTATGCCTTCTTTGGCAACGCGCACGCGGCCAGAGTTGGTTTCAAAAATCTCTGGTGCTACCAGCCAGACAAATGCCAGCACGTCATGACCATAGCAGGCATGGCCCAGGTCAGGGCGTATGCTTTGGTAGAAATTGGCATAGAAATTGACCGCGTGTGACAGGGTATCCATCGCCACGTGATTATGCTTTTCTGCCAGGGCTGCAAAGAAAGTTGAAGGCAGGACCACGCGGTGAGTCACATCCAGACCTACCATGGTCAAATCCCAGCCTGCTGTGAAGACCAGATCAGCCGCGTCAGGATCATTCCAGACATTGGCTTCTGCCACTGGTGAAACATTGCCTGGTTCATCGACAGTGCCAGCCATCAAGACCACTTGCTTCAGCAGTTTTGGCAGTTGTGGTTCCATTTTCAGGGCCAGGCCCAGATTGCCCAGAGGGGCAACGGCAACCAGGGTGATTTCACCAGGATATTGACGTGCCATCTTGACGATGAACTCGGCAGCACTTTCAACTTGTGCTTCGCCACCAACTTCGATACGGCTGTTCAGGTTACCCAGGCCATCGGCACCGTGAATAAAATCAGGAGGTGTGCCAGGTTCTTTGGCAAATGGTACTGGCACGCCTTGCGCGACCGGGATATCGCGGCCGGTAATACGCGTCAGGTACAGCGCATTGGCAGTTGCCTGTTCTACGTGGACATTGCCGAATGAGGTAGTGATACCAACCACATCGATATCCGGATGTGCCAGCGCGAAATACAAGGCCATTGCATCATCGACGCCTGGATCAGTATCAAAGATGACTTTATGTTTTGCTGTTGTTGACATGTGTATGCTCTCCAAAATTACACCGGCTGGCCATTGGGCAGAACCCAGTCGCGATGTGAATTGTTGCAGTTGACCCGGTTCAAGGAGGTCGAAATTATGTTTTTAAGACCGGAAATCTCACCACAGAGACACAGAGGGGGCACAGAGGAGCACAGAGAAAAGCGAGTTAAGGCTGAAGCTCATCAGCCCAACTCAACCTACTTCATCCTTTGATCTTCTCTTGCTTTTCTCTGTGTCTCTGTGCCTCTGTGGTGAGAGGTCTTTTGTTTTTCAAATTAACGTGACTTCACAAACGGCTGACCTATCGCTTTCGGGGCGACGGACTTTGCCATCAAGCCTGCCAGAACGATCACGGTCACGACGTAAGGTATCATTTGTATCAAGGAGCCCGGTACCTTGCCTATGCCAGGGAAGACCACGCCTTCTATCTGGACTTGCAGGGCAGCGAAGAAACCGAACATCAAACAGCCCAGTGCTGTGTGCAGCGGACGCCAGTTACCAAACACCAGCGCCGTCAATGCCAGGTAACCATTACCGGCTGACATGTCACGCAAGAAGAAGCCGCTTTGTACGATGGACAAATACGCGCCAGAGAAGGAGCACAGCACGCCAGCGCACAGCATGGCCATGAAGCGGGTGCGTTCTACATTAATGCCCGCTGCATCTGCCGCATGCGGGTTTTCACCGACGGCACGCAGGCGCAGGCCAAAGCGGGTGTGATACAAGACCCAGTGGACAACAGGGATCAGGGCAAACGCCAGATACACCAGCACACTATGCCCACCGATGAGCCTGGTGTAAAACCAGCCTATGAAAGGGATATTGGCAACAGCGGCTGAACCCGGCAGCACGATATCAAACAGACGCGCTTCACCCAGGTCAGGCGTACGGCCACCTTGCTGGAAGAAATACTGGGCAACCACAAAGGTCAAACCACTGAGGGCGATATTGAGGGCAATACCGGCGACCAGCTGGTTACCCTTTTGCGTGATGCTGACAAAACCTTGCAGCAGGGCGATGGCAGCAGAAATACCCACACCGGCCATGATGCCCAGCCAGGGGTTCTTGGTCACAAAAGCCACGGCGGCAGAGACAAAGGCGGCTGCCAGCATCTTGCCTTCCAGCGCAAGGTCAACGACACCGCTGCGTTCTGCAAACAGGCCAGCCATGGCAGCAAACATCAATACCGGCGCATTGCGTATGGTCGATACCAGGATGCTGGAAAATTGAAAATCATCAAACATCATTTTTCCTTACGCTTGAGCAGGGCAGACAGGGCAGGTGCATACAGGTTTTCCATGGCACCGCAGAACAGGATGATCAAACCCTGAATAAAGATAAACGTCTCTGGCGGGATATTGGCTTTTTCCAGCGACAGATCAAAACCACCCTGTATCAATGCGCCAAACAGGATGGACGATAACAGGATACCCACCGGATGCTGCCGTCCCATCAGGGCAATCGCGATACCGATAAAACCGGCCCCGGCAGGGAAATTCAGCGGCAGGTAATGGGTAGAACCCATGATGGAATTAACAGCCGCCAGGCCCGCCAGTGCGCCAGATACCATCATCGTGATGATGATGGTTTTGCTGATGGAGATACCGGCATAGTGCGCTGCATGCTGGTTCAGGCCAGTGGCGCGCAACTGATAACCCCAGGTCGTGCGCCAGACCACGACGCCATAAATCACCAGTGCCACCAGCGCCAGTACAAAGCTGATGTTCAGAGGCGTTTCACCCAGCACTGGCAAGATACTATTCAGCTTGGGCAACCACGAAGCATCGGCAAACATGCGACTCGATGTGTTTTGTCCGCCCATGGGTACCAGAATACTGATGATCACAAAATTCATCAGGCAGGCAGCGATGAAGTTGAACATGATGGTCGTCACCACCACATGGCTGCCGCGTTTGGCTTGCAGATAGCCCGGCAGGTAAGCCCAGGCTGCGCCAAAGACGGCACTGCCCAGCATGGCCAGCGGTATCAGCAACCAGCCCGGCACAGATGAATCCAGCCACAGCAAGACCAGGGTCAGGCCCAGTCCACCTAGATACATCTGGCCTTCACTGCCGATATTGAACAAACCAGCCTGCATCGCCACCGACACGGACAAGCCAGTGAAGATAAAGGTCGCTGCATAAAACAGGGTATAACCCAGGCCTTCAGGGTTCAGTACCGCTGCATTGATGAGGATGCCCAGGCATTCTATCGGGCTTTCACCCAGCAAATAAATCACACCCGCCGCGACCAGTAAGGCGGAGAACAGGTTTAACAGCGGCAGGGCAAATGCGGTGGCCCAGCGTGGGAGGTCGGCTTGATTCATCTTTGTTTGGTCGCTTGTCTGTGCTTGTCTGTATTTGCTTGTTCTTGCAATATTCTTACCAGGGTTGGTTAGTCCTTGGCACTCGCTTAGTGCGTATGTATACCACCCATGAGGCAACCTATCTCGGTTGCATCAAATTCTTCTGCCTTCAATTCACCCGTGATCGCACCACTTGACATCACCAGGATGCGGTCAGCCAGGGCGCGTACTTCTTCCAGTTCTACCGATACCAGCAAAATCGCAATGCCAGCATCACGCATCGCCAGCAGGCGGGTATGCAGGCTTTCTATCGTGCCTATATCCACACCACGGGTAGGCTGGCCTACCAGCATCAGTTTTGGGTTGGCCGCAATCTCGCGCGCCATCACCACTTTTTGCTGGTTACCGCCAGATAGCAGGGCGATACGCAAATGCGGGTCAGCCGGGCGCACATCAAATTTGGCCAGCAAGTCTGTGCAATTCTTCAAAATGCTTTTGTAATCAAGCAAACCAAAGGACTTGCCAAGTTTTTTCTGGTAACCCAGGAAGCTGTTCATCATCACCGGGAAATTCTTGACGACGGCATCACGCAAGCGGTCTTCCGGCACATGGGCTATGCCCAGGTCGCGGAAAGTCGCTGGCAGGCCATCGGCATCCTTGCGGCCAGCAAAGGGCAAGTCCTTGCCCTGCATTTGCAGCTTGCCACTGGTGGGCAGGCGCATGCCGCTCAAGATTTCCAGCAATTCACTCTGGCCATTGCCAGAAACACCGGCAATCGCAACGATTTCACCAGCGCGTATATTGAAACTGACATTCTTCAGCAGGCTGACTTTTTGCGAATTCACCAGGTTCAGGTCCTTGACCTCCAGCACCGTGTCGCCCGGCGCATAGGCAGCACGCGGCAATTGGGTGACTATCGGGCGACCCACCATCATCTCGGCCATTTGCGCCGTGGTGGTGTCTTTGGTCGCGACCGAACCGATGACCGTGCCGCCACGCATGACGGTGACCTGGTCAGTGATTTCCTGTATCTCTTGCAGCTTGTGGGTAATCAGGATGATGGTCTTGCCCTGTTCCTTGAACAGGCGCAGCACTTCAAATAAAGAGGCCGTCTCTTGCACCGTCAGCACAGCAGTCGGTTCATCGAGGATCAGGATATTGGCGCTGCGGTAAATCTGCTTGAGGATTTCCACCCTTTGCTGCACACCGACAGACAAATCCTGTATCGTCGCAAGCGGGTCCACTTCCAGAGAATAGCGCTGGCAAATTTCGCGCAGCTTTGCTTCCACTTCATGACGCTTGGGTTTCAGGCGAAAGCCGCCTTCCGTGCCGAGCATGACATTGTCAAGCACCGTCATGTTCTCTACCAGCATGAAATGCTGATGCACCATGCCTATGCCCAGGTTGATGGCTTCCTGGCTGTTGCGGATATGCTGTTCTGCGCCATTGATGAGCAGCTTGCCGCTGTCGGCGCGGTAATAGCCATACAGTATGCTCATCAGCGTGGACTTGCCTGCGCCGTTTTCACCAATCACGCCATGGATGGAACCCGGCGCAATGGAAAAGCTCACATCACGATTGGCCTGTACCGCACCAAAACGTTTGGAGATCTGTTGAAATTCGACTGCTGGCTGCATACTTTAGCGTTTCTTTAAATGGCGGTGTGCAAGGGCTTATACATCAATCAGGGCGCATCGTATCCATTGCGGACACTTGCGCCCCTAGTCAATTCTTAATCACTTCTTAATCAAATGCGACCCGGCATCAGACCGGGCACTTATTGCCTTCACGGAAATCAGCTACTTTAACCTTGCCGCTGATAATGTCTTGCTTGGCTGCGTTGACACGTTTTTCCATGTCGGCGCTGACGACAGCGCGGTTATCCTTGTCAAGCGCCCAGTCTACGCCGCCTTCTTTCAGGCCCTTGTACTGGGTGCCGCCTTTCCAGTTACCATTTTTCAATTGCATGAAGCTGTCATAAATGGCCTGGTCTACGCGCTTGACCATGGATGTCAGCATGCTGCCTGGGTGCATGTAGTTCTGGTTGGAATCTACGCCTATGCCGAGCTTGCCTTTTTCCTTGACGGCTTGCAAAGTGCCCATACCGCTACCACCGGCTGCTGCAAAAATCACATCGACGCCACGTTCAAACTGGGCGCGTGCCAGCTCGCCACCCTTGGCCGGGTCGTTCCAGGCTGCGGTAGTCGTGCCGACCATGTTTTGTACCACATCAATCTTGGGTTCAGTCGCTTTTGCACCTTGTGCATAGCCACAGGCAAAATTACGTATCAGCGGGATATCCATGCCACCCACAAAGCCTACCTTTTTGGACTTGCTGGCAATCGCTGCTGCCACGCCGACCAGGTACGAACCTTCCTGTTCCTTGAACAGCACAGAGCTGACATTGTCACCAGTAGCAATGCCGTCGATCAGGACGAACTTGGTTTTTGGGAATTCCTTGGCGATGTTTTGTACCGCCTGCGCCTGGGCAAAGCCGATGGCGGCGATCAGGTCTACATTCTTGCGTGCCAGGTTACGCAAGACTTGTTCAGTCTGGGTGTCGCTGGCAACCTGCACTTCGATGTAGTTGAGCTTGGTTTCTTTCTTGAAACGTTCTGCTCCTTCGGATGCTGACTGGTTGAAGGACTTGTCAAACTTGCCGCCTGCATCATAGATCACTGCAAATTTAAGGTCGGCAGCATAAGCACTGGCCGCGCCGCCGACAGCCATCAGGGTCGCCAGGGACAGGCAGATTTGCTTGAGTTTCATGAAATTTCCTTCATCAGATGTCGTTGTGCTGTCGTGCTCACGAAGAGCATGCAGCACCCAAATTAAAAACCATGTTTTCTGCTGCCACAGCCTGAGCTTTATAAAAAATCAAGCCAGTCTTGAAAGCCTGTGCAAGCCTAACATGATGCAGACATTTCGTTTCAGCCACGCGGGCGAAATTTTATCAAAAACAGTGTTTGTGCTGGTGGCCGGGCATGATTTCCTGCCTGCGCCCAATTTTGGTGCTATTTAGTTCTACAGTGTTCTTTGCTTTCGTCAGCAGCCTTCAGCGCTGCCAACGAGACTGGTGGCTCAGGCAGCCTTCCTGACCGCCATGAAATCCAGCACTTGCTGGCGTTGCGGTATGGATGTTTGCGCACCCAGCTTGGTGACAGTCAGCGCTGCCGTGTACTGCGCTTCACGGCTGGCATCCAGCACGCTCAGGCCATTCGCCAGACCAACGGCAAAGGCACCAACAAAGGTGTCGCCAGCGGCTGTGGTGTCAACAACATCCACTTTGACAGCCGGAATAAACTGGCTGCCCGCTTCATCCGTGATCAGGGCACCGTGTTCACCCATGGTCAGCAGCACGGTCGCTGTACCACGTTGCAAGATTTGTTCCGATGCTGCTTTGGCGCTGATCTGGTCCACAACCGTGATGCCGCTCAGTTGCGAAGCTTCAGTTTCATTCAAAATCAGATAATCGACCTGGGCCAGCAAGGCGTCTGTCAGGTCTTGTGCCGGGGCCGGGTTCAAAATCACTTTGACACCCTGGGCGCGGGCGATTTCAATCGCGCGGGTGACGGTCGCCAGGGGCGTTTCAAGCTGGCAAACCAGTAATTGTGCGCCAGCGATGGCAGCTGTGGCGGCTTCTACTTGGGCGGCTGTCAGCGTGGCATTTGCGCCAGCCGCCAGCACGATGCTGTTACTGCCGCTGTCATCCACCAAAATACCGGCTACGCCGGTTGCCGTACCTGCCACGCGGGCGAGGTGGCTGAGTTCCATGCCTTCGGCTGCCAGGCAATCGCGGGAGAAACTGCCAAATCCATCGTCACCCACTGCACCTATGAAGCTGACCTGGGCACCCTGACGGGCTGCGGCAACGGCCTGATTGGCCCCTTTGCCACCCGGAATCTGACAAAACTCATGGCCATGCAGGGTCTCGCCCACGGCCGGCATGCGCGGCGTGCGAAAAACCAGATCCATATTAACGCTGCCGACTACAGTAATGCGTGGCTTCATGATGCTTATTCTCGGTAAAAGTTGTCGCGCAATCGTTTGCGCAATCGATTTCGTATTTAACTATGGAGCCTGTTGAACGTCAAGCGCAATCTGATTTTTTGGTCAAAAATTGTGCAAAATCGCGGCAGACTGGCAACCATATTTTGATTCTTCTTTTTTGTCTCTTTTGCTGGCATTTACAGAGTGAGGGATTGTTGCATTGCACCAGATTGATTGTGACGTAAAAATTGCCACAATAATCACGAAATCACCCGTAAATATACTAAAGCAAGTTCAAAGCGCGCTGATTGTGGGGCCGTCCTTATTGCTTGTCAAATAAAGCATGGGTTTCTGGCTTGCCTGAAAGCCTGGCCCAGGGCTGCTCTGTAATTTTTGGTGTGTCGCTTTTGCCGGATTGTGTTGGCGGTAATGCAAACAGGCAATCTGCCAGGTAGATAAAGCATTCATATTATCAATGTCTGTATTTGTCCCTTATTGAGCAATAAAGAACAGTGATTACTTTGTTTTGTAATGATTAAATACCAGAATCCACTATAAACGAAGGAGGTAAAATATGTCCCAGGCTTTGCTGGTCATCGATGTACAGGAGTCATTTCGCCATACCCTTAACTGGTCTGAAGATGAATTGCCGTTTTACCTGCAGGCACAAAACCGCCTGATTGCCGGAGCGCGTCAGGCAGGTGTGCCGGTCATCCGTATTTTTCATGTCGAGGGTGATGCGCATTTTTCGCTCGCATCTGGCCTGGTGCGCTGCATGGATGGCAGTGATCCCTATGCTGACCTAGTCATAGAAAAACATGTCAACAGTGCACTGATGGAGCCTGCATTGCCAGACTGGCTGGCAAAACACGGTATCCGTCGCCTGATCATTTCAGGGATGCGCATGGAGCGCTGCTGTGAAACCACGGCCCGCCATGGCTGCGACCTGGGTTTCAAGATTGATTTCGTCACCGAGGCCAGCTACACCACGGCACACCGTCATACTGGTGGCAGGCTGTATTCCGCCAGCGAGATCAGGGAAAGGACAGAACTGGTACTGCACCAGCGCTTTGCCACCATACGCACGGTTGATGAGGTGCTGGCGCAATTTGAGGTGGTACAAGTCACCTCAAGCTAGGTTGGCATCCCGCGGTTCGTATTTTGCGCTTCTAGCTTGCCATCGCTCGTCATAGTTGCGGATAGGAGTAAATCGACATAATAAATAAGCCATAAAGATGCCTGTCACATGAATAAAGCCGTCCCTGACTCCACTCCCATTCCGGTGTATTTTCTACTTTTGCCGGGCTATATATTGATGGAATTTGCCGGGGCCGCAGAAGCCTTGCGGCTGGCTAATCGCGATCGGCCGCAAGCAGTTTATGCGTTGCATTTCATCGGGCTTGAAGCCACAGTGTGCAATTCTCTGGGTATGTCCACCCCTGGCCTGGCGCCTTTGCCTGCCAGTTTGCCAGACGGTGCCTGGCTATTGATACCGGGGCTGACAGATGCTGAAACCAAACTGCAAACCCCGGCCGCCATCGCCGCCATGCGCTGGCTGCGCGAAGTCATGCATCCTGGCATCCGCCTGGTGACTATCTGCTCTGCCGCCTTGCTGGCAGGGCGTGCCGGTTTGCTGGATGGCCGTGAATGCACGACCCACTATAGCCTGCTGGCTGGTTTGAAGGCAGCCGCGCCTGCGGCCATGGTGTCAGAAAACCGCGTCTTCGTCATCGATGGCAATATCGCCAGTTCTGCTGGTGTCACCACCGGGGTTGATTTGATACTGGAACTGATCAGCCAGAGCGCCGGCCCCAGGCTGGCGCTGGAGGTGGCGCGTGAAATGGTAGTGTGGATGCGCCGTGATGCAGCATCTCCGCAATTGTCGCCCTATCTGATGCACCGCAATCATTTGCATCCCGCGATCCACCGCGTGCAGGATGCCATCGCTGCCGACCCGGCGCAAGCCTGGCCCATGCATGAACTGGCGCGCATCGCCTGCCTAAGTGAGCGGCACCTGGCGCGCCTGTTCAAAACCCATGTGGGTGTTAGTCCGCTTGATTATCGCCAGCAAATGCAGTTGTCACAGGTCCAGCCGTTGATGGCGCAGGCCAACCGCTCCATGGAACAAATTGCCGACCTCGCCGGTTTCGGCTCGGCCCGCGATATGCGTCGTGTCTGGTTAAAACATAAGGGTGTGCCGCTGCGGGCTTGAATGTGCTGTGCTGCAATTCGCCAAATGATAGCTTATTGAAATTGAAAGATCGGGCGTTTTAATCTGCACGTTTGCCCGTCAGCGATAATTCCGCCAGCCGGGCTCTTATTGCATCAACCCTGTCCGGATAGCGTTCAGCATTAATGCGACCAAGAATCTGTGTGAGCTGTGTTTCATTGTATTTGTTGTAGTCGGGAGTGACTTTGATCCCGGCTTTACTTTGGTACCGTTTGCTGTTTGAGGGGACATAGCGATCAAGCTCTTCGCCACCCTCCAATAATCTACGGGCACCATGGATTGACAAAGCCAAGCCCACAATCGCGATCAGCACGCCGATTAGCTGTTGTTCAGGATCGGCTTCTGCATGAAAGAATTTATAGATTCCAAACAGCAATGCTAAGGGGCCAGTTAACCATGACGGCAACTTTTCCCATGGCAGAAAAAACATCTTGATATCCTCTCTCGCGTCCGCGCCACACAGTCTTACGTGTGGACGTCATTTGAGATTATATACAAGGGGAACTACCAGCGCATCTGCGGCAAATGTATGCCAGGTACGAAACCAAAGGCAGACAGCACGATAACAATCAGCAAGATGATGAACAGCACGCGCACCACCTGTGCTACCGGAGCAGGGAGTGGAAGAAATCCAACCAGCCACCAGATCAGGCCGAACACAACAAGGTAGATAATAAGATTGACGAGCTGAACCATGATTCACCTTTTAAAAAGACTGCAATGAGGTGGCAAACATGTGTTCGTCAGTGCATGGCAAAGACGAACACATGCCTGCCCTACAAATTACTTCTGTGGCAGGACGACGATCGTGTCGCCAGGTTTGCCAGGTTCGCCTGTTTTACCTTTGGCGCCGTCATAGCCTGGCGCACCTTTGTCACCGGTTGCGCCTTGCATGCCATCAGCACCAGCTGGGCCAGTGGCACCGACGGAAGCAGGTGCACCACTTGCGCCAGTCGCACCTGTCGCGCCGGTCGCACCGGTTGCGCCAGCCGGACCTGGTACAGCAACCGGAACTGGTACAGCAACAGGGACAGCGACTTGCGCAGGTTGACGGTCACATGCGCTTGTAGCAAACGCAGCGGCGAGTGTCAAAATCAGTATGGAAATTTTCATGGGGAGCCTTGGTTGATTAAAAATCGGAACTTGAGTAGCGATGCTGACACCCACCTTCATGCAGGCAGCGCCAGCACAGATATCGCAATGCAAACACAGCATGCGCCCAATTAACTGGTGTTTCGGTACGCTGGCGAACATACGATGACATTTGTTGGGTTTATATTGGCTGTACCGGTAATGCAAAGTAAGGCTGCACCCAGATCATCTGCATCGGTAGTAGTGTTAATGTCAGATCGATGCAATTGAGATGTGTGCAGGAATGAATAGATCAGGAAAAAAAGAACCGCACACCCCAAAGGTCTGCGGTTTTTTTTGTGGGCAGAAAATATGAGGCGCTTCCAGGGCCTATTCCGCAGGCAGGATACTGAAATTCTTCAAAAACAGCTTTACACTAAGAAAATTTAGCACTAAGATTATTTATCACTAAATTTTCTTAGCATTGCTCGCATAAATTTAAGTAATGCCAGGATAAAATCCGGACGAACGATCAAACGATCAAAAGGCAAACCCATGGATAACATTGCAGGCACACCCGTTGAAGGCGACAACTTCTTTGGTCGAGGCACAGAAATGCTGCGGCTTGCTGATATTCTCAGAAACGATGATATTTTGCTACTTGGTCCGCGCCGCATAGGCAAGACATCCATCTGCCGCGCTGTCATGGGACATGTCAAAGCCAGCAACTGGCATGCGATAGAAATCAATGTCGCCTCTTGTGAAGATGAACTGGCTTTTCTTGAAAAACTGCACGCAGCCCTGGCACCTGAAATGGCCACGCTTGGCAGCAAGATCAAGGACAGGTTTGCTGCCACCTTTGATGCCATCAGCACCCGCATCAAATCAATCAAGATAGCGGTGACAGGTGCTGGCACCGCCAGCGTTGACCTGGCCGCACCTGCCAGTGAAGACTGGATACACCTCGGCAATGACTTATTGCAACTCCTCATGCAGGCTGAGGCAGGGCAAGCCTGGCTGGTTTACATCGATGAGCTGCCCATCATGCTTTTCAACATGATACGCAATGACACCCAAAACGGCGTCAGGCGTGTGCGTCGTTTTCTTGACTGGTTTCGCAATGATGTGCGTGCGCTGCCAGGCTCCCGTTCGGTCAGGTGGCTTGTGTCCGGCTCGGTGGGGCTCGATACCCTGGTGCAGCAACATGGCATGGCCGACACCATCAACAGCCTGAATCATCAAAACCTGGCCGCATTCACAGAAGACGTGGCAATAGCCATGGTGCTCAAACTGGCAGATCGCTATCAACTCGCACTCGACAATGAGGCCGCCCGCAAACTCGTGGCTGCCGTGCAATGGGCGCAACCTTATTATCTGCAAAAGGCTTTTCACTACTTGCGCCAGCGTGTCAGTGCCAACACCAATGCCAACACTACTACGGCCACAGACATCATCAGCCAGATAGATCCCGCCATGAACGACATGGTGCAGCCCGGTTCAGACAATGACTTCCATCACTGGGAACAAAGGCTGGCACTGCAACTGGGTGCCGTCCAGGCAGCCCATGCCATCGCACTGTTAAATCTCGCGGCCCATGATGCAGCAGGCGCACGGCCAGAAAACATGCTGGCCCACCTGGAAGGCCGCATGCCCAACGACAGTACAGAAAAGCAAAGGGAAATGTTCATCAACCTGCGCGACATCCTGCAAAGAGATGCCTACTGGTGGCCAGACGAAAGTTCAGGCCACAAGCGCTATCGCTTCCACCTTGAACCTCTGAGACGCTGGTGGCTCAGAAGGAATACCCTGTGATGAGCCACCACTACAATCCCGACTGGCTCTCAGAAGAAGCCCTGCTTGCCAGCTTTGTCGCGCGCCAAAATGATTTTGCTTTCATGCGTACAGAACTGGCGCGGGCACCACTGCAAGGCAATGTCCAGCATTACCTGCTGGTAGGTGTGCGCGGTGCAGGCAAGACCACCATGCTGAAGCGCCTGGCTGTCGCCATACGCCGCGAGCCGGACTTGAATGATCACCTGCTTGCCCTGTCTTTCCCAGAAGAGTTATATCAGGTAAAAAATCTCTCTGATTTTTGGTGGGTAGCATGTGAAGCTCTGGTCGATGAACTTGACTATCTTGAACAAAGCCATGAAGCAGAAAAACTCTTGCTCGCCATAGACAAGATTCGCAAGCAGGGTGATAAAAATAATCTGGCTGCCGATGCCGGTTTCAAACTGCTGCAAGACACTTGCGCAGCATTGAAAAAACGCCCCGTCATGCTGGTCGATAATCTCGATCTGGTTTTTGACCGCATCGACAAATCTGGCCGCAAACTCAAAGACCCACATTCACCCGCCTACTGGGCCTTGCGCGAAGCACTGTCCACCACCACCTCGCCTATCGTCATTGGTGGCTCTGTACGCCTGTCCGATGCCTTCATTGATTACGACAAGGCATTCTATGATTTTTTCTTGCCCAAGCGCCTGGGCAAGCTCAGCCTGGATGAAATGCACAGCGTCCTTGAACATCTGGCCGATGCACAAGACCAGCCAGAAGTGAAAGAACGCCTGCGCAGCAATCCTGCACGTGTTGAAGCCCTGTACGAACTGACAGGCGGCAACCCACGCGCCCTGGGCCTGATTTTTGAACTTCTGCGCAATGGCCCCAACAGCCGCGCCGTAGAAGACTTTGAACGTCTGATGGATATCACCACGCCTTACTACAAGGCCCGCATAGAAGACCTGTCAGAACAAGCCCAGGTCATCATGCACGCGCTGGCTGTCAACGATGCCAAGCTGGGTTTGCGCTTTGGCCACACCGCAGCAGAAATCGCCAGCTACACCGACCTGCCAACCACCAGCATTTCGGCCCAGTTAAGCCTGCTGGAAGACGAAGGCCTGGTAGAAAAATCCCCCGCCCATGGCCGCACCCAATACCGCATCACCGAACAAATGTTCCGCCTCTGGCTGCAAATGCGTGCGACACGACGCATTCGCCAGAATGTGATTTCATTGGCGAAGTTTTTTGAGGCTATGTATGAGCAGGAAGAGTTGCAGGCGGTGTTGAAAGAGGGGGGCGGTACGAATGTTGTGACAACAAGCAAACGCATCCAAGGGGCTCAAGAAAGAGTGATCGGGTCTTATGTCATGGAAGCATTAGATGCTGAATATGGGGCTGCTCAGCAAAACATTCCTGAAGGTCTGGAAGGGCGTCTACATAAATTGCTCAGCATAGAATTTATTGAGGATTTTCTTGTGACTAAATTAAAAGCACCTGATTCTGCCGCACTCGTCCTGAAAGAAATGCGCAATCTCGGCTACGAAAAACATGCCCGTCCATTGATACTGGCATTCGAAGCCGCGCTGGAAGGCAGAGAGGACATGCTGACTGAACTGGAGCCTGAACTCCAGGGCGCGACCATGCATATGTATAAGCGCCTGACTGGCAACTGAAAAAAGTAGAGATGTAAAAAAAACATCCGGATTAATCGATGAGAAGCCGTAAAGACAGTCCTGTTTTTAAAAATCTGAAAAGGAATAAATCAAGTGCTCAGACAAAGGGCATTAGTTTTATTTGAGGACAGAGACAGGACTGGTTCAATATTTACCCAAGTCCTTTGGCAGCCTCGTGCCTTCTTCTTAAGTCATCTTCTTCCTTGTACTGCGGCCTGTATTGTTCTATCACTTCAGCAATTTCTTCAGTCGACATGCTCAGCAGGCGAGTTCGTAAACCCATAAAGAAAAATTGCTCTTCCTGCAGTCGATGGAGTTCTGCCTCATCGGGCGAGTCTTTATCGTATTGATCGCCCATCCAGGCTGAGCGCAAGGCTATCAGGCCGCCCAGCAAATCTTGTGCTCGTTCATAGGTGCTATTGAACAAAAGTATGCTGTCGAGTTCTTCCATGGGATAAATGTGGGTTTTATTCGTGAGTAATTTTACAACGTCATTCTACGCTTCTGTTTAATTCCATAATTTGACATCATTAAAACAAATGTTTATTATTAAAAACAATTGTTTTAAGTGATTAATCAAATCAAGCAAGTAGCCAGACAGACAGCATGACACAGCCCGCCTCCAAAAAAGAACAGCTTTACCAGCTCATTGCTGCCCAGCCTTTTATTTCGCAGCAAGACCTGGCAGACCAGCTGGGTTTGTCGCGTTCTGCCGTGGCCGGGCATATTGCGGCCCTGATCCGTGACAAACGCTTGCTGGGGCGGGCTTATGTCTTGCCTGACCAGCGGCCAGTCGTCTGTATAGGCGGGGCAAATATAGACCGCAAATTGCGTACGCTGGGGCCGGTGCAGATGGGGACTTCCAACCCTGTCAGCCAGCATGAAGCCTTTGGTGGCGTTGCCCGCAATATTGCCGAGAACCTGGCGCGCCTGGGTTTGCCCACGCGCTTGTTGTGCGCGGTGGGCGACGACGCGGCCGGGCGCAGCATGCTCGACCATGCGCAATCCGTTGGTATCGACGTCAAAGCCTGCTTGCAGGCGGCGGGTATGCATAGCGGCAGCTATACCGCTTTGCTCAATGATGAGGGCGATATGGTGCTGGCACTGGCGCATATGGAATGCTGTGAAGCCCTGACGCCAGAGTATCTGCAAAGCCGCCAGACCCAGCGTGGCCATGCGGCCTTCACCATCGCCGACTTGAATTTACCCACAGATAGCATAGGCTTGTTATTGCAGGAGGCACATCAGCAAGCCATGTCGCTGATGATGGTGGCCGTGTCCGAGCCAAAAATGGCACGCCTGCCACAAGACTTGCACGGCCTGCGCGTGCTGCTATTGAACCGCGGTGAACTTGCGGCTGCCGTTGGCCGCAGCATCGAAAGCCCGGCAGATGTAGGCGCTGCCTGCAGGCAATTACAGCAGCGCGGCGTGCAGGATGTTATCGTCACCATGGGAGTGGAGGGGGTGACTTATACTGCCAGTGATGCAGCGCACGGCATGCAGCACCTGTCTGCTCCTGCTGCCAGCGTACGTGATGCTACCGGCGCAGGCGATGCCTTTGCCGCAGGCGTGGCCTGGTCTTTATGCCGCAACCCGGAAGACCTGGGCCTGGCATGTGAATACGGCTTGAAGCTGGCCAGACTGACGCTGGAAAGTGATGCGACAGTAGCCACGGCCATCAGCCCGGCTATTTTTGAAGAAGCTTAGTATGTAAAAAATACGGGCTCATCCCGTATTTATAAAAAAAGGAAATAATATGCAATCTTATCTGGTCTTATCTGATGAAGTCCGCGCTGCCCGCCTGGCAGCCAAACCTGTCGTGGCGCTGGAATCCACCATTATTTCGCATGGCATGCCTTATCCACAAAACGTGCAAACCGCACGTGAGCTGGAACAAATCATCCGTGATGGCGGCGCAGTGCCTGCCACCATCGCCATCATGAATGGCAAAATCCATATAGGCCTGAATGACGAAGAACTGGAATTGCTGGGCAATTCGCCCGACGCCATGAAAGTCAGCCGCCGCGACCTGGCTTATGCACTGACCAATAACAAGCTGGGTGCAACCACGGTTGCCGCCACCATGATCTGCGCTGCGCTGGCAGGCATAGAAGTGTTTGTCACCGGTGGTATAGGCGGTGTGCATCGCGGCGCTGAAACCAGCTTTGATATTTCTGCCGATTTGCAGGAGCTGGCACGCACTTCAGTTGCTGTAGTGTGCGCTGGTGCCAAATCCATACTCGACATCGGTTTGACACTGGAATACCTGGAAACCCATGGCGTGCCTGTCGTCAGCGTAGGCCAGCCATCCTTCCCGGCTTTCTTTACCTCTGACAGCGGTTACAGGGCAGACTTCCAGCTCGACACGGCTGAACAGCAGGCAGAATTCATCCACGCCAAATGGAATCTGGGATTAAGCGGCGGCGTCGTCATCGCCAACCCTGTGCCAGTAGAATCTGCCATGCCCAAGGAAGAAATCGAAGCCATCACCCAGCAGGCACTGAAGCTGACCAAGGAACTCGATATCACAGGAAAAGCCATCACCCCTTTCCTGCTGAACCGCATCAAGCAAATGACCAATGGCCGCAGCCTGGAAACCAATATCGCGCTGGTAAAAAACAATGCCGTCGTTGGTACGCAACTGGCACTGGCTTTGCATCATTTGCGTAAGCGTACGGTTTAAGCATCCTCGCTGAATAAGCTAAGGGATAGCATGGGACTGACGGCCAATTTTTACATCGTGACAGACTGGGATTACATCGCAAGCCTGTCAACAGAAGAGATTGCAGTAGTCTTTGATGAGGCCACTGCGTATCTGCTAGAAAGTTGTAACTCAAAAGCAGAAAATAATATTCCGCTATGCTGGTGCTATCTTTATGAAGCGGAATCTGCGTTAAAGTATTGGAAGTTTGCCTGGCGCGATGGCAGTGAAATCTATACCAATGTGATACGCGCCAGTGTAGATGATGTTACCAGAGCCAAGGCTGATGCTTGCCTGCAAGCATTGTTCTGGCATGGTTGTGACTGTGATTTGCCACAACTGCGTGACCTTGAAAAGGGTGAGCAATTTGTCGGCTATAACCATGGCTTTCTAGTCAGCATCAGACCTGAAAATGTGCACTACTTGCATGCTGAACTGAATTTTCTCATACAAAAATTCAGGCTTCCTAAAATTCATGATGCGGCATCAGAATCGGATTACACGTGTTCATGGCAGACATGGGTGGATTACCTTGCACTTTGGCAGAAATTACTGAGCGAAGCCAGTTCAAAAAATGCCGGAATATTGGTGGAGGCGACTTAGCGTTTCATTGCCACTTGATACAGGTCAGCGCTATCATCCAATCCAAATGATACTTGAGAGTGATGCTGAAAAATCGCAATCTTCTCCTGATTGCCAGCTTCAAAATTGCTGCGGCTGTCAGCTTCGCTATCTATCACGCCACAGCCCTTACTTCTCTGGCCTAAGACAGCTAAATCCCGTATATTCCTTCACTTTCTTTAATTAATCAGGCCGCTTTATGAATCACCTCTCACACCTCCAGCAATATCTGAAACGCACGGCCCTATTTGCAGGATTATTGATGGCAGCAGTGAGCGTGCAGGCGGCAAATCCCAAGCCTGGAGATAAAGTTTATTACTGTAACCACAGCAATGGTTCGCAGTTCTGGCAAGAGACGCCTTGCGATGCTGGCATGCAGCTGGAAACGGGTCGTGTCAATGACAGTGGCATGATCGACAGTGACGCCTCCACGCCAAAATTCAGCATTCCCACTCCTGCTCCACAAGCGGTAGAAGCAAGTCAGGCAAAGGCAAGTGCAGCCAGTGAAGATGCTTCTGTCAGTGAAAAGGAAACCCTTAAAAAAGCAAAAATTTCATTGTTGAAATTCTTTGGTATGGGCCTGTTGTTTGCAGTTGTTGCGATGCTGACTGGTCGCTCGTTTATACGCTGGTTCTTTTGCGGCCTGCTTGCGCATTTCTTGCTGGTCGCGCTCAATATAATATCCATGTAGCTGGAATATCGTTGGGCAGGCTGTGGCAGGTCCTGGTCCATGCAGGGATGGTGGACACGGCCATCCTGCTGCCCTGTCCACCTTGACTTTCATATCGCCAGCTTACTCCTGCGGCAATTCATGAATCACCAGCCCCGCATGCGGCGGCAGAGGTTTTTGCCATGACTTGTGGCGCAGGGCGCGTTTGCAGTCGTGGATGCCGGCAGCCCAGCGGGCTTCAACGGTGCCGGTAGTGAAATCTACATCCTTGAAATAATGATCGTCGGGCAGTGCCTTCATGATGAGATGGACGACATTGATGGTGTGGTCGCAACCCATGGCCATCAGTGGTTTCAATTCTTCTTTTTTTCGCTCTGTTGCGGGCAGGTGTTCGGTCAGGGTGCGTATGGCGCGCTGAAGGTCTTGGATGCGCTGGTAGATCAGCAATTGCTCTGCCGAACGGCTGGCGTACTGTATGCTTTTGTAGCGCGTCATGGCAGCGGCGATGGAGGCGGGCCGGGTTTCTGATGGGTCCCACAGGTCTATCATGAAGCACAGCGCGTCTGCATGCCTTTCTTCATCGAGGAATACGTCGAGTGGCGTGTTTGAATACACGCCGCCATCCCAGTAGGCACGATTGCCAATCTTCACCGGTGCGAAACCGGGGGGCAGGGCGCCGCTGGCCATGATGTGTTCAGGGCCCAGGCGTTCGCGCTTGCTGTCAAACACCACACCCTGGCCGCTGTCGATATCGACGGCGCAAATACTGACGCGTATAGGGCCATCATTGAGGTAATCAAAGTCCACATATTTTTCCAGCGTGGCCTTGAGGGGAGAGGTGTCGTAGAAACCGGCTTCTTCTATCGGCACTTTGGCATTGATATCCCAGGCAGCACCAAAACGTGGTTTGAAAAAACCATTCACACCCTGGGTGATGGCGTTGAGGGTATTGAAGTTATTGCTGAGATTCATCCACGGCGAAAATGTGGGTGCAAACGTGGGTGAGAAGGTGGGCCAGAAGCTGGCGCGGCTGACTGCATCGGGTGCCAGGCTGTCCCAGAAGGCGCGTAACTGGCCCATGCGTTTTTCCGGCGGGTTGCCTGCAATCAGTGCACTGTTGATGGCACCGATGGAGGTGCCTATGATCCAGTCCAGCGGCGTGTGCGCTTCATGCAATTGCTGGTACACGCCCGCCTGATAGGCCCCCAGAGCGCCGCCGCCCTGCAATATCAATACGGTATCTTGATGGCTCATGGGCAGCTTCAGGCAAATCCGCCAAGCTGCGCCAGTTTATGTTCTTCGCCATCATGGGTGACCGAGATCAGGTCGACCTGGTAGGCGGCATTCAATTCATGGCGCAAATGCGCGCCCTGGCTGACGGCGGCCATGAAATCGTCGCCTGCTTCTGTGGATTTGATGATTTCTTTTTGTTCATTGCGGCTGATCAGGCGATAGTGCATAAGTTCCTCGTGGAAAGAATAATGTTTGATGTCGTGATGAGTATGGCGATTGCTGTTGTGACATCCATGAACCCATTCTAGCATGTGCTTTTTGTATGCATATTACATACTGTAAAAAGCAAAAATCCATCTTTGTAGCTAAACGTAAGTATGTATTGCCTGCAAAATAAACGATGTCATAATGCTTCGCTTTATGATGCCGGAAATCTTGCGAAGGCTGCGAAAGCTGGAAGCTGATTATTCCGGCTGGCGACATTTTCCGGAGCATGGCTATGCAAGGCATGATGAAATTGGTGAAGCTGGTACGCATGCAGCCCAAAGAGCGGCATTGCGAAATCGAATTATCGCAAGCACCACAGAGTACAGAAGCGGCCCCTGTCTATCTGGTGAATGTGCGTGAAGGCCACCCCGATGCCGAATGGCAGGAAAGCAGCAAGACCCCTTTCCCCGTCAGCCTGAGCCAGGCAGAAAGCCTGTTTGCCCAGGCGCTGGCCAGCAAGCTGGAGCAGGGCTTTGTCGATACTTCAGCGACCAGTGCGCCGGATGTAGCTTTTGCGCCTGAGACCCCTGATGTCCCCAAGGGTGACGCCATGCAGTGGGGCCACTCCTCGCAAACTCTGGTCCAAAAAATCAGCAAGCCCGCGTCGGTCTCCGGCCAGGAAAAAATCCTGCTGGACCGTTTGCCACCGCGTGCCTGGTCTGGCATGTCGCGCACAGATCAAACCCGCACCATCTGGCGCATAGGCGAGCGTCGCGTGCAGGCAGCCGTGCCACGTCTGGTGGAATTGCTGGAAACTGCCGACCCCATGCTGGATTATTGCATCGCCTATGCCATAGGCCGCTGCGGTGATACCGGTGCCAGACTCGCCATGCAGGAGCTGAGCCAGCGTTCCAAAGATACTCGTGTCAGGCACATGGCCTTGCAAGCCTGGCTGGCTTTGGCAACGCCAGAAGAAAGGCGTGAGCATGCGCTGGGCTTGCTGGCGTTATGGCCCGCAGATTTGCAAGACGCCTGGAAAAAGGCTGAGCATGCCCCCAGCCTGCAAGCAGGCATGGATGAAGTCTTGCTGGTCTTGCCCGCCTCCAAAACCTGGCAAACCTGGCGTCATGATGACTGGCTGGAACAGCTGGACATGGTAGCCCAGGCTGGTATTTCGCCCATGGCGCGTACCGTGCTGCTGCAACAGTTGAACAGCTTGCCGGTCAATGTATCGGTATTTCGCGCTTTCAGGCATTTATACAAGAGTGCAGAATTTCGTGCAGATGCCGAATTGTTCGGCATCCTGCACCAGCGGTTTGAAAAAGCCTGGCCCTTGTTCCTGCTCAGTTCCAGGACCAGCTATGTGTATCTGGAGAGGCGCTATGTCAGTTATGCCGATGAAGTCAATAAACCCAATACCAGGGTTGCCTATTCCAGCCTGACGCGCGACTACCTACGCCGCCGCACCTGGCGCACCTTGCGCCGTCTGGGTGAACTGGGCAGTACCGACTTCACCAGCATGGCCACCGGTGTCTTGCTGGCCTGTGATGATGCATATGCGGGCAAGCCGCAGATACAAAGGCTGGTTAACTGGAATTACCAAAGCCGCTCCTACACCACTGAGCGACGTTATTTCAGCCCCTATGCCAGCTGGATGGTCTTCAATCAACTGATCCACCAGCACGATAGCGAAGTCAGCAGAAGTCGCACGGCTTTGAAATGGTGGACATCTGTGACGACGGACGAGCTAACAGATGAGCTCATCTATTCAACACGCACAAAACGGCATGAAGCTTTTCCCAAACTATGGGATGCCGCACCAGAAAAATTGCTGTATCTGCTGCAACATAGCCTCTGTCATGGCGTGCATGTGTTTGCCGCTCGTGCCCTGATAGACAACCAGGCTTACTGCCAGCAATTAAGTGCCGGGCAATTGCAAGGCTTGCTGCAAAGCGCCTATCTGCCGACGCAGGAATTTGCTTTTGCAGCCATCAAGCAACGCTTTGCCGGGCAAGCACCAGACCTGGAATGGTTGATGGTCTTATTGGGCGCTGCTTATGCGCCAGCGGCCGAGTTTGCACTTGGTTTCATCAGTAAAAAGCCCGAGCTGTATGCACAGGAAGCAGGCTTGATCCTGGCCATGATCACCAGCCCTTCGCCAGCAGTACGTGCAGCTTGCCGCATGCTGGTCCATGGCACCACACCTGCGACGCGCCAGCAAGTCCTGGCCTGTTTGTCTGGCTGGGCCAGCCAGGCTGATCTGGCCGCAAGCCACGCCGAGGCTGTACGCGATGACCTGCAATGGCTGATCCACAGTGTGCTGGCAGAACAGGTCGCCGCTTTGCCTGACCACGACATTGCCGCCTGGTGCAAGCTGCTGCACGCCAGCCACTTTTGGCAGCAGGCCCTGGCCACTGATATCCTGCTGGCCCACCCGGCGGGCATCGCCCATGTCTCGCCTTTGCTACTGCGCGATTTATTGCAGGATGCGGATGCAGGCAGGCAGAGCCTGGGCAGCCGTTTGTTTGCTGCCTTGCCTGCTGATGTGTTACGCCAGCAGCCCGACCTGGTCGCCACCC
>Ga0207952_1000507_pt1 | contig 30047 bp, 24 predicted proteins | sample SubbioR12Aug_8Ca_FD_184831 | JGI IMG/M metagenome (GOLD analysis project Ga0207952, IMG submission 184831) | Serpentinite rock and fluid subsurface biosphere microbial communities from McLaughlin Reserve, California, USA - CR12Aug_8Ca (SPAdes) | ecosystem: Environmental > Terrestrial > Deep... | reverse complement strand
TTATTCGATCCCACTCTTTATTGGACAAATCGCTGGTATATGCCTTCCTCTTTTTTGCTCTCATGATATCACCCTCATTTTCAGGGCGATTACTATATCAAATAAAAAAATCCGTTAACAGTCTCTTGACACACCTTCGAATATTAACTTTCTCGTCTTCTCCAAGCTCATTAATTCAAATGAAATCCACAAATACTACTAATAATTCATTTGTGGCTACTGGATCGAATTCAGGCATGAGGATAACTACTCCTCTCGTTATTCAAAATGACAGTAGCGCCAATCTAACTTTACCGCCTATTACTGCCACTGGATCACCATCTATCACGATTAATGGATCAGGTGCAGGAAAGACTATTTTTACATTAAATGCCGTAGTTTCTGGGGGGATGATTTTTACATCCGGTATTGGGAGGTTCAGTGCAGATAATCAACTAGGAATTTCTAATGGATCTATTATCTTTTCTTCGGGAAGCACAGGAGTTCTCAATATTTCCAGTGGGTTCACTACCACTCGGCCGATTACATTGACGGGAACCGGGACGTTTGATATTGACTCTGGGCAAACCTTTACAATTAGTACTGTGGCGGGAATCAGCGGGGCTGGAGGGCTCAAGAAAACAGGAAGTGGGAAATTGACGTTGACGACAACGAATTACTATACGGGAGATACCACCGTATCCGCTGGAACTTTGCAAGGCAATGCTTCCAGTTTGCCGACAAACATTAATAATGCTGCAACATTGATTTTCGATCAGACCAGTGATGCAACGTTTTCTAAAACAATTAGTGGGATCGGCGATACGGCGGGTAATCTCACAGTACAAGGAGGCGGGGTTCTCACTCTTACAAATGATTGCACACAAAATACAGTGACCGTAGCAAGTAATGGGAGACTGGCAGTAAACGGCGACATCTCTTGCACCGCTTCATCTGCAGGAATGACAATCAATGCAGGAGGAATTTTGCAAGGAACTGGACATATAGATAGCGCTGTTTTGAATTATGGAACTTGTGCTCCAGGAAATTCTATTGGTACTCTCACGATTGATGGTGACTACTCGCAACAAGATGGATCCACGCTGGAAATCGAGTTCAGCCATACCCCTCTGCATTCTGATAAATTGATTGTTAACGGAACTTTTCATATGGGATCCAACACCACCCTTTCTTTGCTACCTCAGGTAGGAAATTATGCTCCTTTAACCAATTATATTATTATTCAGGCAAACGACGGTATCACTAACTTTACAAACACAACCATCTCATTACCTACCTTTTCGTACACTATAAGAGCTTTCCCAAACCATATGCGCCTGACCATCAACCCTGTTCCTTTTTCTTCACTGGTCACAGGAGATGCTCTTCTGGTAGCGCGCTGTCTGGACGCCGCCTCTTTTTCTGAAGGGAGTGATTTGGACACAATTGTGTTAAGTTTGCAGGGCATGCAAATTCCAGAAATGGAGCGCACTATGCTCCAAATGCTCCCTACTCTTTTCAACGGACTTGATTTGGATCAGGAAACCATTCTCATCCAAATGCGAAACACCCTTTCTCGCGAGATGAATTTGATGTGCAATAACGGATGTCAAAATTTGCGCTCCTGGCGCGTTTGGAGCGATCTCTTTCAAAACTATTCCTACCAAGACAATCAGGGAACAAAAACCGGATATAAAAGTCACCCCATTGGTGAAGTGATCGGAGTCGATAAACAAATCACTAAAAATGTCTTTATTGGAGGAAGTGTTGCCTATGCGCAAGACAATCTGGCGTGGCACCAGGACGATGGAAAAGCCTTTCTTCAAGGTGGCTATGGAGCCATTTATGCAGGGGGATGGCTTATTCCCAGCTTCTATATGCAAGGTGCTCTGGTAGGCGCTCTCAATCATTATACAACGCAGAGGTACATTCGCTTTGTTAGCGATCCATTTTTTACCTTTGAACGAACTGCAAAGGGGAGCTTTTTTGGGTTTAGCCTTTTACCTCATGTGGAAGGCGGATGTTCCTTCAAGCGCAATCTCTGGAGAACAAGGGGGTTTGTCAAAGCGGATTATGCCTTTATCCATCGCACTACTTTCCAAGAAACACAGGCGAGCGCCATTAACCTACGAGTACAATCTCACAATGCAGATCTTTTGCGCCTTGAATTCGGTGCTGAGCTTTTGCGCTGTATCCCCGTACGCACTATCACACTGAGCCCCTATCTTTCTATGGGAGGGATTTCTGAAAACCGATTTCTGGGCAGAATAGAAACAGCCAGCCTTATAGGCTTAAACTGTCCTATGGATCCTGCAGGGCTTTTTCCCAATCGATGCCTTTTTTTCTTAGAGACAGGGATTTTGCATCAAAGTTTTCACGATCGAGTATTTTTCGGCACTGATTTTCGTGGAGAATGGCAAAAAGAGTATACCTCTTTAACTTGGTCGCTTCAATTTAGAGCGAATTTCTAAAAATGTCAAACCAAAGTTAAAATATCACTACTGGAACTGGCAAAGTGTCCAACGTTGGACACTTTTGGAGCTGCACATTTGCGGGCGAAGCCCGCGATCCGATCCCGAGCCGAGCAGCTCCCAAATAGCTCGGCGCAGGATCGGGGTCGGATCCTTTTTTCTTCTTTCATCATTACCTCCATGGATGATCCTTCCCAGGTCTTCTCTTTATCCGGTTTGGCCAATACGCTTCCAATTCCTTGCTGTCTAGTATTTGTGGTTTTTGTTCCATGCTTTCCCACTTCTCATACGCTATCTCTTTGCCCCCGCTTTCGATTAATATTGGCTTCCCAGGCCTCTCTCTTATTTCTACATACATCCCCCTATGTCGATGGGGGTTTTGGGGTTGTATTTGGTAAATCACTCCCCCATATTGAAAACTCAAGCTTTTTGATAATTTCCTAACGGACCGCCTGGCAAATATCCTTTCTAAATCATCTTCTTCTCTCATCGGTCTATGCGCATCTTCTGGACTTCTTGGCTCTACTCCAAATTTCTGGTTATATTCCTATATAAATCCTGGCAAAAACTGATTCGCTTCTTCGATTCTGTTTATCCCCTTCAATCTCATTTCCTTGATCAATCGACCTTGCAGTACTCCGTTCGCTCTTTCTACACGCCCTTTTGCTTGCAGACTATGCGCGCAGATTAATTCTATATCCAACTCTTTCAATACCTTCCCAAAATGGGTCTCTGATTCCTTCATCCCGCTGTATTCCCTCGACACTCGAAAAATACTGTGTTTATCCACATACAACCCCAACGGTCTTCCATATTTTCCTAAATGCTCCTCCAGTATTTCCTGATATCCATTCGTTGTCTCGGCTTCCACAAAACGAGCTGCTGTCAGTTGACTCGTTGCATCATCGACAAATAGGACCAATGTGCACTCATTCCCCCGACCCTCGAACCAGTCATGTCTCGATTCATCTCCTTGCAATAGCTCGCCAAACCGGGCCCTTCTGACCCTTCTTTGGTATACTCTTCGGATCTTCCCTTTTTTTGCTTCCCACAAGCCACATTCAATCATCCATTTTCGCAAAGTCTCATCCGATAAATAATACCCATGTCTTTGCCTGAGTTTCTCCATCATGAATGTCGGGCCAAATCCGCTATATTCCTTCTTCCCCATGATTTTCATTACCTCTTCCTTCAGTTTGGGATCTATCCGGTTAGGGCTGATTTTCCCTCTACGCTTCGATATCAACCCCAGAATCCCTTCCTGCCGGTAGCGCTTTCTGATTCTCTTGGCCTGTCTCAATGACAACCCAAGCTCCTCACTTGCTTTATGCAAAGTGATCACCTGCTTATCGATCTGCCTCATCACACTGAGGCGTCCCGCTTCTTTTATGCTCATCCAATTCTCCAAAGTTCCTACCCCTCAAATTCTTCCTTGAGGGTGACATTTTAACTTTGGCCTTACAGAAAAACAAGCTCCCATTGACAATGATATGCATAACCTATACCCTAAGATGCGTGGATAAAGATGTGTCCTTGAACGAAAGATCAAACCAAAAGTGTTTTAGAATGAGGTAAAAAATGAGTAGAAATCTCAAAAAATAAAGAGCGATCACATTTTAAGTTTGGAAACAGAAATTCTAAAAAAATACACTTTAAAATCTATATAAACTACAGCAATTTTATCTATGCCATGTTGCATTTATTTAAAAGATCATTATCGATTAATATTTTCCCTTATTTTTTTTTCTTTAGTATACATAAATGGTGTATTTTCATCTGTTTGGACTGGTAACAGTTCAAGTGCTTGGAATGTTGCAGGCAACTGGAGCGGTGGTATTCCAGATGGAATAGATGCAGTAGCTGAGTTTCCTAATGGAGCTACTTCATATCTTCCAGTACTAACTGTTAGTCAGACTGTCGGTCAATTAATATTTGACGGAACAACTTCTCCGTATACGATCAGGATAAACAATGGGCGATTGCTAACATTTTCTTCCTCTTCTTCAAATGCATTACTACAAATGAAGTCTACAAATTCTACTAATAATAGAATTAATGATGTTGGTAGCTCAGGCATAAGGTTAGTGAGTTCTCTCGTTATTCAAAATGACAGTAGCGCCAATCTAACTCTAGCGCCTATTGGTACCACTGGATCACCATCTATCACGATTAATGGATCAGGTTCAGGAAAGACTATTTTTTCACTCAATCAAACGATTCCGGGAGGGATGATTTTTACATCCGGTATTGGGAGTTTCAGTGCAGATAATCAACTAGGAATTGCTAATGGATCTATTACCTTTTCTTCGGGAAGCACAGGAGTTCTCAATATTTCCAGTGGGTTCACTACCACTCGGCCGATTACATTGACGGGAACCGGGACGTTTGATATTGACTCTGGGCAAACCTTTACAATTAGTACTGTGGCGGGAATCAGCGGGGCTGGAGGGCTCAAGAAAACAGGAAGTGGGAAATTGACGTTGACGACAACGAATTACTATACGGGAGATACCACCGTATCCGCTGGAACTTTGCAAGGCAATGCTTCCAGTTTGCCGACAAACATTAATAATGCTGCAACATTGATTTTCGATCAGACCAGTGATGCAACGTTTTCTAAAACAATTAGTGGGATCGGCGATACGGCGGGTAATCTCACAGTACAAGGAGGCGGGGTTCTCACTCTTACAAATGATTGCACACAAAATACAGTGACCGTAGCAAGTAATGGGAGACTGGCAGTAAACGGCGACATCTCTTGCACCGCTTCATCTGCAGGAATGACAATCAATGCAGGAGGAATTTTGCAAGGAACTGGACATATAGATAGCGCTGTTTTGAATTATGGAACTTGTGCTCCAGGAAATTCTATTGGTACTCTCACGATTGATGGTGACTACTCGCAACAAGATGGATCCACGCTGGAAATCGAGTTCAGCCATACCCCTCTGCATTCTGATAAATTGATTGTTAACGGAACTTTTCATATGGGATCCAACACCACCCTTTCTTTGCTACCTCAGGTAGGAAATTATGCTCCTTTAACCAATTATATTATTATTCAGGCAAACGACGGTATCACTAACTTTACAAACACAACCATCTCATTACCTACCTTTTCGTACACTATAAGAGCTTTCCCAAACCATATGCGCCTGACCATCAACCCTGTTCCTTTTTCTTCACTGGTCACAGGAGATGCTCTTCTGGTAGCGCGCTGTCTGGACGCCGCCTCTTTTTCTGAAGGGAGTGATTTGGACACAATTGTGTTAAGTTTGCAGGGCATGCAAATTCCAGAAATGGAGCGCACTATGCTCCAAATGCTCCCTACTCTTTTCAACGGACTTGATTTGGATCAGGAAACCATTCTCATCCAAATGCGAAACACCCTTTCTCGCGAGATGAATTTGATGTGCAATAACGGATGTCAAAATTTGCGCTCCTGGCGCGTTTGGAGCGATCTCTTTCAAAACTATTCCTACCAAGACAATCAGGGAACAAAAACCGGATATAAAAGTCACCCCATTGGTGAAGTGATCGGAGTCGATAAACAAATCACTAAAAATGTCTTTATTGGAGGAAGTGTTGCCTATGCGCAAGACAATCTGGCGTGGCACCAGGACGATGGAAAAGCCTTTCTTCAAGGTGGCTATGGAGCCATTTATGCAGGGGGATGGCTTATTCCCAGCTTCTATATGCAAGGTGCTCTGGTAGGCGCTCTCAATCATTATACAACGCAGAGGTACATTCGCTTTGTTAGCGATCCATTTTTTACCTTTGAACGAACTGCAAAGGGGAGCTTTTTTGGGTTTAGCCTTTTACCTCATGTGGAAGGCGGATGTTCCTTCAAGCGCAATCTCTGGAGAACAAGGGGGTTTGTCAAAGCGGATTATGCCTTTATCCATCGCACTACTTTCCAAGAAACACAGGCGAGCGCCATTAACCTACGAGTACAATCTCACAATGCAGATCTTTTGCGCCTTGAATTCGGTGCTGAGCTTTTGCGCTGTATCCCCGTACGCACTATCACACTGAGCCCCTATCTTTCTATGGGAGGGATTTCTGAAAACCGATTTCTGGGCAGAATAGAAACAGCCAGCCTTATAGGCTTAAACTGTCCTATGGATCCTGCAGGGCTTTTTCCCAATCGATGCCTTTTTTTCTTAGAGACAGGGATTTTGCATCAAAGTTTTCACGATCGAGTATTTTTCGGCACTGATTTTCGTGGAGAATGGCAAAAAGAGTACACCTCTTTAACTTGGTCGCTTCAATTTAGAGCGAATTTCTAAAAAATTGACTTAAATTTTCAAAATAATTATAGTCTTTCCCATTAAAAAGATGGAGGTATGCTTATGAGAAATATATTTTGGCTGAGCGCTTTATTGTTTGGGTCGGTTACCCTCTCTTGCATAGCAACCTGTGGCCCCTTGGGCCCTCACATTACAGGCAATTCCTCTGACAATGTACTGATCACTTGGAGTGGTCCAGTAAATGGGACGTTAACCATTCAAACTTCCATGCTTCCATCTGGAGGGAGTTGGGGAGCCCCCATCTCTGTTTCCAATAACACTAGTATGTCGATCCATCCTGAAGTTGCGATCAATGATAATGGGGATATTTCCTTTGCTTGGCAACAAAATGTACCTGGGAAACAAATCATGACTGCCTATGCCTCATTTGGAGGATCTCCTAGCACGCCCGCACAACTGACGCAAAATGGGGGCACAATTCCTGCTGTTGCACTCAACGATGCTGGAAAAGCCATTCTTGTTTGGCATAGGGCAATTTCATCTGCTGATGGGCTTGGGGTAGCTTCGTGTCCACAATTGAGCACCGATTGCACCGTTGGCTGTCATTCACCGAGCGGAAGCTCTCCCATCTATCCTTCTGTTGCTATTTGTCAAAATTCGGGTGATGCAATGGTTGTATGCCAAGAATACCAAAATGAGGGCCTCTCTTCAGTCATCAAAGCGGTGCCGATCCCCTCTGGAGATTCCTGGGGCACTCCTGTAGTCATCTCCTCTGCTGATGCTTTTGCTACTAATCCTGCAGTAATCTATGGTAGTACAGGGGAAGCTTTAGTAAAGTGGGAAGTGGCTATAGGAAATTATATGGGAGTTATGGTTGCCAGCTATTCAGGAGGCAACTGGGGGGATACTACAACTTTTAGCGCTTCCGATAGCAATATTTTTAATGCAGATCTTGCAATGAGCGACGGCGGGACTGTAATTCTTGTTGCTGAATGTACAAACTCCACTTCTCATTCTATTGTAGTCGCACAAAGAACAGATGGTTCATGGAGCAATTTATCCACTCTATCGCAAGATGCATCAGAAAGTGCGCATAATCCGAAAATTTCCATGAGCGCGACGGGAACTTCAGGAATAGCAGCTGTCGTTTGGGAAGGACGCGTTTCTTCCACTCAGCAGAGAATTCGCGCTTCTTGTCTTTTGCCTTCTAGCACATGGAGCACGCCAGTGGTTATTTCAAGTAATGATACGTCCGTCTATTCAAGCAATCCCGCAGTGTGGATGAGTCATGCAGGAGCTAAGGCTTTTGCTGCATGGCGGTCTCAAGCTTCTGGATCTCATCGCACTCCGATCAATTCTTCTACCTATTCCTCCTCCTCTCAAACGTGGGCAGATCCTATAGTTATTTCTACTGAAAATTGAGAAAGACGGGCTATACCGCTCATGAATGAAGAATTCTTCTTCGTGCCCGAGCCCGTGCCCGCGTGCGTACCCGACTCAAAATTCTTTTCCTAAAACATCTCTTTGATTATCCCAATAACGAATTGATATATTCATTGGGATTGAAGGGAGCGAGGTCCTCTTCCCTTTCGCCGAGGCCGATCCAGAGTATGGGGAGACCGAGCTCTTTTTGGATGTAGGCGGCGATGCCTCCTTTGGCGCTTCCATCGAGTTTGGTGAGGACGATGCCAGTGATGGGAGCAAATTGGTGGAAGGTTTTTGCCTGGTCGATGGCGTTGCCGCCGACGGTGGCGTCGAGGACGAGGAGCGTTTCGTGGGGGGCGGAAGGGATTTGTTTTTGGCACACTTTGCGCACCTTGGACAGTTCTTGCATGAGGTCGGTTTTGGTTTGGAGTCTGCCTGCAGTGTCGATGAGGACGATGTCGATGTGGCGCGCCTTGGCGGCGGCCAAAGCGTCAAAAGCTACCGCGGAAGGGTCGCTGCCCGCTTGGGCTTTGACGATCTCGACACCGACCCGTTTGGCCCATGTATCCAATTGCTCGACGGCGGCGGCGCGGAAGGTATCGCCGGCGGCGATGAGGACCTTTTTTCCTTGGGCCTGATAGTGGGAGGCGAGTTTGGCAAGCGTTGTGGTTTTGCCGCTCCCATTGACGCCGATCATCAGGATCACGTGGGGGGAGGCGAGGGGGATTTCGGGACGGGGAGGGAAGAGGGCGAGCAGTTCTTGCTTGAGAAAGAGGAGGATTTCGTCCGGGGAGAGGTTTTTCTTGCGCAGTTTCTCGACCAGTTCGGAGGCCATGGCGGGGCCCAGGTCGGCTTCGTAGAGGAGCCGTTCGAGCTCTTCGTAGACAGCTGGGTCGGGGGAGGAGAAGAGGGCCCGGATTTTTTGGCCGAGAGCCGACTTCCACTTTGAGAAGGGAGAAAGAATCTTCTTGAAAAAGCCAAACATACCCTATAAGAGTGGCAGATGAGAAGGATTGCGTCAAGGCTATGAATTTACACGAGTATCAAGCAAAAACAGTCTTACAAAAGTATGGGATTCCGATCCCGTCATTCGGCGTGGCGTCGAGCGTGAAGGAAGCGGAAGCGATCGCAGCTGAGCTAAAACTGGAGGCGGCCGTGATCAAGATCCAGGTGCACGCCGGCGGCAGAGGCAAGGCGGGGGGCGTTAGATTTGCGAAAACCCGAAAAGAAATTGGCCCGATTGCCAAAGCCCTCATCGGGATGAAGATGGTGAACCAGCAGACAGGGCCGGAGGGGGTTGTCGCTCATCAGGTGCTCATTTCCGAACCCTCCGATATCGCCAAGGAGTACTACATTGGAGCCCTCATTGACCGAGAGAAGGGACGACCGATCCTCATTGCCTCGCCCGACGGCGGGATGGAAATCGAAGAGGTAGCCCACAAAACGCCAGAGCGTATTTTGAAGATGCCCTTTTCAGACAGCGGGCGGCTCCGTTCCTACCAGATCATCCGCCTCTGCAAGTTTATGGGTTGGACAGGCGATCTAGCCAAACAAGGAGCCAAGCTAGCCCAGGGGCTTGCCAAGTGTTTTATTGAAAGCGATGCATCTCTCCTCGAGATCAACCCGCTGGTGCAGACGCCGAAGGGACTCCTTCTCGCCCTCGACGCAAAACTCAGCATTGACGACAGCGCCCTCTTTCGCCACCCCGACTTTGGCAGTTATTACGACCCCACCCAAATTTCTCCGCAGGAAGCGGCCTCCAAAGAATTTGATCTTGCCTACATCGCCATGCATGGCACCATCGGTTGCATGGTGAACGGCGCAGGCCTTGCCATGGCCACCATGGACATCATCCAACTCTACGGCGGCGCTCCCGCCAACTTTCTCGACGTCGGCGGCAGCGCCACGAAAGACAAAGTCGCGCAAGGATTTAAGATCATCCTCTCTGATCCGAAAGTCAAAGCAGTCCTCGTCAATATTTTTGGCGGAATCATGAACTGCGCCACGGTAGCCGAAGGGGTTGTCCTGGCCATCAAAGAGCAGGGGATAAAGGTTCCCATCGTTGTCCGGATGGAAGGGACCAATGTCGAAGGAGGCAAGGAGATCTTGCGCAAATCGGGATTGAAAATCGAATCAGCCGACCAACTCGACGCCGCAGCAAAACTCGCCGTTCAAGCATCCAAGAGGGAATAACATGGGCATCTTGATCCATAAGAAAACAAAACTCATTGTGCAAGGCATCACCGGCCAAGCAGGCCATTTTCATGCAGAGCAGTGCCAAAAATATGGGACCCATCTTGTCGGCGGCGTGACACCGAGCAAAGGGGGACAAACAACGCTCGGCGTTCCCATCTTTGACACCGTTTTGGAAGCCAAACAGGAACTCAAACCCGACGCCACCCTGATTTTTGTTCCCGCACCCTATTGCGCCGACGCCATTTTGGAAGCCGAAGAAGCCGGCATCCCCCTCATCATTTGCATCACAGAAGGGGTCCCAGTGCGCGACATGCTCGAAGTGAAGCAAGTCATGAGCCGCAGCAAATCGCGCCTCATCGGCCCCAACTGTCCAGGACTCATTGTCCCCGACGAATGTAAAATTGGCATTATGCCCGGCTACATCCACAAAAAAGGGAAAGTGGGCATCGTCTCCAGATCTGGCACCCTCACCTACGAAGCCGTGTGGCAGACCACCCGCTTAGGCCTTGGCCAATCGGCCTGCGTCGGCATCGGCGGCGATCCCCTCAACGGCACCAACTTTATCGATGTCCTTGAACTCTTCCAAAAAGACCCAGAAACCGAAGCCATTCTCCTCATTGGAGAAATTGGCGGTGACGCCGAAGAACAGGCCGCAGCCTGGAGCCAAAAAAACCTCACCAAGCCCCTCGCCGTCTTTATCGCCGGCGCCACCGCCCCGCCCGGTAAACGGATGGGGCACGCCGGCGCCATTATCTCGGGAGGGCAAGGGACTGCTGCTGGAAAATATGACGCATTCCGTAAGATAGGAGCGAGCCTCACCGAAAGCCCCGCCGCGATGGGGGACGCCGTTCACAAAGCCCTCAAAGGACAGAAATGATCGAAATTCCCGGCCCCATTCCCATTCGTATCCATCCCCTTTTTTGGGCTCTTTGCGCCCTCATCGGGTGGATGTACAGCGCCTCTCTTGCCGGCATGTTCATTTGGATTGGGATTATTTTTGTCTCCGTCCTCATCCATGAATTTGGCCACGCCCTCACCGCTGTTCTCTTTCAACAAAAAGCCCGCATCCAGCTCGTAGTACTCGGCGGCCTCACCAGTTACGAAGGACCCAAACTCAAATACTGGCAACAATTTTTCATCGTCCTCAACGGCCCCCTTTTTGGCTTTCTTCTCTTTCTCCTCGCCACCTACGTTCTCACCCTTCCCCTCAGTCCCCTCTGGCATGCCATCTTCAAATCGACCCAAGTCGCCAACCTCTTTTGGACCATCGTTAACCTTCTCCCCGTCATGCCCCTCGACGGCGGGCAACTCCTCCGCATCATCCTTGAAGCCTTCTTTGGACTCCGCGGCTTCAGGGCCTCACTCTTCCTCGGCGCCCTCCTCTCGATTCTTCTGTCATTTTATTTTTTTATTGTGCAAGCTTTTCTCATTGGAGCGATTTTTTTCCTCTTTGCATTTCAGAGTTTTGACTCGTGGCGGAGGAGCCGTCTCGCCACCACAGGCGATCGAGAAGACGAAAACCGCAAGCTCTTTATACAAGCGGAAGAAGCGCTTCAATTAGGAAAACGAGACGAGGCAAAGAAGCTATTTGAAGAAGTAAAGAGCAAAGCAAAAGGGGGCGTACTCGCTGCAGCCGCAGCCCAGTACCTCGCCCAACTCCTGAGCGCGGAAGGGAAACACCAGGAAGCCTATGAACTTCTCCTCTCGATTGAGAAGCATCTCGCCTCCGACTCCAAGTGTCTTCTCCATCAGCTCGCAGCCGAGATGGGCAACGACAAACTCGTCGCCCGCCTTTCGACCGAGTGCTATCAGATTGCACCCAGTCGCGAGATGGCCCTCATCAATGCCCGCAGCTTTGCCCGCCTGAAACAAGCCCGCCTTGCCGGTGGGTGGCTTCAAACCGCCTGGCAATTTGGCGGCCTCAATCTCGAAACTCTCCTAAAGGAAGAATATTTTGTAGCCCTGAAAGGGGTTCGTGAATTTGAAGAGTTTATTGAGAAACTAAAATGAGAATCCTTCTCTGCCTTTTCTTAACCAGCTGTGCCGCCCCCTCACTCGTCACTGACGACACCATCACCCTTTCTCCCGCCAAGCAGCGGCAGCGCATCGCCTATCTCCAGAAGAAGCTTGAACTAGCCGAGCGGGAACAAAGCAAAGCGCAAGAAGAAACCGAAGCCCTCCAAACCGAGCTGGCCCGCGCCCAACTCGCCCTCATCCGCAAGCAAGTGGAAGGATTTGAAAGCCAGCTCCGCAGCTGGCAAGCCGACCCGCAGAAGTACTACAAAGTCCTCCAGATCGAGCCTGCCGTTCTCTTTATCAAAGAGCGCGAAACGCTTCACACCCTCATCCAAAGCGGCCCTTCCCCCGCCTCCGCCGAAGCGCAGGCCACCCTCGACCGCATTCTCCGCATGATTACCGAGCTTGGCGATCACGAAGCGAGGTAATACTTGCAAGAAATTTGAACATACTTCTAGACTTGCGCCCGATTTATGCGGAGAATTTGTTTTAGTTCTTTCGACTTCAGGTGGAGGGTGCACCCTCTTTTACAATCTTTTGCGGCACAAACAACAACAGGGCCTATCACACAAGCTGCACTCAGTCAAATCCGTCAAGGAACTCTCAATAAGAGAGGGCCTTTGGATCGAGTGAAAGCCAAGCAATTAACACCCAACTTCAACCACAGAGAAAAGTTGGGAAATCTGATCCAGCTGACAACAGAGTGGAAACTCACCTCGCCTCGGGCGTTGGAGATGCGAAAAGAGATGAATTTTCCAGCGATGCTTCATTCAGAAGAGTTCAGTGCTGCGTTTAGAGAATTTTTAGAGAAGTATGAAGATTATTTGATTGCTTGTGAAGGAGATCTGAGAGCCAATGACATCCCAATAATCCTTATGAACATCAAAGGACTTTTCCCCGACTTTTTATTCTCTACAAATCTTTTAAAAATTTTGTCTTCGAGTTTAACGGAAGAAGAAAAATGGATCCTGAAAAGGCATGCACGACAGTTTCAAAAGTACAAATGGCTTTTTGGATCTTGTGAAGGATTTGCCCAAGAAAAAGAAAAGATCATTCAAAGCTTTATGGAAAATAAAGAGTGCATACTCTCGACAGAAGAGGCAAAAGAATGTTTTTTCAGAACATGGCTAGTGCACTGTATTTGGATACGACAATTTGGGAACTTTATGGAAGAATGGTCAGATTCGGCATATACCGAAACCACCTGAAGAATCGGGTTTTGGCGGCGTCGGCATATCCTCAAAATGCCTGTTCTCACTTGAGCCTTGCCTTTCGCTCCGAACAGGAATTTTGCTGCGGACGTTATACCATTTATGAAAAATAACGTGTAGTTTGGTGGCCTCAGAGTGGTTCAGATTTCGACACCTGCGAGGAGGGCAATATTCCTGCACTATTGCCGACGAACGATGGTCGAAAGATGGACCGCTGTGATGGCCGCAAAACTACACGTTATTTTTCATAAATGGTATTAGAATTCCCAAGCGTGGACAGCGACACTTTCCTGCAGCGAATGATTTTTGTACGTAAGCCATCCTGCATAGGCGCCTAAGGTGGAGATGAGAGGAAGGCTATACGTATAATAACGATTGCGATTCTCCTTATCCATGCCATTTGCATTTGGAATATGAGCAGCGCCGAAGATTAAAGACGAAAGAGCGATGGCTCCCCATGGAGACATTCTTTCCATCAAAGCAGTCTGGATAAACCCCCGGAACAGAGACTCTTCGCCCATACCGATGGGGAAAGCGCTGAACGGATAAACATAAACCGTATTGACTTTAGCACATGCAGCCTCTGGATAAGCGAAGTGCACGACCGTAGCAGCCAGCGCAAGCGATCCGAGAATTCCACCCCAGACCTCTGGTTTTTTGATCACGGACCATTTAAAAGAGGCCGCCGCAAGTTGTTTCAAATTATCTCGAGGCAAATTGAGAAATGCGTTCCCATTGTAAAGATGAGCACCACGGTACGCAGCAAAGACGCTGTACATCATGAGTCCAGTGGTCGCGTGCACACCCGTGGAAAGAAGATAAGGATCCTCTTTCAGCATCATGGAGGCGACTCCTCCAGCAACGGTCGACCCTAGCAAGAGACTTCCCTTATCCATTTCACCCAAATAGAAATGGCCCAAACCAGGCACGACACCTAAGAAGCCGGCGATAAGAGGGCTTCTCGCTGGCCGCACAACCGGTGGAACCAAATCAATCATTCCCGAAGGGGCCATCGGCGCAACATACGTTGATTGTTTTGCATCGAACACCAGCTCGTGGCTCACGGGAGTGGACAATTGCGCATCTTGTGCAACCAATGAGAAAGGGACAAGAGCAGCTAAAACAGCGGACAACCCTTTTTGTGCGATAGATCGTTTCATTTGAACCTCAAAATTACAAATAGTTTAGCGGCAACAATCTATTTACGAAACGCATAACATTTTTTGACGAATATTTAATAATTTAATACGATCTATGCCTTTCAAAAAAAAAGGGGGGACCTATGTCGATTGAGTTAGACACCTTGGCGGATGAAGATCTTTGCTTTGCGCTGGCGGGAATTGACCCTGCAAATCCCACATGGCAAGGCCATGCCATTATCTGGGCCGACGCGGACGCCATCTGTGACAGCGTGGCCACAAAACTGCACGCGTGGCTAGCCACAGCTGACCAGAGCACAGCAATCTACCAGCGTGTTCAAGATACCCTCATCCATCTAGGCGGAGGCAAACCCTTCAGCGAACGGGAAGTGCAGCTCATCCCTGCAGGCTTTGGGAAGTGGGTCCAGGAACATACTTTTGAGATTGTCATAGGCGTTGCTGCTCTTGCCGCCATCGTGACCATCGTCGTCTGTACAGCCGGCGCTGGCGCCCCCGCAGCTGGAGCCATTGCTACTGCCGGAGCTGGAGCCCTCACAGGCGAAAAAAGCCCACCCCCACAGTCCACCCCCACTCTCTCTTCGTCCCCCTCCCTCATTGCAAACAAGCCCCTCACCACCCAGCCCCCGAAATGGGAACCACCCTCTCACCAGAATCCATTTCTCCCCAAAGATCCCCTCAACCTTTTCCCCGAGCAAAAAGCGCCTCCTCTCTGGACCCAATTTGCCCTTGCCCCCAAGGAAATACCGCCCCCTTTCGAGCCCAAAAACAACCTATTACCGAAAGGGTACATTACATTCGTGCCGGAGAATCTCCCCCCTCCAAAAGAATCGATGCGCTTTGAGACACCTGGCCCGAAATATTCTCAAATGGCCATAGGCGGCATCAATGGAATGAAAACACCCTTTGACGGGTCGACCCACCACGCCGCCTATCTCAGTAAGCTTGTCGGGGGTTTAAGCATCTCTTGGGTGCACAATCAGTCCCATGGAGTTTTGGGAGACCTAGGAGAAATATTGGCAACCAACTATTTAGGCTTTTCTCCCAATACGGCCCAATTGCTAACTGAAACCTGGAAGGAATTTCACACAGAGAACAAGGACCGACCCAATGCGAAATTTCTCCAATTTTGTCATAGCCAAGGGGCCATTCATGTGAGGAATGCATTACTCCACGCACCTACAGAAATCCAAGACCGAGTGATAGTTGTGGCCATTGCCCCGGGAGTTGTGGTTCCGGGCGAGTTATGCTATAAATCATTCAACTATGCCAGCAAGAAAGACATCGTGCATTATGGGGAACTAGGCTATTGGGGAGCGTGGAGCAGCAATGAGACAGGGCTTTCTCATGCTGAAGAAAAGGCAATGCAAGAGCGTCAAGAGCTAGAATTATTGGAGCCTCATCCTGAAGCGACAGGGATCGACCATGATTTTGAAAGCCCTACTTTTGAACAACACATGAGAGACGTATTAAAAAATTATGCGCAGCAAAAAGGAGAATATCCCCCTGAGAAGAAAGGAAAGAATTTCCTAGAGGAACAAGAATGAAAAAATGGGTGATGGGCATTCTCGTAGCTTTGACCGTAACAGCTTGTGAAAAATCTGGAGGAGCTATTGAGCGAAGATCGCGCATTTTTGAAAAACAAGATCAAGCGAATGAAGTGAGGGGCAAAGTCGCGAGACAGCTTAAAAAAGAGCTAGATTTGCGACCATTCGGCACAATCGCCCAAATGCATTACGAAATCCAAATATTGGGTTTGAGTTTTAATTACTACCGCCCTGTTGATATCGCAGAAGGTCGCAAACTATTAGTGCGTGCAGTAGAAGTCATGATGCAGGAAGTCAACACAAGAGAGAAGATTCGGCCCTACCTAATCAGATATCCTTTTGCACCAAGAAATGTGGAAATTCACATTATCTTATACAACCCTGATGGTAGGAGTGTAGCACCTGGCTCTTTATGGGGGATGGAAGCGAGTGAAGGTTTTCTTTCTTATACAATCGAGCATCCAGAAACGCAAAGGCTCATTACAATTTACCAAGAAACTTATGAAGAAGCCCTACAAAGGATCGCGGATCCCACCCTTCCTCTCGTGCCATTTCAGCCCGAAGATGCCACTCTTGCCCCAGAAGAGCTCTCCAAATTACGTAAAAGCATCCGCTTTGTCGACAACAATGGCGTCATCAAGCATCTCGGTGAAGACGGGCGTTGGATTCCCGATCCAAGAAGTCAGTAGACCTCTACTGCAGCAAAGGCGTTTCTTCTCTTTTTTGCTCAGCGCATTTCATCAAGAACAGATCCCACAAAAGGGACAAGAGCAGCTAAAACAGCGGACAACCCTTTTTGTGCGATAGATCGTTTCATTTGAACCTCAAAATTACAAATAGTTTAGCGGCAACAATCTATTTACGAAACACATAATATTTTTTGACGAATATTTAATAATTTAATACGATCTATGCCTTTCAAAAAAAAGGGGGGACCTATGTCGATTGAGTTAGACACCTTGGCGGATGAAGATCTTTGCTTTGCGCTGGCGGGAATTGACCCTGCAAATCCCACATGGCAAGGCCATGCCATTATCTGGGCCGACGCGGACGCCATCTGTGACAGCGTGGCCACAAAACTGCACGCGTGGCTAGCCACAGCTGACCAGAGCACAGCAATCTACCAGCGTGTTCAAGATACCCTCATCCATCTAGGCGGAGGCAAACCCTTCAGCGAACGGGAAGTGCAGCTCATCCCTGCAGGCTTTGGGAAGTGGGTCCAGGAACATACTTTTGAGATTGTCATAGGCGTTGCTGCTCTTGCCGCCATCGTGACCATCGTCGTCTGTACAGCCGGCGCTGGCGCCCCCGCAGCTGGAGCCATTGCTACTGCCGGAGCTGGAGCCCTCACAGGCGAAAAAAGCCCACCCCCACAGTCCACCCCCACTCTCTCTTCGTCCCCCTCCCTCATTGCAAACAAGCCCCTCACCACCCAGCCCCCGAAATGGGAACCACCCTCTCACCAGAATCCATTTCTCCCCAAAGATCCCCTCAACCTTTTCCCCGAGCAAAAAGCGCCTCCTCTCTGGACCCAATTTGCCCTTGCCCCCAAGGAAATACCGCCCCCTTTCGAGCCCAAAAACAACCTATTACCGAAAGGGTACATTACATTCGTGCCGGAGAATCTCCCCCCTCCAAAAGAATCGATGCGCTTTGAGACACCTGGCCCGAAATATTCTCAAATGGCCATAGGCGGCATCAATGGAATGAAAACACCCTTTGACGGGTCGACCCACCACGCCGCCTATCTCAGCAAGCTTGTCGGGGGTTTAAGCATCTCTTGGGTGCACAATCAGTCTCATGGAGTTTTGGGAGATCTAGGAGAAATATTGGCAACCAACTATTTAGGCTTCTCTCCCAATACGGCTCAATTGCTAACTGACACCTGGAAAGAATTTCATGCAGAGAACAAGGACCGACCCAATGCGAAATTCCTCCAATTTTGTCATAGCCAAGGGGCCATTCATGTGAGGAATGCATTACTCCACGCACCTAAAGAAATTCAAGACCGCGTGATTGTAGTCGCCATAGCTCCGGGAGTTGTAGTTCCGGGCGAGTTATGCTATAAGTCATTCAACTATGCCAGCAAGAAAGACATCGTGCATTATGGAGAGCTAGGCTATTGGGGAGCGTGGAGCAGCAATGAGACCGGACTCTCCCATGCTGAAGAAAAGGCTATGCAGCAACGGCAAGAGTTGGAAATATTGGAGCCTCATCCTGAAGCGACAGGAATCGACCATGATTTTGAAAGCCCTACTTTTAGACAACGTATAAAAGAGATTTTAGAGGACTACGCTGAGAGCGAAGGACAGTATTCTCCCGAGTGGAAAGGAAAGGATTTTCTGAAGGAAAAGGAATGAGCAAATTAATTATAACGATCCTACTCGCATCCATAGTGATCACAGCATGTGAACGCCCAGGGGGAGCTATTGAGCGAAGATCGCGTATTTCTGAAAAACAAGCGCTAGCGAATGAAGTCAGAGGCAAAGTAGCCAGACAGCTCAAAAAAGAGCTAGATTTACGACCTGCTGGGACCATCGCCCAAATGCATTACGAAATCCAGATATTAGGCTTGAGTTTTGATTATTACCAACCTGTTGATACCGTAGAGGGGCGCAAGTTATTAGTGCGAGCGGTGGAAGCCATGATGCAGGAAGTTAATGAAAGGGAGGATATACGTCCCTATCTAGTCACGTATCCATTTACCCCGAGGAATGTTGAAATTGAGATCTTTTTTCGTAATCCCGATGGGAGAGAGGTGGCGTCAGGATCTTTAAATCTAGTCAAAATAAATAAAGGGATCTTGTTTTATAAAATACATAACTCCAATGGAGGTGGATCCATGACAGTTTACAAAGAAACATATGAAGAAGCCCTGCAAAGGATCGCGGACCCATCCCTTCCTCTCGTGCCATTTCAGCCCGAAGATTCCAAAATTACCGCAGAAGAGCTCTCTAAATTACGTAAAAGCATTCGCTTTGTCGACAACAACGGAGTCATCAAGCAACTCGATGAAGACGGACGTTGGATTTCCGACCCAAGAAGTCAATAACCCTCTACTGCAGCAGAGGCGTTTCTTCTCTTTTTTGCTCAGCGCATTTCATCAAGAACAGATCCCACAAATCGGTGAGAGGCTTATACAAGATGAGCAAAGCCGATAAAGGCGCCAAAGCCGTCAAATAGGGCACCGAACCCTTGGGCATATGACCCGACGCCACTCCCGTAGTACCACAACTCAGAAGCGCCACCGCGAAGCAAAAAGCTCTTCCCGCATACCACGCCTTTGGCATCACCCTTTTCGCCTCGCCCTCACCCCCCGTCGACAAGCTCATCGCCGAACCCTTACACACATCGTAGAGCAAGTACAAATTCGCCACACTCACCAATCCCAGGAACGAAAGATCGACCCCCAGCCCCCGATCTCTCAGCGCATCATACACAACCGACCCATTCACCACCGTGAAGTACAAAGCACACAAAGCCCCCACCACCCTCGCCACCCATTCCTGCCGCCCCACTGCTCCACTTTCTTCACTATTCCTCTGTCTCACACTCATCAGCAGCGACAAAATCGAGAACGCCCCCTCGCACCCCGTACACAAAATCGGATAAACCAACCGATTGCCGTGGGCATTGTAGACCATAATGGCCAGCGGATACTGCGCAACCAACCCCAGCACCGTAGCCACCCCCACCTTAGCCACATGCCGGTCGCACCGCCATCCCCCCTCGGACCGCCCCTCCAGCACCAGCACCCTCAAATCCTCGAAATTCTTCACCCGGAACACAAAGTAGGTCCCCACCTCACAGACCCCCATCACCGGCCCCAGCATCTCCCAGTACCGGTCCCCGAAAGACCTTGCCACATTATAGAACGTGAAATTCCCCGCCGCCGATAAAGCCACAGCCGCCACCCGATAGCCCATCGTCGCCCGCCAACCCGGCGCAGAAGAATGTGATCCCGATATCTCAATAACAGACATGCTCCCATGGTATCAAAAAATGACTACTCAGTCACTGTAATTTCAATAATTGGATAATCTTTAATAATTGGATTGTCAATTCGATTGATTTTAAAGAATTACTTTGATAAAATTTCTGCATATTAAAATAAAGAACATTTAAAAAATGGATAATAAGATGAAAAAGTCAAAGAAAGCACTGAAAGCATATGGATCACTCGGCGCGGCACTTATGGCGGCGGCAGGGGCGATAGTGGGTCTAGTTTTAGGTGGGCCGATCATGGCGGTACCTGGTGTAGTAGCCGGTTTTATCGTAGGGCAAGTGCTGGAGAAGCAAGCAGCGAAATTGAAGCCGAAGCGAAGATAATTCTTTACATAATATTTGCATGGTCGTTAAATATTCCTAATAGGTATAATTTAGCGACCGTAAAGGTAACAAAAAATTAAGTAATAAACATGGTAGCGCTAGCCTCTCCATCTCCCCTCCCAGCTCTCGCCCGTACAAGAGAACTTGCCCCGATTACTGACATCCTTAACGGGCTCCCCCCCACCCCTGAAAAAGTCCATTTTTGCTATGAAGCAGTAAAACGGACCCTATCAGCTCTCCTAAACAAGCAATACTCCCTTTTTGATGCCCACACGACAACGAACTGCTGTCAAGGGATAGCATTACTAGCGCAAGAGCAAATTATTGCATCACGGGAAGAAGATCTTGAACAGCTGCTTGTTCAGGTTACTAACCATATTCTTACTAGAACTGAAGATCCCTTGTGGGAGATAACTCGTTCTTTAATACAGCTTACTCACCTACACATTCTTTACCAGATTTGCGATGTTCAGCTAAAAACCTTGAGAACAGACTACAGGAAATTAGCTGAAATTGCTCCAGGAGATGGAACATTTTTTTCAAAATTGGCTAGGGCTTTGCAAAAACATTATGGCAATCTAGTTGCGCATCGATATGAGCAATATTTGCATCAGATATCTGGGCAGGTGCAAACATGTGGTGTACCTATTGAATTGTGGGGGAAATATACATCTTATAACTACCTGAGAGTAGATAATCGCAATTTATATTATGCGGCTAGTCTGTATGCCATGCAAGTAGTTCTGGGGTATCAGATTCATTCAAAATATAATATCGCAATGATCAATGACATTCAAGATATGACAGGAAAAATGATCCGTTACGTTCAAGTTCTGAAAGGTAATGGACAAGATGGGTTTATTAAATTAGATCTTAATAAACAATTAGAAAAATCGCAGTGCGATGAGCCCGTTATTGTATTTTTAGCCTGTGCGAAAACGGAAAATCCAGATAAAATTTCTGCAGAACTCGATGAGTGGTTAAGTGATTTTCCTAATCTCGTTCTAGCTCATGAATTGACGTATCCACAATTCCCAAAAGCGAATGAACAATTTGAAAGCAGACCTATTATTCCTGAAGAAAAGATCTTGCAAGATCTTATGATAGAACGTGCAAAAATAGAAGGAGTATCAGCTAAAGATCCTTCTTTTTGTTGTTTCAATCATATATACACAGCAAGTCTTTATCAAATTTTGCATGAATCTCAACCAGACCAATTTTCCTTGCGGATTTTAGCTTCGATAACAGAGGATAATTTTTAATTCATTTTCCAAAGAAATCTTTCAATCAGCTAGTATTTGCTTGTTGAAGGGTTTCGCTTGGCTAGAAATATTTCTGCATTTACCGATCATAGTCAAAATTATTGGCAGCTAGCCAGCATTCAAGCAGCATCTATCGGATTACCAGTTTTAGTCTCTGGAGGAAGGCTTGCAGAGCACCTGAGTATGGGAGCTGCAATATCATCAATTATCATCGGAAATCTTCTCCTGTGGGCAATAGGGTTAGTGATGATCTCACTAGCTATCACTGATCGTTCAAATGCGATCGAAATGGTGAAGAAATACCTCGGAAAAACGGGGGCTTTATTATCTTCCATATTTCTTGTTATAGCGTTTTTGTCTTGGTATGTATTGCAAATAAAGTCTTCCATTGTAGCAATCAATCAGTTGGTTCCATTAGAGGAAGATGCTTTGCGTTGGGGTGCTGTATTAGGACTGTTTGTTGCATTGTTGTCAATTGGAGGCATTTACTTTATTAAGAAGCTGTCAGTAATTTCTCTGCCATTTTTGTTTTTAACAATGATTTATCTTTGTTGGAGATCGGTTGGATATTTTAGGATAGATTTTTCATGGGAATTTTCTTTCACGGGGACTATTGCCGTTTTATCATTAAATTTTGGGGGCATGGTAAACCTTCCGACATTTTTTCGACACTCTAGATCTCGTATTGATTCTTACTTTGGGTTAAGTTTAACAATATTTCTGTATATTCTATTTCAACTGATTTCTGTAATGGTAGATTTTCCTCAGTTATCTCATATACATTCAGAAAGCTTGTTTCATCTTTTTGTTTGGTTGCTTTTTATTTTAGTAGCGCTTTGTGTTGTGAATCTTGTGAATATTTACTTTGCTTCAGCAGGGTGGGAAATGATTTTCCCTCATAGGAAAAGCTCAAGAGAGTATGTAGTAGTAGGATTATTAGGTACTACAGCCTATACATTTCTCCAGCTGTCGCAGCCCATGCAATATTTGGAAAATATGGCTTCAAATTTTATTGCGAGCTTAGGACTTGTTCTTGTACTTGCTTTTGTGATGAGACTCGTGCTGAAAAACCGACCGAATGGAGCTGGTCAATATGTTAACATCGGATGCTGGATATTTGGTGGTATTTTAGGAACTGCGGTTTATTCGCATGGAGAATTTGCTGGTGCTCACGGCATGATTCTTTCCATGACCGCCTCTTTGATCGCTTACCTATGCGTCATTTTTGTTGAGGAGACGGTGTGGGCGGTGAGGAAGTTGAGCGGATGAAGGGGAAGCATCTGTTGGTCGATACGAAGCAGTCGACTTGGCAGCTGACGGCGATTCAGCTGGCGGGGTGGACGAGCATGCCCATTCTGGCGACGAGCATTTTGATTTTGCAGAAGAATAGCTTGTTGGGGGCGGCGCTGACGATTGTGGTGGGGAATGCCTTGCTGTGGTTCATTCGTTTGGCGGTGGTGTTCATGAGTCACGATAAGAGGCAGAGTACGCTGGATTTGGCGAGGGAGTACTTTGGAAAGGTGGGGAGCTTTGTGATTGCGGTGCTGCTTTTGGTGTCCACGTTTGTGTGGTTCTTGACGCAGACGACGGCGGCCAGCAATAGTCTGACGCATTTGATCACGTTGCAGGAGAGTCCGGAGATCAACCAGTTCGTGCAGGTGAGTGTGGTGGTGGGGTTGGCGAGTACGTTGTTGTGCATGGAGGGGATGGTCTTGCTGCGCTGGTTGTCGGTGCTGGTATTCCCTGTGTTGGTGGGGTTGTTTTGCGTGATCTTTTGGTTGGTGCCGCACGGGGTGGTGGGAGTGGAGAGGGGGGTGTCGTTGTCGGGGTTGTCGCTGGTGCTGGCGTCGAATTTGGGAGTGACGTCCGATATGCCTACATTCTTCCGCCACAGCAATTCATGGGCCGATTCGGTGAAGGCGTTGACGGTGGTCCAGGTGGTGCTGGTGGTGCTGGGACTTGCGAGTTTGTACTTTGGTGCGGTATTCCAGGGCATGTTCGAGATCAATGCGCCGTTCATCTTGGAGTCGGGGGGAGAGGTTCTTAGGGTAGCACTGATTTTGTTCATCTTGCTTTCGGCGATTACGTCCAATGTGGCAAATGTCTACTCAGGTTCGGTGGGTTGGGAAATCGTGGCGCCAAAGCAGTGGGTGGGACGGACGGAATACTTGATGCTGGGGTTGGGGTTGACGACGTTGTTCATCTTGTTCTCAAATCTGTTCTCGTTGGGGTTCTTGCTCAATGTGTCCGATCTGGCTTTGGTCAACTTTTGCTTGGTGCTGGTGGCGGGGTTCTTGGTGTCGCGTGCGCATGGGAATTCGCCGGGGCCGTTGTGGCAGGGGGTCTATTTCGGGGCATGGGGGCTGGCGACGTTGGTCAATGGCTTGGATTTGGGTTTGCACATTTTGTCGACGCCGTTGCTAGCGAGTGTAATTGTGGTGGGAGGCGTGACGGCAGGAGCCTTCGTGTTGGATCGGGTGTTTAGAAATAGCTAGCCCTTTAAATCTGGAAGTGGCAAAGGAGATTATCTTTTTATCCAGAGTCTCGATAATCCCATTGAGAGCCAGGCCCTGCAATGAAGGTTTTATTTTCGGGAGTAAATAGCATCCATTGCTCCCCATTTTTTGTGTGGAATAATTTGAATGTCATGTCCTCAAATTGTAATTCCGCATCGAAGAGATCATTCAATAGACAAAATGCGGTGAGCGCTTTGTTATTCAGATGTAGGAGAATGGTCTCTATCGTCTCTTTCGGACTTTCGCTATGCACTAACATTGTTCCATTTTGTTCGATCTGCCAAGTACATTGGTAAATCCAAAGGTGCCATTCTCCATGATAGCGAATCTGTGTTCCTTGCTTTGTTTTGACTTTTTCAGGAATATCACGCCCAAAATCCATTGTTACAAAACTGCCAAAGCCGAGTTTCACCCTCGTAGGTTTCATATGCAGGATCTGCAGAAATAGCTTTCGCGCAACAGTTTTACTATCAGTCATTAAACAGCCAATACCCTTCTTCAATTAGCTCATGATAACCATAATCTTGCCCTGAGATATGATCGTGAAATTTGCGTCGTTCTTTATCGGATAGTTGTTTCCCGAGTTTCTTTTCTATCTCTTTCACTGCATCTTGAAATTGTTTATCTTGTACTTCTCTGGATTGGGGAGATCCTGGATCGTTTTTAGTAACGATGTTATGCCATTGAGGGGGCCGCATATCTTGTGCATGATGAGTTGTCTGCGAAAGGCCGTGCCCAATGAGGGCGACTCCTGTCGATGTGGTGACCCCAAATCCGATCGTAAAACCACCAATGGTGGCAAATTCAAGAAAAGCCCCGCTTGCAATGAGAGTACAACCAGCTGCAATCTCGCCGAGTCCTGCCAAATAGCCCCAAAAACCGCATCCGGGTCGATTGATCCGCACGGATCTGGCGATGTCCAACGATGCTGCATTGGATCATAGTAGCGTTTACCAAAGTAGATGAGGCCTGTATCCGAATCAAAGCGTTTGCCACGATATGCATAAGGGATAACATCGGATAAATTAGCGCCGAAAATATCACAGTTTGTTTCTGCAAATATGGTATTTGTCTCAGGATCGATTAATTTTCTGATAATCCCTATCGGGTCAATTACAGGAGCATAGGGTTTCCCTTCGATTTCAATTGCAATCGGGCCTCCAAGTCCCGGCACTTTGCAAGATACACAACATCCATCCTTGTAGGAAGCGATTTCTTCCAATCCCAGATAAAGATACGAAGTAGTTCCTTTTCGAATGCGTCTTCCGTAAGCATCGTATGAGCAATCTAATGGTTCTGTTTTTGGGTCTGAGGAAAGTGTTTTGCCATTCAACAGCAATAGGTTGCATTGATCGTCATAGGTGGCAAAAAAACATCCCGACTCAGAAGTAATTTGCCCTTGGTTGTCGTATGTATAGAGTTTCTGATTGATACGAACAATCTGCCCCTCTGCATTGTATTCAATAGTGTCTTGTTGCCAGGGGCTAAACTTGGCAATGACTCGGTTATTTTGGTCATAGATATATTGTGTTGTAAACCACCCTGTGTCGCTAATGAGAAGATCATCTTGCCAAAAGTAGGTGTGCTGATAAAGCTCTTCTCCAGTTGAAGAGTAGCGAATGATGTGGTCAATTCGTCTATTGATGTACGAGTATTCGATGGTTCCCTGATCAGAAAAGGTGAGCTTTGAAACGTCTCCATCATTATTTAGCTCAATTTCTAGCGATGAACCATTTGGACTCATTTCTGTCAGGCTGGATGCAAAGAGTGTTTGCACTATAAGTACGATTGAAAGTTGTGCACGCATCGTAACCCCAAAAAAAGCGAAGGAAAGGTAGAAAAATAAATAATCAATGTCAAGAAAAAGTTCTGTTGCACATTTTGTCGACGCCGTTGCTGGCGAGTGTGATTGTGGTGGGAGGCGTGACGGCAGGAGCCTTCGTGTTGGATCGGGTGTTTAGAAATTCGTAGTGTTTAAAATTATTCCTTGATAAAATGTTCGCCTTCGTCAAAGGGGGCGCTATGGTTCGTTACAAAAAAGCGATTGGGTGGGTGACTCTTTTCGGGGTTTGCTTTGCGACTGTCCCAGGATACGGCTTGGGTTTTGTTCCGCCCACACAGGTGAGCGCTCCGAATATTAAGTCTTTCTTGGCTGAGCTGAATGAGATTAAAAAGTCGTTCACGCCGGGTGAAAATAGATTTGTGACGTCGTTGATGGCTGTGGGGCCGCTGGTAAATGAGGTGGATGAGCGTTTTGGGGCGGATGTCTCGCTGCCCGATGTTTGTGGCGCGGCAAGGGAATATCTTGCCTCTTCGGAAATGGGGCGAGAGATGCGGAAAATGGTGAGTCAGGTGCTCGATGCGTTCGAGGAGGCGGATGCGTGGCTTGAAAAGGGTGAGGTAAAATCTGCTTCTTCTAAGTGTCCGCCACTCCTCATGTCTTCCTTGTTTGGTTCGGCCGTTTTGTCACCGGTTCTCTTCCCTTTCTCTTGGTACGAGCTATTGTTCAATACATGGAAAAAACAGGGCCCCAAAAAGTCTCTGGAGGAGCGCTTGGCTTCATCGGCACAGGTGCTTGCAGATAGCGGAGAGATCCCAGATGATGTGATCATTTGCGCAATTGAAGCGATCGCTATCGTTATCTTGCTCGCCATTCCGTCAGGTGCGACGCAGGCGCTTGCAGTGGCCATTGCTGCAGATATGTGTAGACGCGCGCAAAACGTGGCCGAGGAGCTTTCTGCTAAGAATTCGCCCGCTGAGGGGGGTAGGTACTAGAAGAGATAGCCCTGCCTCGGAGGGCAGGGCGGTGTATGCAAACTTCTAATGGGTGATGTTATGAAGGGCGAGAGCACATCGAGTGAGCCAGAACCTGCACGAAGTTTGCGTTTGTTTGGAGACACAGGAGGCTAAGGAAAAAAGCGAAACAACCGCCACCGCAATGGCAATCATTTTGATCTGTTTCTTCTGCTGGGGTGAGAAGGACGACCACTTGGCAGAAAACTTGCGCTGCGTTCGGGTAAACCAGTCGAGTTCCATGCCTTCTTTTTCCATAAAGGCTTCGACACTAAAATCTAAGTTCACTCCGTAAGTTTGCTGCATCTCTGTAGCAAGAGCTTGTGGCCATAGGTAGTTGAGCGTCTCCCTTTCTTTTTCACAGTGGGAATGACGAATAATGGCATATACTAACATATTTTTTTGCGTTGTCCCCAAGTCTTTGAGTTCTTCTTTCCAAATCTCTTCGTAAAGAAGTACGCAAGCTGCAGCATGCATTTTTGGATTTTTTTTATCTTTAGCAGATAAAAGCTCAATCGCTCCTGCTAAAAATGAAGGGATAGGTTTCTTTTTTTCCTCTTCGCACATGGCTAATACTTGTTGCCACGATTGCTCGACAAGAATAGGTACAAGTTCTGGGTTCTTAATTAAATTTGTTCTGGGGTCAATGTAAGGCTTCGGAGAGGTCTGTCTTTCTATTACATATAATGTCATCTGTAGCTCCTTATTAACTAATTTGATTCATAAATAATTTATTACTTACGCACGATTGATGAAGCAATACTGCGAACGTTTTGTCCAGGATTTGTAGGAATAAGCAACCTGTAGTGATGGTCAATATATTCTAGAAAAATAGGCGTTCCTGAAAGAGTCCCTTCATACACATCATCGTATTGATTTCCTTGTGTAATCACATAGATCGGCTGCTGGAGCAATCGGGCGATGGCTCGAATTTCAGCCTGAGTGCCGAGTGTTCGGTTTTGCCTCATGTGCATTTCGTAGTCTCTTGCAGAAATATAACGATATTCCCTGAAAGCTCCTGTTGTTTCATCATATATCAGCATGCTTTCGTGCTGAATGCCCGTCTCGATGGTTTCTCGTATGTCCCGGTCATTAAAGACTCTCATAGAGGCCAGCATGCGTAAGTCATTGTATGCAAGACCTGGTTTAGCAAGAGCTACTGCTTGGAATAAGCAATTGCCTGCATCGTATTGACCCGGGGCAGGAGTGAGCCCATAGTAGTTTGTATTTTGGTGCCCTGGTGGGTCGGATATGGGTGGGATGCTACTTTGTGTAAGGTTTCTGGTATGGCTAGCACGAGGATTAGGGGGCTGGCCTATTGAGAGTTGATTTGGTTCTGTTATCGGGACATGGGTGCGTTGTAATCTGCCGCGAAACTCGATGAGTGTTTTGCAAGCCTCAGTATATTGTGACTCCTGAATTGTGCCAGTTTCTAGGCGATTATCCAAAATTGTCATGCATGCGGTGTTCAGCTCCTTTGCGTCTTGCACGATGGATTTGTATAAAGTTGTCAGCCCTTGAGAAATAATATCATTCGGGTGAAGCTTTGCCAGGGTTCTTTCGCGAATCTGTTTCATCCTCGTAACGATTTTTGAATAATGTTCAAAATAGCTTACGAGGTCGTCTGCTGTGTAAAAGCGGTCACCTTTCCTTTGAGGGGAAGTCAGGTTGTTAAACTGCGTTGATGTTCTACGAGCTTCGTCTTCGCTTCTCGGGATTCGCGTTGGCCAGGATCTTTGCGTCTCTTCAGCGGTCCTAATCCATCGGATGGCTTCTTCTTTATCAAGAACCTCTCCTGAAGGCAACTGGACAGGATTTCGAGGATAATCTTGAGAAATCGAGCACCATAGGTCGCATATTTCAGCGTTATCTTTAATGAATGCTTCAAAGAACGGAAATACATTTTTGCAAATGAGTTCTGTCCGAAACTTGGTAAATGCATCGCTCTGTTGTATTTGTCTGGTGCGGACTGTGATGGCATAGCGCTTTCCTATTTCCCAGCCAATTTTCCCACCCGCAGCTCCACCTGTAAGAGCGCCAAGTCCAGTTAATAAAGGATCTTGAGTGCATGCAAAAGTGGATATGCCTACTGCTACCGCACCGACCTCGGCGCCAATCACAGCTCCAATAACCTTGGCTTTCATTTCTTTTCTCTCAAACATCACCCAAGTTCTGGTTCTATTGGCTTTCTCATGAGCTTCAAATAGGTTAAAGGTTTCAGTTAGAGAAAATGCACGCCGAATCATTTCTTCTTGCTCGGGCAGTGGTGTTCTGGTGGCAGAAGGGAATGGCTCATCACACCTCTCCTTATTGAGCAACGTTTGTGCTAGAGCTTCCGCTTTTCTTTGAGTCTCTTCCGAGATGGGCTGTGGATCCTCTGCTGGAGATACAGTGATTTCTGTTGGGAGGTGCTCGCGTATTCGTCGCTCAATTTCTTCTCTCATTTTTTGTGGTATAACCGCTAACATGACCTTTCCTTTTTTAAGTTCTGAACACCACGAGTCAAATGGTGAATGCGGGTACGTATAGCTTTTGTGTTCGATTTTTTACAAGAAATTTGTAAGGAATATTGTAAGTTTACGTGAAGAATTTGTTGTTCGTGACTTGGTATGGGTTGGCATTCATTCTGGGTGCTTGGAGATTGCGGCGAGATCCCGGTGATTCAATTGTCATTGTCATTTTGCTCGCTATCCCGTCAAGTGCGACGCAGGCCATTGCTGCGGATATGTCTAGGCGAGCGCAAAGCGTAGCCGAGGAACTCTCTGCTAAGAAGCTGTACTAAAACCTAATTTTTTAGTATGGTACTCACTCTTTTTGGAGGAGTAGGGATGTATCCGAGTGATTTATCTGATGCGGAATGGGAAAAAATAGAACCCATTTTTCGAGTGGATTATA
>Ga0207952_1000506_pt1 | contig 30078 bp, 29 predicted proteins | sample SubbioR12Aug_8Ca_FD_184831 | JGI IMG/M metagenome (GOLD analysis project Ga0207952, IMG submission 184831) | Serpentinite rock and fluid subsurface biosphere microbial communities from McLaughlin Reserve, California, USA - CR12Aug_8Ca (SPAdes) | ecosystem: Environmental > Terrestrial > Deep... | reverse complement strand
GGTGATGACGCACAAAGTATTTATAGTTTCAGAGGAGCTACAATAGAAAATATTTTACAATTTCAGAAAGACTACGATGATGTGAAAGTGGTAAAGCTGGAACAGAATTATAGAAGTAGTCAGCAAATTTTAAAAGTTGCTAATCAAGTTATAAAAAATAATAAAGGTCAAATACCAAAAAACCTTTGGACCGAAAACGAAGAAGGAGAGAAAATTAAGTTAGTAAGAACAATGACCGATAATGAAGAAGGGAAATTTGTTGCCGATACTATTCAAGAACAAAAACTCCGCAATCATTATTTTAATAAAGATTTTGCTATTCTTTATAGAACCAATGCGCAGAGCCGATCTTTTGAAGAGAGCTTAAGAAAAATGGGAATTGCATATCGGATTTACGGAGGAGTAAGCTTTTATCAAAGAAAGGAAATTAAAGATATTCTAGCGTATTTACGGGTGATTGTAAATACCAATGACGAAGAAGCTTTAAAAAGAATCATCAATTATCCGGTGAGAGGAATTGGTAAAACAACCATTGAAAAATTGGTCATTATTGCCAATGAACAAAATATTCCCATGTTTAACGTGGTGAGCAGAGCTGGTGAATTTGGATTTAAATCTGGAACATTAGAAGCTTTACAAAATTTCACTACCATGATTCGCTATTTCCAAAGCATGTTAACAGATAAAAATGCTTTTGATGTAGCCACTCAAGTAGGCAAACATACCAGTTTAGTAAAAGAATTATTCAACGATAAAACAACAGAAGGTCTTGCGCGTTACGAAAACGTACAAGAATTATTTAACTCTATTAAAGAGTGGACCGAAAGTCCTAGTAACGATGACGGAGAATTGGGTGATAAAACCTTAGGCTCTTATTTGCAGCAAATTACTTTATTAACAGATGCAGACGATGACAAGGAAAACAATGATGTAGTAAAGTTGATGACCATTCATGCTGCTAAGGGATTGGAGTTTGGTTGTGTGTTTGTAGGAGGAATAGAAGAAACCCTTTTTCCTAATTCTATGAGCATAAATACAAGAGAAGAATTAGAAGAAGAAAGAAGGTTATTTTATGTTGCCGTTACCAGAGCAAAGCAAAGACTTTGGCTCACTTATGCTAATTCAAGGTATCGTTTTGGTCAGCTTGTTCAAAATGAACCCAGCCGATTCATCGACGAAATGCCTGAAGAGTCTATTGATAAAACATATGCAGGTGGTGGTGCTAGAAATCACGCAGGATCCGAATGGGGATCTGCATATGAACGTATGCAAAGAGGTTTTGGAAATACCTCGCAACAAGCTACAAATAAATATGGCCCTCCACCTTCCAAAAAACCAGCAAGTAGCAAGCCCGAATACATGCCCCTTCAACCATTGGCACCTAAAGTAGTAGCACATATTCCTTCTGCTGATTTTGCTCCCAGTGATACTTCTGGCTTAGAAGTAGGTCAAAAGGTAGAACACCAAAAATTTGGATTTGGCATAGTGAAAGCAATGGAGGGCTCGGCGCATAATCCGGTTGCAACGATTGACTTTTCGCAAAATGGAGAAAAGAAAATCATGTTGAACTACGCTAAACTTAGAATCGTTTCCTAAGGTTTCCTGTATTTAGCAACGCGTACCGTTTTTTGGCTAGTGGAGGTTGATTTTAACACAGGCTTATACAATCCACCATTAGGCTGAGGTAGTAAAACAGTACCTGGTAAAAATAAAAACGATGATGGGGGTTCTGCAGGCGCTTCTACTGCTTTTTCAACCGTAATTGTATTATTGTTGGGAGCCACATGAACTACTGATTCAGCTTTTTCAATGGGCTTTTTGTAAGTCATTTCAGCACCAGCTAAATAGCTTTGTAATGTTTTGATTTGTGGGCGTTCTACACTAGCAAGGGGATAAGTACTTACTGGATTTCCACTCAATCTTTTACCAGAAGAACTGTATTGTGCGGTTACATTCTCCGCTTTTAGGTATTGAAGAAACTTATCCATTATGGTTAACCATCGTGCATCGGTATCGGGTACTCCAAATTGTCCTATGATTCCTTTTTTATTGTTTTGTTTTAGCCATTGTACAAAAGGCATAGCTCTTTGAATACCTGTAGAATCCCATGCCTGGTTTTGGTCATAAGAAAAAAGATATTTTCCAGTAAAGTCGTTATCAAAATAACAATGGGCATTAAAGACCAACTTGTCTTGCGGATCATTCAAGTTTTTTAATTGATCACTATAGTCTGCCCAACTTTCAGCGGCTGCATAATTATTTCCTGACACAATAATGCGGCTTCTTCTATCGGCCATACGAATGGAACTGATTGCCCACTGTGCAGATGTTTGCCAATCGAATGCTTGCATATCATGTGGCTCAGACATTAAATTATATCCATAAATATTGGGGTATCCTGAAAATGCATTGGCAATTTTATTCCAACAATCTGCAAAATCTTGTCTACTAACCGAATAAGAGCCCACAATATAATCCACCCCATATTTTCGGTATCTGCCGCCATTATACATGCTCAAAATAACTTGCATATCTCTATTAGCGGCCCAGGAAACTACCTTACGTATTTCTCCAATCTCTCCATAATCTAAATCTCCACCGAGTGTTTTTTGTACCCGTTCCCACCTGAATGGAATGGTAATTAACCTAAATCCCTTCTGGTAATAATAATCTATCTCTTCCTCTGTAGGATATTGATAATGTTCGTTTAAGTTGCCAGGTAGTTGATTTTCATTGATTTCACCCCCGCCAAGGGTCATTCCTAGCAAAAAAGGGTCGTTTTGGGCATTTAATTGACCCGAAACGGTTATAAAAAACATCAAAATGAAAATGATTCGCATATGCCTAATTATTAGCTGCTTATCTAAATCATGAGTAGCGCAAATAGAATAACGTAAAAAGAGGGCATTTATTGAGTGAACTTACGATATCCGAAAAATAAGGGTCGAGATTGGGTTAAACACAAGGATTGAACTTTTGCTCCAAACGAATTGTTTTAAATTTGCAGTAGTATAACTTACGTAAAACAGCATATTATGATTAAGACTGGCAACCCTGTCATCAGCATTTATACAGAAATGACTCCAAATCCAGAAACCATGAAATTTGTGGCCAACAAATTATTGTACCCTGGTAAAAGCATTGACTTTGCAGATGAATCCTTGGCTACTCCATCGCCATTGGCTAAAGAATTGTTCAGTTTCCCTTTTATTAAAAGTGTATTCATTGCCAGCAATTTTATCACTTTAACCAAAACAATTGATACAGAAGATTGGCAAGATATTATTCCAACCATCAAAGAATTTTTAAAACAATACTTAGAAAACGGTGGTGTTGTGGTTAATGAAGAAGAAGTGGCTAAAGTAAAACAAGAAGCCAGCAATACCGTAAGCGCAGACGACGATGATATTGTAAAGCGTGTAAAAGAATTACTAGAGAACTATGTAAAACCTGCAGTTGAAATGGATGGCGGTGCTATACAATTCAAAAGCTATAACGATGGTATTGTTAATTTAATGCTACAAGGTTCATGTTCTGGTTGCCCCTCTTCTATGATTACATTGAAAGCAGGAATAGAAGGAATGATGAAACGCATGATTCCTGAAGTAAAAGAAGTTGTTGCAGAAGCGGAATAAAGAAAAAGTAGTGCAGTATATTGCATTACATGAAGCCATATTTTATCCAATTTTTTAAAACGCATTGGGATGCTTTACTTGCATCTGTATTCGCGTTTATTTGGATTGCTTGTTATACTGCCCATAGTGGTATTGGTATCTCACCCGATTCTGTTGCCTATTTAAGTACAGCCAATCATTTTTCAGCATCGTTTCAGTTTACCGATTACAATCATTTACCCTTGGTAAATTTTCCATTAGGGTATCCATTTTTGTTGGGTTTGGTTAAGCTGGTCTTTTTTACTAAAGTGATTACAGCCGCGCCAATACTGAATAGTCTATTATTAGCGGCAGTATTATATACAAGTAGTTATTTGCTTCTTCATGCAAAAATTAAACATGCTTTTTTTCGGTTGATGATTTTGTGTTTAATACTTAGTAGTCCAGGAATTTTAGAAGTGTATACCATGTTATGGTCTGAAACAGTGTTTATACTTTTAGTACTGATTTTTATAGTTGCCTTTCACCAATATTTAAATACAGAAAAAAAGAATTGGTTGCTAATAGCTGGAACTATTGCAGCAGTTGCCTGCTCTGTTAGATATGTAGGCATTACTTTATTGATTTCTGGGGGCTTACTGATTCTTCTATATTTTCAATTTAATTGGCGCACCAAACTAAACCATATAGGAGTACTAGCATTGGTAGGGTGTAGTTTGCCTTTAATGAATATTGTACGGAATAATTTACTAACACAAACAATAGCGGGCGTAAGACAATCTTCTTTAAAAACAATCTCCACCAATTTGCAAGATTTTATAAACGTGTTGGGGTATTGGTTTCCGAATAGTGAAAATGATTCTTCTACTACCATACTAATCATTGGAGTTATACTTGTAATAATGGTAATGGTTGTATTGTTGTATCGGCTGATTCAACAACAATTTTTTGCTTCAGTCATTACCGTATTAAGTTTGTTCATATTGGTTTATAGTATTTTCTTATTATTTATTGCAAGCTTTTCTAGGTTTGAAACTTTAAGCAGCCGGCTATTAATTCCATTATATATTCCCTTAGTTATTTTAATTGCCCACTGTTTTTACCAATGGATTGTTGCTTTCAAGAGATATAAGAAAGCATTTATACTTATGATTTTTAGCACCTGGTATGTAATTGGTGCAAATCATCATTATCAAACGCATTTATTTAATTGGGAAGGGATAGGGTATGCTGGTATACCGGGATACACCGATGATCTTTGGAGAGGTTCTCCCTTGCTTCAGTTTATGAAAACGCATCACAGTAATTACCAGGCGCCCATCTATTCAAATGCCAATGATGCCGTATTTTTTCTAGCTAATATAAAAGCCAATCCTTTGCCACATAAAGATTTGCAACAAGAAATAAATCCTTTTTTAAACCACAAAAATATATATCTCGTTTGGTTTGAATATGGTAAAAACCCAGATTTGATAGACGATGAATATATTAGAACCCATTTTAAACAAGCCAAAAAGTGGCAATTCAAGGATGGTTCCATTTTTTATTTTACCCAAGCCAATGCCCAATGAGTTTAATGGATATATACCAACAATTCATGAATGGTTTGCAACAAACAAGCTTGCTAGAATTTATTGCTGTTTGTGCAGGAATTGCCAGTGTTTGGTTCAGTAGAAAAGAAAATATTCTAGTATATCCCATTGGATTAATTAACACCACTATTTATATTTACTTAAGTATAAAAGGACAGCTTTACGGTGAAGCGAGCGTTAACTTGTATTATACCATCGTAAGTATATATGGGTGGATATGGTGGAGTAAAATCAATCAAAATACCCAAGAAGCACAATTGAAAATTACCTTAAGCAATCGAAAAGATTGGATACAACAATGGACTTTTTTTGTTTCTTTTTATATACTGATTTTTTTTGCACTCACCTGGTTGAAAGCATCTTTTGCGCCTGAAGCCATTCCTTGGGCAGATGCATTTGCTAGTGCCACCGCTTACACTGGAATGTGGTTAATGGCTAGAAAAAAAGTGGCCAGCTGGTATTGGTGGATAGCAACAAATATTGCTTCCATTCCGTTATACTTTATAAAGGGCTATGTATTTACAAGTGTGCAGTTTTTGTTACTCTTAATTTTAGCCATTGCCGGCTTAATTAGTTGGCAGAAAAAAGCGCAGCATGAAAGCCATTAAAAAATTTGTGATTCTAGGACCAGAAAGTACTGGTAAAAGCACGTTGTGTAAATCATTGGCGGTACACTTTCAATCTGCATGGTGTGAAGAATATGCAAGAGAATATTTATTAAAAAATGGTACCAGCTATACACCTGCAGATTTATTGAAAATTGCAAAAGGTCAATTAAAGTTAGAGGAACTCACTACTAAATCATTATTAAATAGTAACAAAACGCCCATACTATTCATAGATACCGATATGTATGTTATGAAAGTGTGGAGCGAATATGTATTTGGAGAATGTGATTTTTTTATTTTAGATACCATCGTAAAAAAAAAATACGATGGTTATTTATTATGCAATATTGATTTGCCTTGGGTAAAAGACGAATTAAGAGAATACCCTGATGAAAAACCTAGACAAGAATTATTTGCTATCTATAAAGATTTATTAATGAATCAATCAACACCATGGGCATTAATTAGTGGTAATAATGCAGAACGAACCCAAGCAGCCATTAAAGCAATAAACCAGTTTATGCTCTAACGCAATAAATTTTTGATGTCTTCGTCTCCTTCTAAATTATTCATCTGTTTTAGTATTTGCGGATAACGCCATGCAACCCTTCTGCTCATTGGCTTAACAGTAAATTTTTTAGGATTGGGCAAGCAGGAAATTATCATAGCTGCTTCTGCACGAGTAAGCTTTGAAGCGTCTTTTTTAAAATAATGTTTAGCAGCAGCTTGAATACCAAAAATACCGGGACCCATTTCAATAACGTTTAAATATACTTCAAGTATTCTTTCTTTGCCCCAAACCCATTCAATCAATTTGGTAAAATAGAGCTCAGGTACTTTTCGAATAAACTTAGTAATCAATCCCCCCTGCCATAAAAAAACATTCTTAGCTGTTTGCTGGGTAATGGTACTTGCACCACCCCCTAATGGAATTTTTGTTTTTTTTCCTTTTTTCTTTGGCTTTAAACTCTTCTCAATAGCGTCCCAATCAAATCCACTATGATCTGGAAATGCTTGGTCTTCACTAGCAATTGCTGCTAGCTTTACCGAATAGTTTATTTGATTCCACGATACATAATCTCTTTTAAGACCATACCCAAATGTATTGGCAATTTGGGTGATGGTGATGGGGGGCATTACCCATCTACAAATAATGGTGTACAAAGGGGAGCTAAAAAACAAAATCAGAATAATTCGTTTTGTTTTTTTCCAGATTTTTTTAATCACAAATTATTATTTCAACAGAAAGATACAATCTATTTTAATTGGTCTCCAAAATTGAGTACTCCCCAAATTAATGCTATGCCAAACCCAATTAAAATTAGACCCGATAACTTATTTATTCGATGTAAAATAGTGGGTGTTAAGCGTTCTCTTAATTTACCAGCTAAGGCAACTTTGGCAATATCAGAAAGCAACACAAATACTAAACAGGTAATAAAAACAATCCATTTGTATTGATTGGGATTGGGGGTACTTGCTGCATCTCCTGTAATAGCGGCCGTCCAAGCAAACCAAAAAAGGAAAACCGCGGGGTTAAGCATATTCATAAAATAACCCGATAAAAATATTCCTACTAAATCTCTTTTGCGAAATTTCTTGATCTCTATTTTGTTGTCTTCATCTACAATTACTTTCTTAAAGAATAAAGTGTAAATACCCACACCAATTAAAAAAATGCTACCAGCAATTGCAATGGTATCACTATGAGAAAGGGCTGTAGTAAAAAAGGAAGTAAATACATTACAAACCAACACCAAACTAATATCACTGGCAGACACACCTGCAACAAAAGTGTAACCGGCTTTGTGGCCGTTGGCCAAACTTTGTTTGATAATGGCAAAAATGACTGGACCTACCGAAATACTCAGAATCAATCCCAATACAAGTCCTTTCATCAATGGTGCAATCATGCCGATAGCCTTTATTTAGTCAGTTTGCAAAAATAACTGATTAGTGCTATTTTAATGGATAATTGTTGCGCTGATTATTTTGTCTAAGCCTGGAAAATGTTGAGTCAGGTATTGATTACCATATAGGTATATAGAATCTTGCAACGGAAGAATACGTTTTGCATATTGGTCGTTTAATAGAAAGAAAACATCCATACCGCTAATTACTTTACCAAAAGGAGGATAACCGTGTACACCTTCACGCATAGTGGTATCTAGCTTGATGTTGTTTTGCATATTCACAAAGAGTTGTGTAGTTCTAGAGTTTTTTCCACTCCTTGCGAACGCTACCATTCCTTTTTTATGCTTTTGAATAACCGGCTCATCTTTTAGTCGGGCTTTGTCCCAGAAACGGCTTTCTTTAGGATTATCAGAAATCCCAAACTGTACTACATAATCTTTTTCTACCCTAAAAATATAGATATTGGAATAGAACCCTTTTTTTACTAAAGTATAAAATCGATCTGCAGCTAGGGGTGCCCAAGAACGATTAGATTGAATAATAAAATTTCCTTTGTTGGTTTTAAAAAGAACTTGTACGGTTTCTGGTGCTCTTAAGTCTTGATGAGATAATTCTTTAGGGGTATTGATAGTAAGTGCAAATGCAATTGAGCACACTAATAAAGTTGTTATAATAAAGCTTGCGTGAAATGGCTTTAGCTTCATTTGTTTTTTTCTAAGAATTGATACCAATCATTTAGCATGGTTCCTTTTAACACCCTAGGAAATTTATGTTGACCACCCACTTTGCCCTTACTCAACATAAAGTTCATAAAATCATCTTCTTTTAATACCGTCAATCTCACTTCTTTTAAGGCACTTTTTCTTTCAACCGCATAATCATCATTGAGTTCATTTAAACATTCATCAATGAAATTGCACAATAGATTTTGATCTACATTATCGTCACAAGCAACAAACCAATGATGTCCAAAGAAATTGTCTACAGGAATACCCGCAACAGTGAATTCCGGAATACTAATATTGAATTTTTGGGAAGCCATTTGAACGGCTTTGTTCATATTGTCTACACTCAAATGCTCTCCTACTAAACTTAAAAAATGTTTGGTTCTTCCTGTGATAATAATCTCCGATTTTTCTTTATCTACAAATTTGACAGTATCACCAATTAAATAACGCCAAGTACCCGCAGTAGTGCTAATCAAAAGTGCATAATCTTTTCCCTCTTCTACTTCGTGCAACATCAATGCTTCAGGATTTTCAATCATTTCACCATCAGCAGTAAAATTGATATCATCAAAAGGAACGAATTCTAAAAAGATATGTTCATTGGTTACCAATCGCATGCCTTTTGCATATTGACGGTCTTGGTAGGCAATAAATCCTTCACTAGCTAAATAGGTTTCTATATAAGTGATGGGTTTACCCAGCATTTTTTCAAATCCTTTTTTGTAGGGTTCAAAGCTTACTCCACCATGTACAAAAAAGGCGAGGTTGGGCCATAGCTCGTGTATATTATTTAATTTATACCGTTCAACTATTTGTTCTACACACATTTGAATCCAAGCAGGAACGCCAATTAAAAAACCAATATCCCATTGAGGGGCTTTCTCTACAATTTCAGCTATCTTTTTATTCCAGTCTTTTTGTTTAGCTATTTTTTTACCCGGTTTATAAAATGGTTGGAACCAAAACGGTGCTTTCTTGGCAGTAATACCACTAAGATCGCCAGCAAAATAACCAGGTCCTTTTTGTAATTCGGTACTTCCTCCTAATGTTAACCAACCTTTGCCAATAGAAGTAAAAGGAATGTTTTCATACTTGCTTAAACTAAGCAATTGCTTAATCATAACAATTTTATTACCCCGTAATAAATCGTTGGTAATAGGAATGTATTTGCTTGCAGACTCGCTAGTACCACTGCTTAATGCATAATATTTTATTTTACCTGGCCAACAAATATCAGATTGACCTTTGATGGTTTTATGCCACCACTCGTTGTAAATTTTATTGTAATTGAATGTAGGAACAATTTCCTGAAACTTTTTTCCAGGATGTTTGCTCAATAAGATTTCATCAAAACGATATTGCTGACCAAAAGAAGTAAACCTTGCTTTTTTCAATAGCTTTTTTAGCACCCTCAACTGATCTCTTCGGAGATTGTTTTGTGGAAGCCTTAGTGCCTTTAAAATAGCATTCGGCAGTTTAAGATCAATTATAGACATGCGTTCGTTAACAGTTAAGCTACGAAGCTAAACTAAATGAATTATATATAATATTTTGTGAAATCCCTTATTGAATTTTTTTCTTGAAATAGGCCAACCAACCAATTAAATGAATACATTTTTTTATACACCATGCTCCCAATGAACCTCCATATAAATGGCGGTATTTTTCCACAAAAATGATCATAGACCCATAAAAATGGGTTAGGTAAGCTGGGTCTTGTTTGGAACTTGCACCTTTGAAATGAGTGATGGTTAAGTTGCCTAGATAATGGTTTTTGAATCCTTCTTGCAGCACCCTTAAACTGAGGTCAATATCTTCTCCATACATAAAGAAAGATTCATCAAATCCCTGCATTTTTACAATTAGTTTGGTTGGCATCATAATAAAAGCACCCGCCAAAATAGGTACTGCATGCACCTGGTTTTTGTCTAAATGACCTAAAGCATAATTATTAAAAAAAGGGGATTTAGGAAAAAGCATCGCCAAACCCATCAATTTAAACAAGGACCCTATTAAACTTGGCTGATCTCTTTTGCTTTCCGGTAAAAAATGACCATACCCATTGCGCATTTGCACTCCTACAGCACCCACAGATGGATGCAATGTTAAATATTGAACAGCATCTTTGAGTGTATTGGGCTGTATAGAAGTATCAGGATTTAAAAACAATATATATTTTCCCACCGCCTTTTTAATTGCCAGATTATTTGCCCTAGCAAATCCAATATTCTGTTTTAAACAAACCCATTGAACCTCGGGAAACTTTTCAGCCAACAATATTTGTTGGGCTTCTTCTGAATCATTATCTACTATAATGATCTCTGCATTTAACCCGCTCAACGCCGTTGACACCGCCTGTAAGCAAGCATCCAAATAGGGATATACCCGATAATTAACAATGATTATGGAAAGTTCGGTAGTCACAATATTGTTCCAAAGATGCAGAATCTGGGTTACTTTTGCGCCATGCTTAAACAAACCTTATTAAAAGCCACCGAAGCAGGGGCTGTTCAACTTCGACATTTTTTTAATGGAACATTTGCCATCAGCAATAAAGAAGGCATTAATAACCTAGTAACCGAAGCAGATCATGCAGCAGAGAAAGCCATAATGGATACTATTCAAGCTGAATTTCCAGATCATTTTATTTTAAGTGAAGAATCGGGTGAATTAAAACAAGATTCTACTTATAAATGGATCATAGACCCCATTGACGGAACAGTAAACTTTGCCAATGGCATACCTATTTGCTGTGTAAGTATTGGAATAGAGAAGGACGGAAAAATGATAATGGGTACGGTATACAACCCTTTTATGAATGAATTTTATTTTGCAGAAAGAGGCGCAGGTGCTTATTTAAACGACCAAAAAATTAAAGTAGGTAATAAAACCAGTTTAATCAAGAGTTGCTTGGTAACTGGCTTTCCTTATACTTATTTAGACGCTCCCAACGGTCCTTTACAGGTTTTTGAAAAATTAATCAGAAAGGGGGTTCCAGTAAGAAGATTAGGAAGTGCGGCAGTAGATTTATGTTGGGTAGCCGCAGGAAGGTTTGATGGATTTTATGAACACAAACTTCAAGCTTGGGATAGTGCTGCTGGATTTTTAATGGTAGAAGAAGCTGGCGGAAAAGTAACCGATTTTAAAGGAGACTATTATTCTCCTTACCAACCACATATTATTGCCACCAATGGCCATATTCACGATGAATTAGTAGCTGTTGTAAACGGAGGACCTTTCTAAATTGATTCTATGGAACAAAGAACAGAAATAGCCGACTTAGGCGAGTTTGGTTTAATTGAACACTTAACCAAAAATGCAGAAATACAAAATGCTTCTACCATATTGGGAGTGGGAGATGATGCTGCAGTGATTGACCATTTTGGAAAGCAAACTGTAGTTACCACCGACTTATTATTAGAAGGCATTCATTTTGATTTGATGTATACGCCATTGAAGCATTTGGGCTACAAAGCAGTGGTAGTAAACCTCAGCGATATTTATGCAATGAATGCTAGTCCCACTCAAATTACGTTGAGTATTGGAATCAGCAATCGTTTTAGCGTAGAAGCGTTGAATGAATTTTATGAGGGAGTGTATTTTGCTTGTGAAAAATATGGTGTTGATTTAATAGGTGGTGATACTTCATCATCTTTAAAGGGTTTTGTAATTTCTGTAACAGCCATTGGAGAAGTAGCTCCCGATCAATTTGTAAAAAGAAGTACTGCCAAAAAAGGAGACTTGATTTGTGTGAGTGGAGATGTGGGTGGCGCTTATTTGGGATTGACTTTGATGGAAAGAGAGAAAAAGATTTATCAAGAGAATCCAAATATTCAACCAGACTTAGAAGACGAGAGCTATATCGTAGGCAAATTATTAAAGCCTGAAGCCAGAAAAGACATCATTGAATTTTTTGCCAGCAACCAAATTGTTCCAACAGCAATGATGGATGTTAGCGATGGCATCAGTAGTGAAGTTTTGCATATTTGCAAACAGTCTAATTTAGGAGCAAGAGTGTATGAAGAAAAATTGCCCATTGCAGATGCTAGTAGAAAAGCTGCCTTTAAGTTTGGCTTAGACCCAACCGTTTGCTCACTAAATGGTGGAGAGGACTATGAGTTAATTTTTACCATTGCCCAAGAAGACCATGATAAAATTGTACTGAACGAAGAAATCAGTGTAATTGGATACATCACCGACTTAGAAGAAGGGGTAAAACTCTTAACCAAAGGAGGCAATCAATACGACTTGAAGGCGCAGGGTTGGAATGCTTTTAATTCATAAGCATGAAAAGCTTGCTGGCATTAGTTTTTAGTATTTTACTAATGGGCGAGATGAACGCCCAGAAAGCATATAATGCTTTACCAAAGTATGCAGCAAGTAAATTAAAAGAAGATGCTACAATATTAAAAAAAGTACTGGAAGCCAATCATCCAAGCTTGCATTGGTATACTCCTAAGTTACAATTAGACAGTTCATTTGAAAGCATGATCAATGGCATTACCGACTCTTTAAATGAAATTGAATTCAGAAACAAAATTGCAGCATGGTTGGCCCTTATAAAATGTGGTCATACAACTGCGCTGTATTCAAAACAGTTCATCAAACAACTGCCACAATATAGATATCCTCGTTTCCCATTACAAATCAAATTTTGGGAAGACAGTGCAGTTGTTTTGAGCAATGGTTATTTTAAAGATTCCATTATTCAACGGGGAACCATTCTACAAACCATCAACAACAAGCCCATCTCTTTTTATAGAGATTATTTGTTTAAACAAATAGCTACTGATGGTTATGCTTATAATCACCAATACCAAACATTGAGCAGTAGTTTTCCGGATGGGTTTAAACAAGTGTTTGGAGTAGACAGTACTTATTTAATTGGTTATATTAATGAAGCAGGAAAAACAGATACCATTTCATTAGGCAATTTTGTACCAGCTCCAAGAGATACAAGTATTAATAGACCCAGACCAACTCAAAAGCCAGCTTCATTAAGCAAAAGACAATTGCGCTTATTGTCCATTCGATCACTAAGTATCGACACTGTTACACACAGCGCTTATATGAGACTAACTACTTTTAGTAAAGGAAATTTAAAAACTTTTTTTAGGCGCAGTTTTAAAAAACTGAAAAAAGAAAATATTGAACACTTAATACTCGATCTAAGAGAAAATGGAGGAGGAAGAATCAGTAATAGTATTGCGCTCACAAAATACTTAAAACAAACCCCATTTAAACTTGCAGACTCTGTAGTAGCCATTAGTAGAAAATTTAAATACAGTAAATACATTCAATCAAGTTGGTTGTATTGGTTGGCCATGAATTTGGGGGCGAGCAAAGCCGCCGATGGATTAATCCACTACAAAAGATTTGAACAGCATTATTATCAACCAAATGAACGGTTTGCATTTAAAGGAAGTACTTATTTAGTCCAAGGGGGATATACTTTTTCTGCAGCAACCATGGTGATAGGTGCTTTAAAAGGACAAGAGAATATACGGATAGTAGGAGAGGAATCAGGCGGAGGACAGTATGGTAATTCAGCCATGCATATTCCCCATATTACGCTACCCAACACCAAGCTTAGAGTGAGGCTCCCTTTGTATAGAATGGTCATTAATCAAAACTTACAAAAAGGAAGAGGCATTGAACCAGACATAAAAATACCGCCATCTTCGTATGCAATCCGAATGGGATTTGATCCAAAAATGGCGGCAATTCAAGCTTTGATTAAAAGCAAAAACAATTAATGTTTTTCTCCTGGCTTACACTTTTCTTTTATTTCATGAAACACATCGTGTGTAGCAGTAATTAAAGTGGTTAATTCTTTATCTGATTTTTTTGCTTTTACAGCTGCTTCCACTGCAGTGCATTTAGCAACCAATTGTTTCAAGATGGGCTTAGCAACTTTAGCGTCATATGCTGCTGGCACTGCACCTGATTCCCATGCTTTTGCTTTAGCAACTAGGTCTGCAATATTCGTTTTCAAAGGCTTTAAATTTCCTTCTTCTGCAGGATGAAAAGTTTTGCTCATCACTCCGTGAAAATCTTCCATTTGTTTCCAACTTGCTTCTTGTGCATTTGCACTAAAACCAACCATTGCAGCAAAAGCCAATACCAATAATTTTTTCATGTTGTTTAAATTTTTAAGTCTATAAAATTACTTCATTCAACAGAATGTATCAGCGTTAAATCTTCATTTAATCCAATCCAATCTGCTTTTTGGCCAGGCTTTAACATTCCTGTAATTCCTTGCTTTTGTATTACTTGTGCCGGATACAAGGAACACATTCGAATGGCTTCCCCTAATTCAATATGGCAATATTGATGCAATTTCTGCATACAAGCCAACATGGTTAATGCAGAGCCACTCAAAATACCATTCGATTCATATTTATCTCCATTCAATTGATGGGGATATGCACCAGAAATAGTATCTGTTACTGCGTCGGTGATGGCAAATAACCGATTCCCCATTTGTTTTTTAGCAATTTGAATGGCTTCAAAATTCACGTGATATCCATCGGGTACAATACTGCAATACACAGTGGGGTGATTAAAAATGGCTCCCACCATTCCGGGCTCGCGGTGTTGTAAAGCGCTCATAGCGTTGTACAAATGGGTAGCGGTTCCAATCCCATCGTTAAAAGCTTTTGTTGCAGTTGCATAATCGGCATTGCTATGACCAGCAGAAACCACCACCCCATATGATTGTATTAAATCTACAATGGATGCATCACAAACTTCAGGTGCAAGGGTAATCATGGTAATAACACCCTTTCCATATTCCAATAATTCTTTTACTTGTTCAGTTGTAGGTCGATAAATAAACTCACTTAAGTGGGCCCCTCTTTTGATTGGATTAATCCAAGGTCCTTCTACGTGCAAACCTATACAACGGCTATTCGGTTGTTTTTTAAATTCCCTTACCGCATCAATACAAGCATGAATTATTTCACTGCTATTGGTAGCAACAGTTGGTTGAAACCAAGCAGCACCGCCCTTTACACAATAGTCTTTTAATAATTGCAAAGATTCCACCGTTGGATAAACGCTCAACAATTTTCCACCTGCTCCATAAATTTGTAAATCAATGAATGCAGGAATGAGCAGTGGTACTTGCTTGGTGGCAGTTACTTTAAGCGCAACAGTAGGCAATATTGATTCTACCATACCATCTTGAATAATCAAGGTATGATTGATTAACCATTCTGTACCAGTAAAAATTTTATTCGCAGCAATAATTTGTTTCATAAATAACTTAAGTATGATAAATATTAAATTGATCGGCGTCTTTCCAAAATGGAAAACGCTGGCGAATATCTTGTAACTGTTGGGGGTCTAAAATATGGGTGCTAATTGCTTCTTCGTGGGCACAGTGATACACTACTTGACCCAGAGGGTCTATCAGCATGGTATCTCCACTATGATTGATACCATTAGCGTCTTCACCTACTCTGTTTACGCCAATTACATAACACTGATTTTCGATGGCTCTTGCAGTCAGCAATGTTTTCCATGCATGATTTCTGCGTTCTGGCCAATTGGCCACATATACCAATAAATCAAACTCTGGGGCTTCCTGAATTTGTTGTCTGGCCCAAACAGGAAAGCGTAAATCATAACATATTTGCAAATTGATTTTCCATCCATTAACAGCTGCAATCAATCTTTTATTACCCGCTGCATAAAACTGGTTTTCTCCTGCAAATGCAAACAAGTGTCTTTTATTATAATGTGCTACCGTTCCGTTAGGCAATACCCATAATAAACGATTATAGAAATGACCTTCCTCTTCTATTATAGCCGAGCCTGTTAGAATAATTTTTTGCTCAGCAGCCATGGTCTTCATCCACTGAACCGTAGCGCCATCCATGCTTTCAGCTAGTTGAGCAGGATTCATGCTAAAACCTGTGCTAAACATTTCAGGAAGAATGACCAATTGACCTGGTGCAGTTTGCGCTTGAATTTTCTCGCCAAACTGAGCCAGATTCGCTGCTTTATTTTCCCAAACTAAATTGCTTTGAATAAGGGTTACCGACAATGGATGCATATACCAATTTTAAACCAGCAAGTTAATTGATTCGGTATTGCAATTGCAATCCTAAATAGCGGTGCCTATTTAATTGAACAGTGGTTTCTCTGCTTTGGTGTACCAACTCTATTTGAGCGGCCCATCTTCCTTCAGAATAAGCCAATCCAATGGTGTTTTGAAATACCAAGGTTTTAGGGTGGAGCGTAACCGCCGAATCAGCAGCCGTTTTACTTCCCCCAGAAATGGTTGCATTATAGCCCTGTGCAGTAATTTTCGGATTCCAATAAATAAAAAACTCCTTACTAGGCATTCCCTTTTTTTCCACCCCTGCATTCCATAATTGGCTGCTTTGATTTTGGTTAAATAATCCATAGACCATTTTAGTGCCTACTGATGCATTTATAAAAGCAGTACCGAATTGAGCAGCACCCCAGCCCATCCACTTAAATTCATTGGTGGTGACTAAGTTATGTGCATACAATACGCCAGTGTTTAATACCAACTGATTACTAATTTGATACCGCCATCCTAAAAATGGCGCATATTGTAACCAACGGTGATAGGTGTTTTGTAAACCTTCTCCACCTGAAGCTGGGCCAATGATACCAAGCGTTCCCGTTAGTTGTAAAACCGTTTTTTCGTTGTTAAACCAAGTACGGGTATATTGAATATAAGTATACCCTGCATAAGGTCGGTCTATATCTGCAGCTGTTCTGGTGTTTCGTTTAAGGGGCGTAAATATTTGTTGTCCTAATTCAAAACGATGAACTCTTTTGGTGTTTTTCTTGGATTGATCGGCATAGCCCAAGTGTAAAAAAATGCCGTTGGAATAATAAGCGTCTTCGAGTTTTAATAAGTATGCATCGTTCTCGGTAGTAAAACCAACTTGTTGTGCGCTTACCTGAATGCCAAAAAAACAGATACACAAAAGATGGAGGTATATAAAACGTTGTTGTTTTTTCATTTGTCTGCCCTAAATTTTTTCAAAATGCTTTGAACTAAGCCTGGCTCAAAACCTCTTTGTTGTAAGAACGCCATTGTTTTTACTGTTCGGTTAATATATTGTTCGTTTTTAAGGGTATTCCATTTAGTGGTTATCAATTTTTCGGCAACGGCAAGGTAGTCTGCTTCTGGAATTTCCTTCATTGCTTTTTTGATATTGTATTCGCTTACTCTTTTTTGTTTTAAGGCATACGCAATTTTAACCTTACCCCATTGCTTTTGCCTGAAATGCCCTCCTACAAAGGCTTTTGCATAACGCTCTTCATTTAAATAGTCTTCCTCAATTAAACGAGAGAGCAACATTTCAACACTGGCTTTTCCCAATTTTAGACTATATAATTTCTCTTTCACTTCTTGGTGACACCGGTCTTGGTATCCACAATAGTGTTTAAGCTTCATATAAGCTTTTTCAATAGTAGAATTGGGATCGGTTGAAAACAACTGTTAGTATTTTTCGGTAAAGTAATTATATTTGTTTCAGGACCCCAAATATCCCCCTCGATAAAACGAAGTCCTGAACAAGAATGGCTGCAACTCAATACAATGTTTGTTTGATAGATGATGATAAAATCTATCAATTTACTTCACGCAAAATCCTCGAGTCCACCGGACTTGCTAAGAATATTTTGTCGTTTTACAACGGAAGTGAAGCCATCGGCTTTTTTAGAGAAAAATTAACCCAAGGACCTAATGAGTTGCCTGATGTTATTTTTTTAGACATCAATATGCCCGTAATGAACGGCTGGCAGTTTCTAGATGAATACCACAAAATCATAGAGCAGTTTAAAAAGCCCATCTACATCTATATGGTGAGTTCTTCTGTAGACGACTGTGATATCCAGCGTTCTCGGGAATACAGCGGGGTTACAGACTATATAGTTAAGCCCATCAACAAGATCAAATACCAAGAGCTGATAGACCGGCTCAACTTCTACAATGGCTAGATTTTGGGTGTAAATTGCTTGTGAAATATCATCCCTTTACAGTAAGTTTGTCCTGATTAAAATGATCATATGAAATTTATCGTTTCTTCCTCTTCGTTATTAAAACATTTGCAACAAATTAGTGGTGTTATTAATGCCAATACCGTATTACCTATTCTTGAAGATTTTTTGTTTGAAATAGAAGATAAAAAATTGAATGTAGTAGCTACCGATTTAGAAACGGTGATGCGTGTTCAAATGGAAGTAGAGAGCAAGGCGAATGGCCGTGTATGTATTCCTGCCAAGATCTTAATGGATTCATTAAAAAATATTGCTGACCAACCTTTGACATTTACCATCGACAAAAACTTTGCGGTAGAAATCACCAGCGACAATGGTAAGTACAAAGTGATGGGAGAGAATCCAGATAATTTTCCAAAAGAACCATCTGCCGATGATACCACCAGCTTTAATATGCACAGCAGTGCCCTATTAACTGCCATCAACAAAACCTTGTTTGCAGTAAGTGGAGACGATTTAAGGCCTGCAATGACAGGGGTGTTTTTTGAGTTGAGCAAAGACGGGGTACAATTTGTTGCTACCGACGCACATCGTTTGGTTCGTTACAAGCGCACCGATACCCATGCCACCAAAACCGATTCGTTCATTGTGCCTAAGAAGCCATTGAACTTATTAAAGAATGCATTGCCTGATAATGAAGACGATTTAACCATCAGCTACAACAGCAACCATTTGTTTGTGAAGCATGGTTCAACGCATATGATCTGCCGATTGATTGATGCTAGATTCCCAGACTATAAAGTGGTGATACCTGCAGACAATCCGTACAAATTGATTGTAAATAAATCTGCTTTCCAAAATGCATTGCGTAGAGTAAATGTATTCTCTAACAAAAGCACCAACCAAGTTGCTTTAAATATTACTGGCTCAGAATTGCAAATGGCTGCACAAGACGTAGACTTCAGTTTTGAAGGTAACGAGCGCATGAGCTGTCAGTACGATGGAGAAGATTTACAAATTGCTTTCAACGCGCGCTTCTTAATTGAAATGCTGAACGCTGCAGATACCGATGATGTTAAAATGGAATTGTCTACCCCAACCAAAGCTGGTTTAATTAAACCAACCGAGCAAGGCGAAGGCGAAGACCTATTGATGTTGGTGATGCCGCTGATGTTGAATAATTAATTCTACGGTCATGATTGATTCCATTATCGAGTATTTCAATACTATTCCCAGCTTACATAGAGCCCTGATCTTAGCGGGAGGGATTTTATTTTTTTGGATAGTGGAAGGCATTGTGCCTTTGGCCAATTTTAAGTACAACAAATACCGTCATGCGGGCATCAACCTGTTTTTCACGGCTACTACCATCATCATCAATTTTGCTTTTGCATTAGTGATTGTAAAAGCAAGTGAATGGGCTATCGCTAACCAATTCGGATTATTACAATTAACCCAGTTACCTGCTTGGGCAATGTTGATTGGGGGTTTGTTATTACTAGATTTAGTAGGTGCTTATTTTATTCATTTTATAGAGCACAAAATAAAATGGATGTGGAAGTTTCATATGGTTCACCATGCAGATACGCATGTAGATACTACCACCGCCAATAGACATCATCCAGGTGAAAGTGTATTCCGAGCAGTGTTCACCACCATTGGTGTGATTATATGTGGCGCTCCTATGTGGTTGGTCATGTTGTACCAAAGTTTAAGTGCAGTCTTATCGCAGTTTAATCATGCCAATATGCGTTTACCGCTTTGGTTAGACAATGCCATTAGTTGGGTGATCATTTCCCCAAATATGCACAAAGTGCACCACCACTACAAACAGCCTCAAACAGACAGCAACTACGGTAATATTTTTTCTATTTGGGACCGTTTGTTTGGCACTTATAATTACACTCCTGTGGAATCTTTGCGTTATGGCTTAGATGTACTAGATGATAGTACAGATGAAGCGCTAAACTATCAATTAAAAATACCTTTCGACAATACCATCAAGACACATTACTAGGAAGTTTCGCATCATTTTTTTCTACTTCAGCCCGAGGTAGTGCATCTTTGTACAAAGTTTTATTTATGACAATTGTTGCAATGATTCCTGCGCGTTATGCAGCCACTCGTTTTCCTGCTAAATTGATGCAACAATTGGGCAATAAAACAGTGATTCGTCATACCTATGATAATACACTTGCCACAGGTTTATTCAGCGATGTAATTGTTGTAACCGATAGTGAAATTATTTTTAATGAAATCACTAGCAACGGAGGCAAAGCCATCATGAGCAAAAAAAATCATGAAAGCGGAAGCGACCGTATTGCAGAAGCTGGGGCTGATTTAGATGTAGATATTATTGTGAATGTGCAAGGTGATGAACCCTTCGTGCAAAAAGACCCTTTAGAAAAATTACTCGCAACATTTAATGAACCTACTGTTCAAGTAGCTTCTTTAATGCAGGAATTAAAAGATAAAGCATTAATTGAAGACCCCAACTACGTGAAAGTTGCGGTGGACCGAAATATGAATTCACTGTTTTTTTCTCGCAGTGTCATTCCTTATCCACGAGATAAAAATATTTCCATTCCATACTATGAACATATTGGGGTGTATGCTTTTCGTAAACAAGCATTACTCAATTTTACTAATTGGCCAATGACTCCACTAGAAGCTGCAGAAAAAATTGAATGCTTGCGCTACCTTGAATATGGCGTTCCGCTAAAAATGGTGCTCACCCAATACATGGGTATAGAAATTGATACGCCTGAAGATTTAATAAAAGCTGCTAAGCTTTTATAGTCTTTCGTATAGTGCTCTGAGTTTTTCGCGCGTCATGATGCTTTCCCAATCCTTTCCCAACGCATTTTCCCATAAGGGTTTCATGCCCAAGGATACATTCATCATGGTTTCAAATTGCTCATCGGTTAATCCTTTACAAATGCCTTGCGGTATTTCAATTTGATTCTTGTCTACCATCAATTTGAATTCCTTCACCCCTGCAGGATAATATTCTTCCAAGTGATTCATGACAATGCAATTGCCAATACCATGCTTGGTACCTAGTAAATAACTCAAGCCATAACTCACTGCGTGTGCAACACCAACTTGTGAATACGCAATGCTCATACCACCAGCATAAGAAGCCATCATCAATTGATCATCGCTTTCGTTGTCCCAATGATTCTTTTCAACAAATACTTTTTGACAAAGCTGTAAAGCTTTCTCACCATAGCTCTTGCTGAACTCATTTAAATAAGTGCCTTCTAAGCTTTCAATGCAATGGATATAACAATCCATTCCAGTATAAAAACGTTGATTTGCTGGTGCGTCTTTAGTTAATTCTGGATCTAATACTATTTGATCAAATGGGGTAAAGTCTGAGTTCATTCCCAACTTTCGAGTTGGTCCTGTTAACACAGTGGTTCTACTTACTTCTGCACCTGTTCCACTTAAAGTAGGTATGCCTACTTTATATACACCTGCTTCCTGAACCAAATCCCATCCTTGGTAATCAGCCGATGATCCTGGATTGGTCATCATCAAAGAAACTGCTTTCGCTAAATCCATGGTTGATCCACCACCTATGCCAATTACGCCACTAATGGTTCCAAATTCTTCTTTTAAAGAGCGAGCCAACTCATCTACCTGACTCGTCTTTGGTTCATAAGTAACATCAGCCAACACTATTTTATCTTTCCCTCTTAGTGGAATTCGATTCAACAATGGTTTCCCCTCAAAATAATGGTCTACTAAAAATACCATGGGCGCATCGCCCTTTCTATGTGGGGTTAAAATTTCATCTAGTTGATTAAAACTTCCGCGGCCAAAAACCACATAACTAACCATCTTAAAATTCCTGAAGCTCATAGTGTTGTTTTACTTGGTAAAGTTCGTATTTATTTCCAGATAGATCGCATAGGCCAGAACCATATATTCTCGAACACAGAGATATTGCCATCACTAAAAAATTCTATCCCGGTATCATTTTCTTCAGGAAATATTTGTGAAGTAAATACCAATTCTCCATCATTGGCATACACTTCAACAATACTCTTATCAAAAAAGATATGCAGTTTTACTTTATCGTTTTGTTGTTTTAAGTACGCATTCTTCTTAGCAAAATAGGGATATTGTTTGCTAAATCCTGAAGGGGTATTGGTTCTATCAATAAAGAGTTGTTCAAGTGTTGCATCGTATCCAATTACAAAATTTCTGTTTCCACCCACTGCAATTTTAATTCCACTCACACTGGTAATGGCGGGCTTCAATTCAACTTCCATTTCAAAACAATTACTTCTAAATGGAAGAACATACCCATTCTTAACCGCAATAGGTCCTTGCAAAACCTGTCCGGTAGAACGTATGGCTCGCAAGGCTTTAACGGGTTCTTGCACGAGCACCCATTCTGATCCCATTTTTTTCACCGCTAATTTTCTAGGCAATGACATAGCGCCTTTCCAAGGATTGGTAGGTATTTCATTAGCGTAGTTCCAGTTGTTTACCCAACCTATAGAAATAGGAATTCGATCGGGTGTATTCTTATAAGTAATAGCTGCATAATAGTCGCTACCATAATCGGGTCTTACTACTTTATTGGATGGATTTTCATTGTAAAATTTAGTGCCATCAAATTCCCCTACAAAATATTGCATGCTCGAATTTTGTGATACTAATAAAACCCATTTCTTTTTATCGGGTTCTCCCACAACGGGTACTTGAATTAAATCTGGGCATTCCCAAACACCGGATGTATCGCCAATTGGTCCAAAATCACTTTGGAAGGTCCACTGCTTTAAACTGAATGAAGTATAAATCGAAATCATTTTTTCATTGGGCATCGCTACCATCATCACCCATTGCCTCGTCTTATCGTGCCAAAATACATTGGGGTCTCTAAAATCACTCATATTTAAATCGAGCACTGGATTACCTGAATACTTGTTCCAGGATTTTCCCTGATCAATACTATAGGCCAAGTGTTGGGATTGATTAACACTGTCGTGTGCGGTGAACACTGCCACTAGCGGTGGATTCTCTCGATTACTACTTAATGCACTCGTATTTTTTGCATCATATACTACCGATCCAGAGAAAGCCATTTTACCATCTTCTTCTCTTAGTGCCAATGGCATTGGCGTCCACTTCACTAGGTCTTTGCTCACTGCGTGTCCCCAACTCATATGTCCCCAAATATTTCCAAAAGGATTGTGTTGATAAAACAGATGGTATTGGCCATTGTGGTACACTAATCCGTTGGGATCGTTGATCCAGTTTTTTTGTGAAGAAAAATGATACTGTGGCCTAAAGCGCTCTGCATAATAAGACGTTTGCGCATTTAGTATGAAAGGGAGTATGAATAAAATAAGACCGACCGTTTTTTTCATGAATCAAAATTATGCTTACTTAAATTTAATGAATTATACTGATGCTTCTTTATTTCATCTCTGTCAAGGTTTTTTGTAACCTAAACATTTCATCTCTTAGTCTCGCGGCTTCTATAAAATCTAAATCTCTTGCAGCTTTCTCCATTTCTTTTTTCACTTTCTTAATGGCTGTTTCTACTTGCGGTATGGTTTTAAATTCAACTTGTTCTTCTGCAGCACTTGGCACCAAAGATTCTTCTTGTTGTAAAGCATATGGATTAGATGGGTCATAACCCTTAATATCCAAAACAGAAGTTTGTGCAAAAACCTGTTCTTTGCTTTTACTTACCGTTGTTGGTGTAATGCCATGTTCTAAGTTATAAGCAATTTGCTTGGTCCTTCTTCTGTTCGTTTCATCAATGGTACGCTGCATGCTCTCGGTCATTTTATCTGCATAAAAAATAACCAATCCATTTACATTTCTTGCCGCACGACCGGCTGTTTGTGTTAAAGAGCGTTCATTGCGCAAGAAGCCTTCTTTGTCTGCATCCAAAATAGCTACCAGCGACACTTCCGGAAGGTCCAATCCCTCCCTTAATAAATTCACCCCCACCAAAACATCAATTACCCCCAAACGAAGGTCTCGCAGGATTTCTACGCGTTCTAGCGTATCTACATCGGAGTGAATATATTTTGATTTAATATTAATTCGGCCCAAATATTTGTCCATTTCTTCGGCCATTCTTTTGGTGAGTGTTGTTACTAAAACCCGATCTCCTTTTTTAACTCGATCGTCAATGGCGTCTAATAAATCATCTATTTGATTGGTACTCGGTCTTATTTCTATAGGTGGATCTAATAAGCCTGTAGGTCGTACCACCTGCTCTACTACTACGCCACCCGTTTTCTCTAATTCATAGTCTCCGGGTGTTGCACTAACAAATATGGTTTGACCGGTTAAACTTTCAAACTCATGAAAATTCAATGGCCGGTTATCCATAGCACTAGGTAGTCTAAATCCATAATCTACCAGTACCAGTTTTCTACTTCTGTCTCCTCCATACATACCTGCTACTTGAGGAATGGTTTGGTGGCTTTCATCAATCACGCACAAAAAATCTTTGGGAAAATAATCCAATAAACAGAAAGGTCGGGTACCTGGTTTTCTTCTATCAAAAAAACGAGAATAGTTTTCAATACCATTGCAATAACCCAATTCACGAATCATTTCTAAATCGTATTCTACTCGTTCCTTTAAACGAGAAGCTTCAATAAACTTACCTACCGATTTAAAATACTCCACCTGCAACATCATTTCGTCTTGTATCTCGTGCATCACTTCTACAATCATGTCTTTAGGAGCAAGGTATAAGTTGGCGGGGAATATGGCCGCCGTATCCATTAATCCAATACGCTTATTGGTAGCGGTTTCTATGCTTTCAATTTCTTCAATCTCGTCTCCAAAAAAAGTAACTCGGTAGCCGAAATCTACATAAGGCAGATTGATGTCTACCGTATCTCCTTTAACCCTAAAAGTACCGCGGGTAAAATCCCCCTGGGAACGATTGTACAATGAATTAACCAATGCGTGCAAGAATCCTTGGCGTGATAACACCTGACCTTTTTGTATACGAATAATCCCATTCTCATATTCGGTAGGATTTCCCATACCATAAATACAACTCACACTGGCTACTACAATAATATCTCTACGGCCACTCAATAATTGTGAAGTCGCTTGCAGTCTAAGTTTGTCTAACTCTTCATTAATACTTAGGTCTTTTTCAATATAAGTGCCCGTTACTGGCATATAGGCTTCGGGCTGATAATAGTCGTAATAACTTACAAAATAGCCCACTGCATTCTCTGGAAAAAATTGCTTGAACTCTCCATACAATTGCGCCACCAAAGTTTTATTATGGGTCAAAACCAGGGTTGGCCTTTGTACCTGTTGAATCAAATTGGCAATGGTAAATGTTTTACCACTTCCTGTTACCCCCAATAAGGTTTGGTATTGTTCGCCCTCGTTAACCCCATCTACCAGCTCTTGTATGGCTTTTGGTTGATCCCCAGCTGGCTGATAATTCGTGTGTAACTGAAAGGGCATAACTAAAATATTGAGCAAATTTAGCGGCTAATTGGCCAAATCGGGCATTTTACTGCTTTTTAACAACCCTTTCAAAAAACTTAATATTAATTAATTGTTACCTTTTTGTAACTTTAAGAAAATCGGATATCGGTGAAGAAGGGGGTTTGGACCATATTAATCATAAGTTGCTTGGGCGTTCAGCATTTGAATGCACAGCAATTGGCTGTTCCCGAAAAAAAACCTGACCCAGTTGGGTCCTATATTGATTTTTATGGTGACAAAGTTCATACCCCTAGTATGAACGATTTACAGGTTCTAATAGGGCAGCCCCTTACTCATACCGCTATAGAGCAATTTTACTCCTCTTTAAGTTTGTTACCGTTTGGCAATTTGGTTGAAAACTTATTGGCTTTTAAAAAAGAGAAGCAATTAGACGACTGGTTATTTTATCAGTTGATTAGAACCGCGGCGGAATCAATCAGCCCTAAAAAAGAAAACTACCATCGCTATACTTTATACAAGTGGTTTTTGTTGAATCAAACCGGCTATTCTGCAGTTACTCGATTAAGGAACGATACTTTATTATTGTATGTACAGTCTGATGAAAATGTGTATGATATTCCCTCCATGTTGTATAATCAAGAACAGTTTATCTGTTTAAACTATCACGATTATGGAAGCAGTATTGATTTTAAACAAGGGCGTTTTCAAGATATTAAAGTGGTTACACAAAATATTACTACAAAGGGATTCTCTTATAAGATTAATCGCATGCCCGATTTTAATCCGGAGAGCTACGAAGTAAAGCCCATTCAATTTGCATATGGTCAACGCAATTATGAGTTCAAAGTAAAAGTGAACAAGTCTATTAATAAACTATTTAATAATTATCCTTCAGTTGAATACTCAATGCAGTTTTCTGCACCACTAAGTAATGCCACCTATCAATCTTTGATTCCTGCTTTAAAACAAACAGTGGCTAAAATGAATCAGAAAAAAGGAGTGGATTATTTAATGCATTTAACTCGTTCTTCTTTTGCCTTTGAGAACGACGCTACTTTGTATGGTAAGGATAAAAGATTCTCTCCCGAGCAAACATTGTTTTCGGAATACAGTGATTGCGAAGACCGAGCGGCTTTCTTTTTTTACTTAGTAAAAGAAATTTATAACCTTCCAATGATTGTACTTTCTTATCCGCAACATGTAACGGTTGCTATACAATTTGATACCCCTCAAGGAAATCCAATAGTATATAAGGGCAATCAATACTGGGTTTGTGAGCCAACCCCACAATTAAAAAACCTAAAAATTGGACAAGGTATTCCTTCTCTTAAAAAAGAAGCTTTTGAGGTGGTTTATGAATACCAACCTAGTTACCGATAGTGTTTATTTTCTTCTAATTGTGTGAATATAAACAGGGGGCTGAAGATATTGATTGGCTTCTTTTAAATCATGAATTTTTCTTACGATGGGCATGCCTCTTACAACAGCGCCAAATGCTGCAAAACCCAATCCATCCGCCATATTTTCTCCACCAAAATCAAATCCAGTTTCATCTTCTACCATTATAAAAAATTCAGGGCCTCCTGAACCGGGCTCATTCCTAGCCATTGAAATGGTACCTTCTTTGTGCAATATGCCCGTTTGCTTTGTAGACTCGTGGGGTATTCCTTGAAGGCTTTGTGCCAGTTTATTATTCGACTTCCAAATGCCTCCTTGTACTAAAAAAGCCTTTGGTGCATTTGATGGTTGGTTATACATATTAAGCACTCTGTAAAAATTACTTTGATCATAATAGCCCGAATCTATATAAGCCAAAAATGCATTTGCAGTTAATGGTGCTTTGTGCGTGTACAATTCAATTTCGATCTCTCCATACGCCGTTTCAATAATCACATGAGGTAATCCCTTTTGTGTTTGTTCTTTACAAGACCAAAGCAGAATGACTAAACAAATCGCAAATGGTTTTTTAAACATAACAGGGGCTTGATTAAGATTTCGGGGTCTTTAATTCTAAGAGGGTGATTTGAGACTTTTGAATAGGGCTAAAATTATTATCTGATACCAACAATATACTTCTATTTCCATTAGGCAAAATGGGTCCAAAGCTAATGCCTTCTATGTTGTCGGTATAAATACCCAGCTCATCTAAATTCATCAACAAGGTTTTTTTCATAGGTTGATATTGGGCTGGTGCTTTAAGAGAAGTAAAGGCAGATACGTCCGTTGCTTGGTTATAGTCTGCTAAGAAAATTCTAATGGAGCATGGAATTCTTCCAGTAGAATAAGATCTTTCTAGTACCAGAAGTTGATTGTTACCAATCCACAAAAATTCAGGAACACTATTAATTTTATATTCATTAATAGGATTGGGGGCATATACTACAGGAGATAGTTCGTATGCATATTGGCGTGTGGATTTTTTTGTTTGCATATCAAATTGGTAAAATCGAATCATTGCTCCATTCGGCTTTAAATCTGCTCTTGGACCATCTTCTTGTAATGGCTCTTCTACATTTACCATTAAAGTTTTATAATTATCTGCATAACTCATTCCCTCTAATACACCGTTTTGTCTAGGCCCTTTTTCCATAAAGCTCATGTAAAGATTACCGGGCATTGAAACGCTGTCTTTGAATTTTCCATTGGGTGTTACAAAATAAACCGATGGATTAATTAAAATACTGTCTTTTCCTCTAATCGTATTTTCTCCTTCGCTACTCCAAACCAATAATTTGCTGTTGGGATTATATCTTATGCTTTCTGGGTCAGGTGTTTTATACGGATTTTCTTTAGTGCTTGGATAGGTTTTACCATTTTCATCTTTTAAATAAGAAAGCTGTGTGAAAATAACCGTATCAATTTTATTTTGGCTGATGACAATTTTTGCTTTGTAAAACCTAGCTGGATTTAGTGAAGAGCGATCATCACATACCATATAATATTGATTATTTTTTTCATCATAATCAATGGCAGATAAGCCACCCACTATGGATTCTTTAAATGTATAATTATGGGGGATGGTATACGTATGTAAATACTGCAGTTCTTTGTTTGTAGGAGTGTAATTGGTAGTTAATTGTTTAGTACTTGTACAAGAAACTAAAACCACGAAAAATAACAATAAAAAGCCCAAATATTTATTCATAAAAACAATTCAGGCGGCAAATGTAGTAAAAATGGGCTACCATCGATTGACTCTGGCGTATTGCACCATCATAGCAGTGTTTTTTAAATTCAGTTTTCGTAGAATATTTCTGCGATGCGTATTAATGGTTAATACGCTTAAATTAATGGCTTCTGCAATTTCTTGGCTGGTTAATCCTTTGCTAATTAGAGAAACTATCTCCTTCTCTCTTTTACTTAATCCCCCATCTTCTTCCTTTAACTGGGCCTGCATTTCTTCCCCCCACATAAACACGTTATTTCCAGCAAGTACTTGCTCAATCGCTTCAATTAACTCATCAGATGAAAGATTTTTGATAATATATCCTTTTACCCCCAATAATCTACATTGGTGCATAATATCGTTGTCGTTTTCCATACTTAAGATAATGATGGAAGCGTTGGGAAATTTACTGAGTATTTTTTCAGCTACCTGAAAGCCATTACCATCTGGAAAATGATAGTCTAATAAAAAAATATCTGGGCGTCTATCTTCGTATAATTGAAAAGCATCTTTTGCTGTAAAAGCTTCTCCTACCCAGTTAATCCATTCTTGTTCTTTTAAAACCATTTGGATGCCTTCTGCAAATATTTTATGGTCGTCGGCAATGGCAATTCTTGTTCTATTGGGCATGTAGATGGGTTTTCGATCCGGATATTTCAATTACAATACTAGTGCCTTTTGTGTTTGAATCAATCAAAATTTTTCCACCTAAATATTCAACCCTATAGCGGATATTTTTTAAACCAATTCCCTCAGATTGATTGGGTATAAAGCCTGTTCCATTGTCTTCTACCAGCAAAGTGATGGTATTATTGTTTGTTTCTTCCCATAATGAAATATATACATCTTTGGCATTGGCATGTTTTTTCACATTATAAATAAGTTCAGAAACAATTCTATACAAGCCTGCTTCCACTGCCAATGGATATCTTCTATTAATAGAACAATCTAAATGAGTAGTAAATTCGTTAGACAAATTCCATCTTGAAACTGTTTTTTCTAAAACAGACACCA
>Ga0207952_1000505_pt1 | contig 30247 bp, 28 predicted proteins | sample SubbioR12Aug_8Ca_FD_184831 | JGI IMG/M metagenome (GOLD analysis project Ga0207952, IMG submission 184831) | Serpentinite rock and fluid subsurface biosphere microbial communities from McLaughlin Reserve, California, USA - CR12Aug_8Ca (SPAdes) | ecosystem: Environmental > Terrestrial > Deep... | reverse complement strand
TCGCTGCGCGATGCCACCTCCCCCAAAGGGGGAGGATTGGAGGTGCGCCCAGCCGCCAGTGCCAGGCGTTTCTTCTGCGCGCCGGACAGCCGGAACCGGCTTGCTACGGCTTCGGCCAGCGGCACATCGGCGGGCAGCAGCGCGGCCAGGCGGCGCAGGGGATCAGGGGCGACCTCTTGCTTCGCTTCCTCCGCCACCAGGGCGGCGAGCGCGGCAACATCGGCCTCAGGCAGCACCACTGCGAGAACGCCCAGCGCGGCCATTCTGGCCACGGTCGGTGCAGGATCGGGCAGGGCGAGGAGGTTCATCATCTCCATCCCGACCCGCTCGCGCGAAAGGCCCTTGAGCGTCGCGGCCAATGCCTTGCAGGCACTTTCCGATTCAGTGTCAGCAGCTTGCCCGCCAAACCTCGCCTGGAACCGGAAGTAGCGCAGGATCCGCAAGTGATCCTCGCGGATTCGCTGGCCGGCATCGCCGATGAAGCGCACCCGCCGTGCGGCCAGATCGTCGAGCCCGCCGAAGTAGTCAAACACCTCGCCGCTGGCGGGATCGGCATAGAGCGCGTTGATCGTGAAATCGCGGCGCGCGGCATCGTCTTGCCACTCGGTCGCGAAAGCCACTGTGGCGCGGCGGCCGTCGGTGGCGACATCGCGGCGCAGCGTGGTGATCTCGACATTGCCGCCGGGCAGCACCGCGGTAACGGTGCCGTGCTCGATCCCGGTCGGGATCGCCTGGATGCCCTGCGCCTTCAGCCGCCGCATCACCTCACGCGGCTCGAGCAGGGTGGCGAGGTCGATGTCCTTCACCGGCTCACCCAGCAAGGTATCGCGCACCGCCCCGCCAACATAGCGCGCGTTCCTTGCCCCCAGCGCAGCGATCAGCCGGGCGAGGTCTTCGCGGAGCAGCCACGGGGTGGTGGGGGGGAGGGTGGTCAAGGCTCCATCCTTCTTCCCCCTTGATGGGGGAAGGATGCGAAGACTTGGCGACGAAGGAGCCTAGTCGTAGCTGGATGGGGGTGTGGGTGCGGTTGACCCTGTGCATGCGGCTCGCTCACCCCCATCCAACTTCGGCTAGGCAGACAAGCTGCCAAGCCTGCGTATCCTTCCCCCATCAAGGGGGAAGTGAAGGGGCGGCGTCTCATCACCACGCGATCCGCTTCGCCAGGTTGGCGATGATCCCCGCGGTCACGCCCCAGATCCGGTGTTCCTGCCATAGGATCTCGATATAGTGTCTTGTCCGTCCTTGCCAGAACCCTGAATGGCGGACGTGGTTGGCCGGATCGAACACGAAATCGACCGGAGCCTCGAACCAGGCGGCGACTTCGGTCGGGCTGGGGTTGAGCTTCAGGTCGGGCGGAACCACCGCGATGACCGGGGTGATCGCATAGCCGCTGCCGGTACGATAGGTGTCGCTGGTGCCGATCACATGGACGTCACGGGCGTGGATGCCCAGTTCCTCGTGCGCCTCGCGTAGCGCGGCTTCCTCGGGTGTCTCGCCGGGGTCGATCTTGCCGCCGGGGAAGGCGACTTGCCCCGGGTGCGAGCGCATGTTCGACGGACGGTGGATCAGCAGGAAGCCGGGCCGGTCCTGGCGCTCGGTGATCGCGGCGAGCACCGCGGCGGGGCGCAGGGTCTCGGCGGCGAATTCCACTTCGTCGCGGTGGTCGATTGCTTCGGCGTGACCCTCGGCGTGGAGGCGGGCGAGCCGGTCCTTGAGGCTCATCGCGGCACCAGCGAGAAGCTGGCCCCTTGGCTGGTCACTGTCAGGTCTTCATCCGCCAATTCAACCAGTTGCAACCAGGTGCTGCGGTTGATCCGCGCTTCGGTGCCGTGCCGCACCGCGAGGTACAGCGCGGGCAGCTGCGCATCGCCGCGCGCCATCAAGGGGTGCTCGGCCCCGGCCAGCACCACCTCGTCGGTGTTGAGCTTGAATGCCAGGGCATCGTCGGTGCGGACCACATCGGTGGCCAGGAACGCCGCGTCTTCGACCGCGACTGCCTGCTTCTCGTGCGGGGTGACCAGCCAGTGCTGGCCGTCCGCATCGCGCCGCAACAGTCCGGCAAAGGCGCGCACCATCGCCGGGCGCCTGATCTCGCCACCGTCATGGAACCAGCGGCCATCGGCCTTGATCACCATCAGGCTGTCGCCACTGACCTTGGGGTCCCATTGCTCCACCGGCGGCAACTTGCGCGCAGCACTGAGCGCGGCGATCTCGGCTAGCGAGAGTGTGGCCAGGTTGGGCGGGGGTTCGTAGGGCACGGGTCTCCGATGCCAGATGGGCGGGGACGGGACAATGGTCTGCGTAGTTTCGCTTCTATGGAATGGTTCACGCAAAGATCGCAGAGAAGCAGGAAGAGACGCAAAGGTGTTTCGCTTTCGGCGAAGCCGCTCAAAAACCCAAGGGTCCCGAAAACGCAGCGTCGAAAGAGGGAAGGAGCCTACGGCTCAGCGCAACATCTTTGCGTCTTCCCTTTCTTCTTTGCGTCCCTTGCGTGAAACCCTTCTAACTCAACCAAGGCCCCAGCGAACCCTCACCGGGCAAAACCGCCGCATTGTCACACCGCACCAACAGCCGGTGCTTTTCCCACGGGCCGGGCAAGGTCCAGCCGCCGGTATGCTCGGCACTGAAGCCCCAGAAGCGGCCGTAGTATTCCGGATCGCCGATCATCACTTGCGGCAAGGGCGCGCGCGGATCGAGCGCGCTGATCGTGGCGGTCATCAGCGCCTTGCCATAGCCTGCGCCTTGCGCCTCGGGCAGGACGGCAACCGGGCCGACCAGGATCATGGGGTGCCGCCTTCCGGCAGGATCGGTCAGCGCGACCGGCCAGCACTGGATCGTGCCGACCAGATTGTCCTCGCCGTCGATTGCCGCGAACGACAGCCCCGGCAACCAGTCCACCCCTTCGCGCAAGCTGTAGGCGGTGCGCTGGCGGCGCTCCGGCTCGAACGCGCGGTCAAGCAGCGCTTCGATCAGCGCGGTGTCGACATTGTCGAGCGGGATAAGCGTGGCCTCGGACATAGGCCGCGCGCGTTAGGGGCAGGTGGGGGCTTTGTCGATCCCATTCCTCCCTCCGTTCGTGTCGAGCGAAGTCGAGACACTGCGCGCGGCATCTCGACTTCGCTCGATGCGAACGGAGGTTGGGGTTACTTCCTTGAAAGGCGAAGCAGACGCCCGCCCGCTTTGTCCTCCAGCAGATAGAGCGAGCCGTCGGGTGCCTCGGCCACCGCCCGGATCCGCTTGTCCATCGGATAGCGGGCCACCTCGCGGGCCTTTTCGCCATCGATCGCCACGCGCACGATCGCGGTCGGGCTCATGGCGCCGATCAGCAGCTGGCCTTTCCATTCGGGCCACATCTTGCCCGAATAGAAGATCATGCCGCCCGGCGCGATCACCGGGTTCCAGCTGAGCGCGGGGGCGGCGAAGTCCGGACGGGTGGAATGGCGCGGGATCTTCTCGCCCGAATAGTGATTGCCTTCGGACACCACCGGCCAGCCATAATTCTGGCCCGGCTTGACCAGGTTGAGCTCGTCGCCGCCAGCGGGACCGTGCTCCAAGTCCCACAGCCGGCCCTTGGCGTCGAATTGCAGGCCCAGAATGTTGCGGTGGCCCAGCGAGACCTGTTCGGCCGGGCCAGAGGGCTTGCCCGCGGCGTTGATCGGCAGGCGGATGACCTTGCCCAGATCGCTCTTGGGATCCTGCGCCGGCTGCAACTTCTGCCGGTCGCCCGAAGCGATGTAGAGGTATTTGCGGTCGGGGCTGACCACCATGCGGTGCGAGTAATGACCGCGTCCGGTGACCTTGGGGCTCTGCCGCCAGATCACATCGAGCGTCTCGATCTTGGGGATCGGGCCCTTCGCAAACTGACCCCTGGCGACCACCGCGCCGCGGGTTTCGCCGGTCCCAGCTTCGGCCCAGCTTAGATAAAAGACACCGCTCTTGTCGAAATCAGGGGCCAGCACCACGTCGCCAAGCCCGCCCTGGCCGCCGTAATCAACCGTCGGCGCGCCGGGCAGCTCGCGGATCCCGTCGCGGCTCCACAGCTTCAGCTTGCCCGGCTTTTCGGTGACCAGCACGTGGACGTCGCCCGGCAGCACTGCCATGGCCCAAGGCTGATCGAAAGTGCCGAGCACTTCGACCTTGAAAGCGTCCTCGACTATGGCCGAAGCCGGCGGCGGGCTATCCCCAGTCGCGCTATGGCCGCAGCTTGCGGCGAGCAGGACGAGGGGGGATAGGGCGATCAGGAGTTTGCTGCGCATGGCTGACAATCTGGGCGATTACCTGGTCCTTGCCAAGGGGGATGCGCTGATAATCGGCGTGGACGAGGCCGGACGCGGGCCGCTGGCCGGGCCGGTGGTGGCGGCGGCTTGTGTGCTGGGGGCTGATGCGCCCGCGGGTCTCGATGATTCCAAGAAACTCTCGGCCAAGCGCCGCGCCGTGCTGGAACCGCAGATCAAGACCAGCTGCCACTGGTCGCTGGGGGTGGTCGAGGCGGACGAGATCGACCGGATCAACATCTTCGCCGCGACCATGCTGGCGATGACCCGTGCGGTGGCGTCGTTGGTATCCGAACTGGACGCCGAGCCGGAGCAAGTGCTGATCGACGGCAACAAGACCCCGCAAGGCCGCGTGCCCGAATGGCGCTGGTCCGCGCGCGCGATTGTTGGCGGGGACGCGCTGGAGCCGTGCATTTCTGCCGCCTCGATCCTGGCCAAGGAACACCGCGACCGGGTGATGAAGGAGGCTGCGCTGGCGCACCCGCATTACGGCTGGGACCGCAATATGGGCTACGGCACGGCCGAACATATGGCGGCGCTGCGGGTGCATGGGCCGACGCCGCTGCACCGGCGCAGCTTTGCGCCGGTGGCGGCGGTTTCATAGATCCTCCCCCTCTGGGGGAGGTGGCAGCGCGAAGCGCTGACGGTGGGGGCATTTCCTGCCGCATTCCCCCACCGACCCGCCTTTGGCGGCCCACCTCCCCCAGTGGGGGAGGATCTTTTTTGGCCTGAGAGTCCCCAAAGCCACACCACCACATCTAGAGTCCACGCCGCCCGGCAAGACTCCACATCCTGTGCCGGTCCCGTTCCGTTCCGCCCCGCGTTAACCATTTGGTGACCATGAATCCCTAGGATTCCAGCGACATTCCGCTTGACGCGGGACTCCTGAGGACTCACCCTGTGGATAACTTTCGGGGATTTGAAGGCACTATGGGACAGCTTCTGGTTGGAGAGAAGGCGCGGCTGCGCGCCATTAAGGAGGTCGCGCGGCCCGATTTGCCGTTGGGGCAGATCCTCGATGGCGACTGCGTGGAGGCGATGCGGAGGCTGCCGACCGACAGTGTCGACATGATTTTCGCCGATCCGCCCTACAACCTGCAATTGGGCGGCGATCTCTCGCGCCCCGATGGCAGTCATGTCGATGCGGTGACTGATCACTGGGACCAGTTCGACAGCTTTGCCGCCTATGACAAGTTCAGCCGCGAGTGGCTGACCGAGGCGCGCCGTGTGCTGAAACCCAATGGCTCGATCTGGGTGATCGGCTCCTATCACAACATCTTCCGCCTGGGTGCGATGATGCAGGACATGGGGTTCTGGATCCTCAACGACGTGGTCTGGCGCAAGGCCAACCCGATGCCCAATTTCAAGGGCACCCGCTTTACCAACGCTCACGAAACGCTGATCTGGTGCTCAATGGGGGAAAAGGCCAAGTACACCTTCAACTACCGCCTGATGAAGACGCTCAACGACGAATTGCAGATGCGCTCGGACTGGGTCCTGCCGATCTGTTCGGGCCAGGAACGGCTCAAGAAGGGCGGCACCAAGGTCCACCCGACGCAAAAGCCCGAGGCGCTGCTTTACCGGGTGATGCTGGCCACCACCAACAAGGGTGACGTGGTGCTAGACCCGTTTTTCGGCACTGGCACCACCGGCGCGGTCGCCAAGCGGCTGGGCCGTGAATGGATCGGCTGCGAGCGTGAGAGCATTTACCGCGAAGCTGCGCTGGAACGGATCGAGCTGGCGCTGCCGCTCGACGAGTCGGCGCTGACCACCATGCAGAGCCACAAGGCCCCGCCCAAGGTGGCCTTCGGCACGCTGATCGAAACCGGCTGGATCCAGGCCGGGACCGTGCTCTCTGACAAGAAACGCCGGATCAAGGCATTGGTCCGCGCCGATGGCTCGCTGCTGGCGGGCGAAGACAGCGGCTCGATCCACGGCCTTGGCGCGAAGGTCCAGGGCGCGCCCAGCTGCAATGGCTGGACCTACTGGCACATCGAGCATGAGGGTGAGCTGAAGCCGCTTGATGCGGTGCGGAAGCTGTATTTGCTGGCGACTGAGGACTAGCTTTCGCGTTAGTGCTTCCCATGATAGGATGCGATCATGACCGAGAACGTCGAGAACCTGCTGCTTGAGCATCTGAAACGGTCTCAGGCCGAGCAGGCGGCCATGCGCACCGACGTAGCCGAGATTCTGTCGCGCATGGGTCAGATTGAAACAATGATGGCAAGGCTGCTTCGGGAAAGTGCCGACACCTATGGTGAACGTGTGCAAGACAGGCATGCTTTTGATGCTTTGCGCCTAAGGCTTGAACGCATTGAGCGTCGGCTTGAGCTTGAACCCTGATTTTGCACCAAATTGGTCCAGAGCTTCTACCTTCGCCCCATCGCCCTTGCTGACTCGCCCCAAAGCGAGGAAGGAGAGGCGCTGCGCCTCGCGGGCGGGCTGGTCTATGCCAGCCGGTTTGCGCTGATCGAGCGTCAGGACGGCAAGGTCACCGCGCGGACGCGCTATTCGCTGGGCGAACTGCGCGCGGCGCTGCCGGGCTTGCCCGACGCTGTGCAAGAGCAGTTCGACGACCTCCAGCGCACCCATGCCCCGCTGCAATGCGGGGAGCGGACGATCCGGCTCGACCAGCCGCAGGTCATGGGCATCCTCAACGTCACGCCTGACAGTTTTTCCGACGGCGGGCAATTCATGGACGACCCCGAGGTTGCTGGTGCCCATGCCTCGGCCATGCTCGAAGGCGGGGCGGCGCTGATCGACATTGGCGGCGAGAGCACCCGGCCCGGCGCGGCTGCGGTGTGGGAAGGCGATGAGCTCAAGCGCGTGATCCCGCTGGTTGAAAAGCTGGCTGCGGCTGGCGCGGCGATCAGCATCGACACTCGCCGCCCGGGGGTGATGGAAGCGGCGCTCAAGGCCGGCGCGCATGTCATCAACGACGTTTCCGCGCTGCGCCACGATCCGCGCAGCCTGGAATTCGCCGCGCGCAGCGGCGCTCCGGTGGTGCTCATGCACGCGCCGGGTGAGGGCGATGACCTGCATGCCGACGGCAACTACGCCGACGTGGTGCTCGACGTGTTCGACTGGCTCGCCGCGCGGCGCGATGCGGCCTTGGCGGCGGGAATTCCGCGCGAGAAGATCGTGCTCGATCCGGGCATCGGCTTTGGCAAGACGGTGGCGGACAACCTCGCTCTGCTCAACGCGCTGCCGCTGTTCCACGCGCTGGGCCAGCCGCTGCTGCTGGGCGCCAGCCGCAAGCGGATGATCGGCGCGCTTTCAAGCGAAGCTCCCGCGCACCAGCGGCTAGGCGGCAGCGTGGCCCTGGCGATGAAGGGCATGGAGGCGGGGGTGCAACTTCTGCGGGTTCATGATGTGGCTGAAACGGTGCAGGCCGTGCGCGTTTGGCGCGGGCTGAAAGACGCCGCGTTGACCGATTTCAGTCAGTTGGCGAGTTGAACCCAAATCCAACCTCCGTTCGTGTCGAGCGAAGTCGAGACACCGCGGCATCTCGACTTCGCTCGATGCGAACGGCGAAGGGATCAGGTCACGGGCGGGCTAGCCGACACCTTCATCAGTCGCACCGCCGCAAAGGCCAGCACCCCCACCGCCAAAAGCAGCGCGGCCCACAGCGCCATCTTCTTGGGCGCAAAAGGGCCGTCATCGGCTGTCGGGGCGAGCTTGACCACCGGGCTGCCCGCTGGAGCGGCAACTTGCGCTTCGGGCAATTTGGCGGAGAGCGGGGTATCGCCCAGCAGTTCGCCCGGCCCGAAATAGGCCAAGGGCGCGCCTTTGTTGCCGACGGCCAGAGTATAGGGCGGCTTGCCGTTGAAGGCGGCAATCAGCACGACGGGTTCGTACTGCAATTCGATCCGGGGAGCGGCGGAAAAACCGGCGCTGCGCTGGTCTGCCACCAGCCGGTATTCGGCGAATCCGAAACCGGTCAGTTCGATCTCGGCTGGCTTGCCGTCGCGAAGGGTTCCGGCTGCCAGCGGGATCCACGGACTGTCGGCAGCAGCGCGGGCTTCAAGCCGGACCGGCACTACGCCCGCTTGTTCGGCCCCGGTCACCTTGATTGCGCGCGGCGGGTATCCCGTTTGCAGAGCAAAGCGGCTGTCATGATCGCTGGCGAGCGCCGCCCCTTCGGCAACCAGGCCAATCCACGCGGGCGGTGCGGTCGTGGCAGTGAAGATGGTCCCGCCGCGCAGCGAGACACCAGGCGCTGCCTGCCAGCTGGCACGCAAATAGCGGTCCTTGAGCATGGCCCCGCCCAGCGCGATCCGGCTGGTGCCCAGCACAGCTTCTCCGGCCAAACCGCGGAACAGCACTTTGCTGGCAAGCGGCTGCCAGTTCTTCAGATCGGCGCTGGATTCCAGCGTCACTTCCACCGGCTGGCCGATTGGCAATTCCGCATCGAGCTGGATCGCGGTGGCCGGATCGGCCAGCGCGCGGGTGTCGAACAACAGCGCGGCGGGGCCTTCGGGAGGCTGCTCTCCCGTGCGCTGGGCCGAGACATTGATCTCGCTGCCGACATTGACGTTGACCGATACCGCTGAAGCACCCGGTGCCGCTGCTGCCCCGGAGATCGGATAGGCCTTCACAGGGGTGGCTTTGGACTGCTCAAAAGTCTCGGTCGGTTGGCGAGCCAGTGAGACAACCTTGCCCTCAGCGTCGAAGATCCGCACGTCGCCAGCATCGAGGCGCTGGAGGGCTATGATCGCGGAGGGCGGCAGGGTTACGCGCTGCAGAGAACTGCCCTCGGCTGCGGTTACTGCCATGGTCAGCGCATAGCCGTCCGGCTTGCCCGCATCTTTGGGCTGCTCTCCCGAACAGGCCCCCAGCAGGACCAGCGCCGCGACAATCGCCTTGCGGATCATGGCTTGTCCTCCTCATCACCCTTCCTGGGCGGCAACGGCACGAAATAGCCGATCAGCAGCATCAGCACGCCAACGCCGATGAACGAGGCGATCCGGGCGAAGCCCTCGACCGCCGACATATCAACGAAGATCAGCTTGGCCACCACGACCGCCAGCAGCGCCGCCCCGGTCAACCACGGCAGGCGCTGGGCCTTGCGTTGGCCGAACAGCATCAGCCCCATCGCCATCAGCGTCCACAGGATCGAGAAGCCGGTCAGCACGACCTGGCTGTTGTCGTTCGAAGCGGGATACCAGGTCGCGCCCAGGTAGTGGTCGGCACTGCGGGTCCAGACGGTGTTGATCCACACGAAGGCCAGCACCGCACCCGCGCCCAGTCCGAAGCTGCCTGTGAAGAGTGCAGAGCCGCGCGGGGCGGGTTCTGCGCCCTGCAGCATCTGCCGCCACAGCGCCAGCGCGGCCAGCACCAGCGCGATCGAGAGGTCAACCGGGTTGAGCAGCGGGACGTAGGGCAGCGGATCGGTGATCCCCCGGGCCAGCAGCGTGCCCACCAAAGCTCCGAAGTAGAGCACCACGGCGAGCGGCGCGGCGGCCCGCCACCAATAGGCGCGCGAATGGACATTGTGCGGCCAGCCCATCGCCAAACCTGCGGTTCCGACCGAGGCTGGCCCGGCCCAGCGGGTGATCCCCATCAGGATCGCCACCCCGGCCACCAGGAACACTACACCCGCCCATGAGCTATCCCACAGGTCGGCCTGGTCCACGCCATAGAACAGCGCATTGGCCAGCATCACAGTCAGCCCCAGCACGCCCGCGGCATGGATGAACCCGTTCCAGCGCGGCGCGGCGTTTTCGGGTGCCCGGTCGGCGCGGCGCAGCATCCAGAAGTGGAGCGCGAACGCCGCGATGCAGACTGGCAGGTCGGGCAACTGGACTACATAGCGGCCATTGAACAACGCAATCAGGAAGGAATAGCCGATCAGCAGCAGACTGGTCCGCGCGGGCCAACTCGCGACCCTCCATTGCACCTTGCGGCCGAACCAGTCGGCCAAGGCCATCAGACCCAGCAGCGCAAGCAAGGCGCCGAACAGGCTCAATTCGATCGAATAGGCGCTGTTGCCATAGGAATCCGGCGTAGTCGCCGGAAGGAAGCGCTGCGATTCCTGCACGATTGCGACGCTTGCCATGACGAAGGCACCAAGGAACCAAGGCGCCGCCAGGGCGCGCTCGATCGGCTCCCAGGCCTTGGCCCAGCTTGAACCGCTGTGGCTGAGCGGGTCGCGAAGCACCCATGCGGCGAACAGCAAGGACACTGCGCCAAGGATGGGCTGCAGGAAGCCCGGATTGGCCAACGGCAAAGTCGAGACAACCGTATCGAGATTGCCGAGCACCATCACTGCCCCCGCCGCTTGCAGCAGCAACCCAAACGCCCGCGGCATCCACCGCTCTTGCCGTGCACCCACCCACAGCGCGCCGACCCCTTCGAGCAGCCAGGCGACCCCGACCCATTCAACCTCAAGCGCGAGCGGGATCGCCATAGTGACAAAGCCGACCCCGATCGCCAGCAGGCATTCCGAAAGCAGGCCCATGCCCTTGTCACGCCGCCTGAAGGCCCAGGTGGCGACCGCGAGGTAAACCGCGCCGAACACCACTGCCGACCAGGCTGCCCAATAGGGCTTGTCGTGAACCAGCCCGGACTGGAGTCCGAACCCGGCAATCGCGGTGCCGAACAGCAGGGTCGAATCCGCGAAATTGCCCAGCTTGCCGGAAGTGTTGTGGGCATAGAGCAGCGCAGTGGCGAGGTAGATCGCAATCGAAATCGCGAGGAAAATCTCGCAAATCAGGAAGTGGCGTTCCTGATAGGCGCCAAAGCCCCAGACACCGGCCATCGCGAAAGTTGCGACAAAGCCGAGCAGATTGAGCGGACGCCAGCTCTTTTTCCAGGCGATCCCCATGATCGCCAGGTTGAGCACGGTGAAATAGGTGAACAGCGCGGTGGGTGTTTCGGCATCGCCGCCCAGCAGGAACGGCACGGCAAAGCCGCCCAGAAAGCTGGCCAGGGCCATGGTCAGCGAGTTCTGGAGGACTGCCAGTGTGGCCCCCAGCGCGGCGAACACGATCATAAATCCGAAGGCGACGCCCGGCGGCATCACGCCATAAATCCGCGCTGCGGCAAAGACCGTCAGGTACATCACCGCCACGCCCGCGCCTTGCAAATGCAGGCCGAAATCGGGACGCTCGATCCGTTTCCAGTAACCCACGCCCAGCAGCGCCGCACCCGCCAGGCCGACCATGGTGAGCCGCGCCTCGATCGGGAACAGTCCGGCGTTGACCACCAGCCGGGCCAGGAACACCAGCCCGATGAACAGCACCACCAACCCTACGCGAACGATGGTGTTGCCGCCAAACAGCCAATCGCGCGCGCGGGCGATCAGCAAGTCTGCGGAGGAGGGTTCGTGGACATACTGGCTGGTTGAGCGAGGCTCAGATGCCTCCGCCGCCATTGCCGGTTCGGGCCGCCTGGCCGGGCGCGGGGCAGGTGCGGGTACTGGTTCCGGCTCGGCTTCCGGCTCGATCCGGGTCGCGGGCTGGGCCTCGACCGGCGGTTCTGAAGGCGTAATCGCACCATCCCAGGCGGGCGGAGCAGGGCGCGGCTCGATCCCGGCAAACTGGCGGTCAACCGCGCGTGCGATCTCGGTGCGCAGCACACCTTGCAACCAGGCGCCCATCATCGCGCCAACAATGCCGCCAAGGATCAGCCCGAACCCGCCGCCAGCAAGCCCGATCAGGGCCCCCGCGACTACCGCCCACCAGATCATAGCGCCTCCGCCCATGCTGTCATGACGGACAGCTTGGCACAATTGGCGGCAATTGGAAGCGTTTGCGGGGGCCTACCCCGCTTCGCCAATCCCCAGTTCGGAGAGTTTGCGGTACAGCGTCGAGCGCCCGATGCCCAGGCGCCGGGCGACTTCGGTCATCCGGCCGCGATAGTGGCCGATGGCGAGGCGGATCACGTCGGCTTCGATGTCTTCCAGCGGGCGCAGGTTGCCGTCGGCGGCATAGAGCATCACACCCATGCCTTCCTGGACCGGCGGCTGGCCCACGCCGCTATCGCCCAGCATGTCGGACAGCTGGGGGAAATCGTCGGCGGTCAGCGCGTCGCCTTCGCAGAACACCGCCGCGCGGAACAGTACCGCCTGGAGCTGGCGGACATTGCCCGGCCAGTCATAGGCCGAAAGCAGCTGCAGTGCCGCATCGGTAATTCCCAAGGGGCGCAGCCCCGGCTGTTCGCCAATCCGGGCGAGGAAATGGCGGGCCAGCGCCGAGATGTCGCCCACCCGGTCGCGCAGTGGCGACAGGTAAACCGTGGTCCCCGAAATCGCGGTCAGCAATTCGGGCAGGAAATGCCCGCCTTCGACCATGTCCTTCAGCGGCAGGTTGCTCGCCGCGATCAGACGGACGTCGATCCGGAACGAATGACGCGCGCCGATCGGGCGGACGTCGCCTTTCTGGATCGATTCGAGCAGGCGCTGCTGGACCGAAATCGGCAGGCGGTCGATCTCATCGAGCGCCAGGGTGCCGCCATCGGCATGTTGCAGCGCGCCGATGTGGCGGTCAAACGCGCCGGGGAAGGCACCTTTCTCATGTCCGAACAGAGCCGATTCCACCGAATTGCCGGGGATCGCGCCGATGTTGAGTAGCCGGAACGGGGCCTTGGAGCGGGGCGAGGCTGCCTGCATCGCGCGGACCAGCATTTCCTTGCCGGTCCCGCTTTCGCCCTCGATCAGTACCGGGCCATGCCCGCGCGCCGCCTTGGCCGCGACCGCCAAGGCCGAGCGGAAGGCCGGTGCGGCCCCGATCATCGCGTCGAAATCGGGGGTGGAAGGCATCTTTTCAGTCAGCGGTTGCAGTTCGTCGCGCGGGGCCTCGCGGGTGGTGGCCATCCGCAGCGCCTGCATCATCCGGTCGGGAGCGACGGGTTTGACCAGGTAGTCGGTTGCGCCTGCGCGCATCGCTTCCACAGCCAGCAGCGGGCTGGCGCTGGTGGTCAGCATCAGGATGGGGAGCGCCGGGCGGCGGCTGCGCAGTTCGGCGATCAGGCTGCAGGCCTCGTCGCCCGGAACCCATTGATCGAGAATGATTGCGGACAGTGCCATGCCCTGGCGCGTGCCCAGCGTGGCAATGGCGGTTTCGGCGTCGCGGACGACCAGCGTGCGCCAGCCTTCACGCGCGGCAAGCGCGGTGATCAGCCGGCTCTGGGCCGGCTCATCGTCGATCAGCATCAACAGTCGCTGTTCGATTTCGGCCATTGGCTTACGCATTTCCCCCAGGGCAATAACCAGTCGGACATAGCGGCAGTGGGTAAAGAGCCGATTAAGGCTGCCAATTGACCGGAATTGTGTGCGTAAGGCCTTGAGCAGGCGCGGATCGAACGATAGGGAGTGCGCCGGATCATTTTTCACGCAGACCAACGGGGATATCAGCATGGCCGGCGGCAACGACATGAACGCGCACAATTCGACCTTTGAAGGCTTTATCGGCTTGGTGAAATGGGGGGTCATCGCGACGACGGTGGTCACCGTCTTCGTCATCTACATGATCACCAAGTAAACACAGGGACATTCCGGCCATGCGGATCGCGGTGATGAAGGAAACCGCGAGCGGGGAAACCCGGGTCGCGGCCAGCCCCGAAACGGTGAAGAAATTCATCGCGCTGGGGGCTGAGGTGGCTGTCCAGCCGGGCGCGGGGCTCGGTGCCTCGATTGCCGATGCGGACTATGTTGCGGTTGGCGCCAAGCTGGCCAAGGACGCGGTCAAGGGCGCAGACATCGTGCTGGGCGTGCAGGGCCCCGATCCCAAGGCATTGAAGGACGCGGCCAAGGGCGCGTGGATCGTCGCCGGGCTCGATCCGTTCGGACAGCGTGGGCGCGTCGATGACTACGCCAAGCTGGGGCTTGAGGCGCTGGCGATGGAATTCATGCCGCGCATCACCCGTGCGCAAAGCATGGACATCCTCTCCAGCCAGTCAAACCTGGCGGGCTACAAGGCGGTGATCGAGGCAGCCAACCTCTATGGCCGCGCCTTTCCGATGATGATGACTGCGGCCGGGACAGTAAGCGCGGCCAAGGCCTTCGTGATGGGCGTCGGCGTTGCAGGCCTGCAAGCGATCGCCACCGCGCGGCGGCTGGGCGCGCAGGTTTCCGCCACCGACGTGCGCTCTGCCACCAAGGAGCAGATCCAGTCGCTGGGGGCAAAACCGATCTTCGTCGAAAGCGTCGCCGGGATCGAAGGCGAGGGCGCGGGCGGCTACGCCACTGAAATGAGCGAGGAATACCAGAAGGCCCAGGCCGAACTGGTCAGCGCGCACATCGCCAAGCAGGACATCGTCATCACCACCGCCCTGATCCCCGGCCGCGCCGCGCCGCGGCTTATTTCGGATGCGCAGATCAAGACGATGAAGCCCGGCAGTGTGATCTTCGACCTTGCCGTGGCGCAAGGCGGGAATGTGGAAGGGTCAAAGCCGGATCAGGTCGTGGAGAAGCACGGTGTCAAGATCATGGGCTATTCCAACACCCCCGCGCACCTGGCTGCGGACGCTTCGGCGCTGTTTGCGCGAAATTTGTATAACTTCCTGAGTGCCTTCTGGGACAAGGACGCCGGGCGGCCGGTGCTCGATGAGGAAATCGGCAATGCGGTGCGGCTGACTCAAGGCGGGAAGGTTGTGCATGAGAGGTTGTTGGGGTGAGGGCATCACCGCGTCCGATCCAGATACTTCCCCAGCGGGGAAGGTGGCAGTCCGCAGGGCTGACGGATAGGGGCGGACAGATTGCGCGCGGTAGCGCGCAAGCCGCTACCGCGGCTTTTCTGGCTAGCCCCCCTCCGTCTCGCTGCGCGAGCCACCTCCCCCGGTGGGGGAGATTCTAGGCGATGTTCGATCATGCTGAAGGCACTGTCCAACGCGCCCGCGAGTTGCGCCGGAAAATGTCTTTGCCGGAAGCCTTGTTGTGGCGCTTGCTGAAGCCCAAGCCAATGGGTCTGAAATTTCGCAACCAGCACCCGCTGGGGGATTTCGTCGTCGATTTCTATTGCCACGCCGCGAAGACGATCTTCGAAATCGATGGAATCGTGCACGAAATGGGCGATCAGGCCGAATTCGATGTCGCACGTGATGAAAAGCTTGCGGCACTTGGTTTTCACGTGATCCGGATTCCCGCCAAAGACGTCTTGCGTGATCCCAAAACGGTGGCCGACAGCATGATCCGGCACTGCCTTTCTATTTCCACTCCGTCAGGAGCTACCCACTAAAATGGACTTCATCTCAATCCTCTCGATCTTCGTGATGGCCTGCTTCGTGGGCTATTACGTGGTGTGGAGCGTCACCCCGGCGCTGCATACGCCCTTGATGGCGGTGACCAATGCGATCTCCTCGGTGATCATTGTCGGGGCGCTGATTGCTTCGGCGGCGGCGGGTAGTGCCTCTTCGAAGTGGCTGGGGCTGCTGGCGGTGGTGCTGGCCAGCGTCAATATCTTCGGCGGCTTCGCAGTGACCGCGCGGATGCTGGCGATGTACAAAAAGAAGGATCGCCCTGCATCCAAGACTGAGGGGCAAGCCTGATGGAACATGTCGCCGTACCCGCCTGGGTCGCACTCGCTTACCTGTTCGCGGGGGTGTGCTTCATCCTTGCGCTGCGCGGGCTGTCTTCGCCGGCGACTTCGCAGCGCGGCAACAGGATGGGCATGCTGGGCATGGCACTGGCGGTTGGGACAACCCTATTGCTGCGCGCGCCGGTTCCCGAAGGCAGTTTTCTGCCCCAGCCGACGCCCGATGATCTGGTCATCCTGCTGCAGATCCTCGCCGCGATCGGCATAGGCGCGGTGATCGGCTTGGTCACCGCGCGGCGGATCGCGATGACCGACATGCCGCAGCTGGTCGCGGCGTTCCACTCGCTGGTTGGCCTGGCCGCAGTGCTGGTCGGCTGGGCGGCTTACCTCAATCCCGAGGCCTTCGGGATCCTTGGCACAGATGGACAGATCAACCCGGTTTCGCGGCTGGAGGCGGGGCTTGGCATCGCGATCGGTGCGATCACATTCAGCGGCTCGGTCATCGCCTTCCTCAAACTGGCCGGCAAGATGTCCGGTGCGCCGATCCTGTTGCCGGGCCGCCATGTTATCAACCTGGGCACCTTGATCGCGATCATCGGCCTGACCGGCTATTTCATGACCGACCAGTCGCTGTGGGTGATCGCCACCGTCACCGCGCTGTCGTTCCTGATCGGCTTCCTGCTGATCATCCCGATCGGCGGGGCGGACATGCCGGTCGTCGTGTCGATGCTCAACTCGTACTCGGGCTGGGCGGCGGCGGCGATGGGGTTCACGCTGCACAACACCGCGATGATCATCACCGGGGCCCTGGTCGGCTCGTCGGGTGCGATCCTGTCCTACATCATGTGCAGGGCGATGAACCGCGGATTCTTCTCGGTGATCGCCGGTGGGTTCGGCGCGGAAGCCGGCGCGATCGGCGAGGCCAAGGAACAGCGCCCGTGGAAGCGCGGCAGCGCCGAAGACGCGGCCTATATGCTGGGCGAGGCCGAGAAGGTGATCATCATCCCTGGCTATGGCATGGCGGTATCACAGGCCCAGCACGCGCTGCGCGAAATGGCCGACTTGCTGAAAGCCAAGGGCGTCGAGGTGAAATACGCGATCCACCCCGTGGCGGGCCGCATGCCGGGGCACATGAACGTGCTGCTGGCCGAAGCCAATGTCCCCTATGACGAAGTGTTCGAACTGGAAGACATCAATTCGGAATTCGCCACTGCCGACGTCGCCTTCATCATCGGCGCCAACGACGTGGTGAACCCGGCCGCCAAGACCGACAAGTCATCGCCGATCTATGGCATGCCGGTGTTCGACGTGGACAAGGCCAAGCAGGTGTTCTTCATCAAGCGTTCGATGGGCGGGGTTGGCTATGCCGGGGTCGATAACGACGTGTTCTACATGGACCAGACGCTGATGTTGCTGGCCGATGCCAAGAAGATGGTCGAGGATATCAACAAGGGGCTGGCTCACTAATCCTCCCCGAAACGGGGAGGGGGAGGATAGCGCCGCTCTGGACTCTCGCCCCGCCGTGCGCTCAACTCTCCCCCGACGACCGTGAGTCGCGGGGGAGAACCAGCATGACCGATAGCACACAGCCAACCGCCAGCCGCCGCGCCGTTCTGGGGGGCGGGATCACCGGGTTGGGCCTGCTTGCCGCGCCGGGGCTGGCCTTGGCCGCCAAAGGTGACGAAGCCAAGCTCGCCAAGGCGATTGCCGAGGGCCACGCGGCGACAGTGAAGCGGCTGCAAGACTGGATCGCACTTCCTTCGATTGCGGCGGAGAACCGCAACTACCCGCAAGGCCCCGAATACATGGCGCAGCTGGCCCGCGATGCCGGGTTCCAGCAGGTCGAGATAATCCCGACCAGCGGCAAGCCCGGGGTGTTCGGGGTGCTCGATTCCGGGGCCAAGCGCACGGTCGGACTCTACTTCATGTACGACGTCAAACAGTACGTCGATGCCGAGTGGGACCATCCGCCGCTGGCCGGGCACATCATCGACAAGCCGGACTTCGGCAAAGTCATCACCGGGCGCGGCGCGGTCAACCAGAAGGGCCCGGAAACCGCGATGCTGGCGGCGCTCCACGCCTTCAAGGCGGCGGGGATCAAGCTGCCGGTCAACCTGGTGCTGGTGGCCGAGGGCGAGGAAGAGATCGGCTCGCCCAATTTCAAGGAACTGGTCACCCATCCCAAGGTGATGGCCGCGGTCAAACGCTGCGAGGGGATGATCATTCCCAGCGCCGACCAGAACGAAACCGGTGGGGTCGATTTCACGCTGGGGGCCAAAGGGATCATCGAACTGGAACTGGTGGCGAGCGGCGCGAAATGGGGCCGCGGCCCGGCCAAGGACGTTCATTCCAGCCTCAAGGCGATGCTCGATGCCCCGGTCTGGCGGCTGGTCCAGGCCTTGCAAAGCCTGGTGAGTGCCGATGCCAATACGGTCATGATCGAAGGCTGGTATGAGAATGTCCGCCCGCTCACTCCGCGCGAAAAGGCACTGATCGCCGATGGCGCGAAGAACTCGAGCGAGAAAGAGATGATGGCGGCGCTGGGGGTCAAGCACTGGATCGACGACCTGCCGTTCGACAAGGCGCTGGAGCGGCTGGTCTCGCAGCCGACAGTCAATATCGAAGGACTGGTCGCGGGCTATACCGGGCCGGGTGGCAAGACCGTGCTGCCGGGCAAGGGCGTGGCCAAGATCGATTGCCGGCTGGTCCCCAACCAAACCCGCAAGGAAGCCGAAACCAAGCTGCGCGCGCACCTCGACAAGCATGGCTTCAGCGATGTCGAAGCCAATGTCACCGGCGGCTATGACCCGACCGAAGTCGCCGAAGACAGCCGCCTGGTCCGCGCCGCAATCGCCACCTACCAGCGCGGCGGCGCGCGCGTCAGCCTCAGCCCGCGCGCCGCCGGATCCTGGCCGGGCGCAACCTTTACCGCCCCGCCAGTGTCGATCCCGGCCTGCGGGTTTGGCCTGGGCTATGGTACCGGCGCGCATGCCCCGAACGAATTCTTCGTGATCGAATCGAGCAATCCCAAGATTTCCGGGCTCGACGACGTGACCAAGGGCTTTGCCGATTTCCTCTACCAGATGGCCTCGCTGAAGTGAGCGGATCCGGGTGTTCATCCAGCGTGAAGCGAGTCTGCGCTAGCGCAGGCCTGGTTTCCCGCTGAAAGGTTGCAAAGTTGAAGATTGATCACCTGTTCCTGCTCCCGGTGATCGCGCTCGCCGCCTGCACGCCCAGCAAGATCGCCTATGGCTCGGTCAAGAGCGCCATGACCGAGGCCGGCCTGTCCGAACCCAACGCTGCTTGCATGGCGGAACGGATGACCGACCGGCTGAGCCTGATTCAGCTCAACAAGCTGCGCAAGCTCAAGGGCGATAAGCGCAGTCTTGCGGACTATGTCGAGGCAGTGCGGCGGGTTGGCGATGCGGAGGCTTTGTCGGTCACCGCCACTTCGGCGGCGCTGTGTTCGACGGGGTTGGCGAAAGAGAAGAAGTAGGGGTTCTCGCAAAGAGCGCAAAGAAGCAGGAAGGGCGCAAAGAGCTATCTCTTGCGGCGCAGCCGCCTTCTCCTTCATCCGCTGCATTTGATCGAACCTTCGAATTGAAGGGCGGCTTCGCCGCAGGCGCTACACCTTTGCGCTCTTCCTGCTTCTTTGCGTTCTCTGCGTGAACCCAATTCAAAGCTGAGCCCAGTTGACTTACACAGCTGTCAGCCCAACAACGCCCCCATGAGGATGTCCGCAACGCTTATCGCCGCGGCCTCGGCGCTTGCCCTGGCTGCCCCACTTCACGCCAAGACGATTGCCGTCGCCGCCGGAGAGGGCGCGCAGACGCGCCTGCAAGAGGCGCTGATCCTGGCCGCGCCGGGGGATGTGGTCGAACTGGGCGCGGGGCGGTTCGTGCTGACCGACGGGCTCAGCCTCGACGTCAAGGGCGTGACCTTGCGGGGCAAAGGTATGGATGCCACCGTGCTCGATTTCACCGGCCAGAAGGGCGCGGGCGAGGGGCTGCTGGTGACTTCGGACGAGGTCACCCTGCGCGACTTCGCGGTTGAGAACACCAAGGGCGACGGGATCAAGAGCAAGGGTGCGGACAACGTGGTCTACTACCGCGTCCGCGTAACCTGGACCGGTGGGCCCAATGAGACCAACGGGGCCTACGGAATCTACCCGGTCGAAAGCACCGGGGTGCTGATCGATGGCTGCAAGGTTTCGGGCGCGAGTGACGCGGGGATCTATGTCGGACAAAGTGCCGGGATCACGGTCCGCCATTCGGTAGCCGAAGGCAACGTCGCCGGGATCGAGATAGAGAACAGTCGCAACGCTTTGGTCACGCGGAATTACGTGACCCGCAACACCGGGGGAATTCTGATATTCGATCTGCCCAACCTGCCCCGAATGGGCGGCGGCAACGTCCGGGTCGAGGACAATCTCGTGATTGCCAACGATACACCGAATTTTGCGCCGAAGGGCAACATCGTGGCAAGCGTTCCAAGCGGCACCGGCATCATGATCATGGCGAATGATGACGTCAGGATTCGCGGCAACACGCTGAGCGGGCATTACACTGCCCAGATCATGGTGGTGACCTATCCGAACGCCTTCAAGGATCCGCGCTACAACCCCTATCCGCGGCATGTTCAGGTAGGTTACAACACGTTTAGCACCGGAAACCAGAACCGCGATACGCTGGGGCGCTTGCAAGCGGACCCTTACCCTGCAGGGGCATTTCCGAAGGTTTTGTGGGACGGCCTTGGCGGAACGCAAGTGTTTGCGCCCGGCGCAGGCTTGACCGCGATCAACCTCAATTTTCCCAAGCAGGGGGCGGGACTCGATCAGGCCAAGCCGCAGCCGTTCGACTTGCCAGCCTTCACTGGAGTTCCGCCAATGACCGCCTATGTCGGGGCTCCGGCTGCTTTGGATAACCGGATCACGCCATGAGGCTGCTGGCCGCCGCACTGCTGCTTTCGGCTGCCGCACTGGCGGCCAAGCCCTTGGCCGCTCCGCGTCCGCCGGTGCTGTCGGGGGCGGGGCCGGTGATCAACACAACCTTGGTCAACGATGCGGTGGTTGGCAGCAGCGAGTTTCCCGCCCGGCTGAGCGACTATAACTTCTTCACCGATGCGGCGGCGACGCGGCCCGGGATCGGGGTGATTGAATATCGGCTCAACACGCCGTTGTGGTCGGACGGGGCGGACAAGTCGCGGTTTCTGTATCTGCCGCCCAAAGGGCAGGCGACGGCCAATGGCGACGGCCTGCTGGGCCTGCCGGTCGGGGCGGCACTGATCAAGCACTTTGCCTTTGGCGGCAAGCTGGTCGAAACCCGCGTGTTGCTGCACCGCGCCGATGGCTGGGTGGCGCTGCCCTATGTCTGGAACGCCGAGCAGACCGAGGCACGGCTGGCACTGGCGGGCAAACGGATCGAACTGACGACGCCTGGGGGCCAGGCGATCTCCTATGCGGTGCCCAACAAGAACCAGTGCAAAGACTGCCACAGCCAGGATGGGGCCGTGATCCCGGTAGGCCCCAAGGCTTACAACCTTTCGCCGGAGTGGCTGGCCGGTCTGAAAAGCCGCGGCTGGATCGACCAGATGCCCAAAGTCTCGCGCCGCATTCCGCTGTGGGAAGACCGGGCAAAGGTCAAAGTGGCCGATGCCGCGCGCGGCTATCTCGACGCCAATTGCGCACACTGCCACAGCCCGCAGGGGGCGGCGTCCAATTCGGGGCTCTACCTTGGCTGGACGGTCAAGGACCGCACGGCGCTGGGCGTGAAGAAGCGCCCGGTCGCCGCCGGTCGCGGGGCCGGGCCGCATGAGTTTGCCATTGTCCCAGGCAAGCCAGACCAATCGATCCTGCTCTACCGCATGGCCAGCACCGAGGGCGGCGTGGCCATGCCCGAGCTGGGCCGTGAGACCCGCGATCCTGATGGTGAGGCGGTGGTCCGGGCGTGGATTGCGGGGATGCGTTAGGGCGCGGGGGTGGACCTCAGGCGCGCGCTCCCTTAAACGCCCCTCCAAACAGGGGTTTCCAGCCCGGGGAGTTTGAACTTGCGCAAAATCGGCCTGATCGGCGGCATGAGCTGGCTGTCGACCCGCACCTACTACGAACACATCAACAAGCTGGTCCAGGCCCGTGCCGGCCAGCGCGCCAGCGCGCCGCTGCTGATCGAGAGCCTCGATTTCTCGAACCTGTCGCGGCTGTCCAGCGCCGATGAGTGGAAGCGCGCCGCCGATGTGCTGGCCGCCAGTGCCAAGCGGCTGGAGAAGGCCGGAGCCTCTGCGATCCTGATCGGGGCCAATTCGATGCACAAGGTCTATGATCAGGTGGCGGGCGCGGTGAATGTGCCGGTGATCCACATCGCCGAATGCGTCGCCGCGCGGATGGAGGCCGATGGGGTCAAGAAAGCCGCGCTGATCGGCACCCGCAATGTCATGCTCGAAAGCTTCTATCGCCAGAAGCTGATCCAGCGCGATATCGAACTGCTGCCGCCTGAGATGCAGTTCGTCGAGGTACTCGACCGGATCATTTACGACGAGCTGCTGCTGGGCAAGGCCAGCCGCCAGGCCGAACGCGAATTGAAGACGATCCTCACCAACCTCGAACAGGACGGTGCCGAGGCGGTGGTGCTGGGCTGCACCGAGCTTGAGATGATCGTCGATGTCGATGCCAACGTGCTGCCGATCTACGATTGCACGCGCATCCATGCCGAAGCTGCGGTGGACTGGATCCTGGGGGCGGATTGAAACATCCTCCCCCTTTGGGGGAGGTGGCCGGCCGCAGGCCGGACGGAGGGGGAAAGGACTGAGCCGAGTGGAGGACCATTCGCCTGAGGCACTGCAAAAGGCACGACGTCTTCGCAAGGAGATGTCCCTGCCTGAAGTGAAGCTTTGGCAGTATTTGCGTTCCAAGCCACAAGGCCTGAAGTTCCGCAGACAGCATCCGATCGGCAACCTGATTCTGGATTTCTACTGCTCGGCCAGCCGGACAGCGATTGAGATCGATGGCATCGCGCATGACATGGGGGACCGCCCAATGCGTGATCAGCAAAGGGATCGCTGGCTCGAAGGGCAGGGTATCTCGGTTTTACGAATTCCAGCGGGGAATGTTTTGAGAGATTGCGACGAAGTTGCAGGGGCAATTGTGCGGTATTGCCAGGCCAACATGCCCCCACCGTCAGGCCTTCGGCCTGCCACCTCCCCCAATGGGGGAGGATGATGGCCTTGATCGCGCCCTACGCCTCCGATCCCGCCCGCAGCCGTGGGCGTGAATTTGCCATCGAAGGCTCGCTGGCGCGCGGCCCGCGCAGTGCATTCCAGCGCGACCGTGACCGGATTGTCCATTCGATCGCCTTTCGCCGCCTGCGCCACAAGACCCAGGTGTTCATCGCGCCCGATGGCGATCACTACCGCGTCCGCCTGACCCACAGCCTCGAAGTGGCGCAGATTGGCCGGGTTATCGCGCGCGCTTTGGGGCTCGACGAGGACCTGACCGAGGCTTTGTGCCTGGCCCACGATATCGGCCACCCGCCGTTCGGCCATGCCGGGGAAGAAGCGCTCGACAATGCGCTGGGCAAGTGGGGCGGGTTCGATCACAACGCCCAGTGTCTTCGCGTGCTGATGCGGCTGGAGAGCCCCTATTGCGAGCATGAAGGGCTGAACCTCAGCTGGGAAGTGCTCGAAGGGCTGGCCAAGCACAACGGCCCCCCGGGGATGATCCCCTGGGCGCTGGAAGAGCTCGACGCGGTCTATCCGCTGGACCTCACCACATGGCCCAGCCTTGAGGCGCAAGTCGCCGCGCTGGCCGACGACATCGCCTATGACAACCACGACATCGACGATGGCCTGCGCGCCGGTTTCCTCGAACTCGACGAGCTGCTCACGCTCGATTCCGTCGCCCACCAGTGGCGCGCGATCGAGGCCAAGTTCCCCGGCGCGCCGCAGGACCGGCGGCTGCGCGAACTGGTCCGCAGCCAGATCGGGCTGATGGTCAACGACCTGATCACCGAGACTACGGCGCGCGTGGAAGGCATGGACAGCGTCGATGCCGTGCGTGCGGCGGGCCGTCCGCTGGCGGCGTTCAGCCCGGCGATGGCGGCGCATGAACGCAGCCTCAAGGCCTTCATGTACGACAAGCTCTACCACCACCCGCAGCAGCTCCAGACCGCCGAACGCGCCCGCGCGGTGACCGCCGAGCTCTATGCCGCATTGGTGCAGGATCCCAGGCTGATGGAAGAAGGCTGGCAGGCCCGCCTCCCCGCCGAGGAACCCGCGCGCAGCCGCCACATTGCTGACTATATCGCCGGGATGACTGACAAGTTTGCCATTTCCGCCCACGCCCGGATCTATGGCCGCACCCCGGAGGGTTTGAGGAATGTCTAAACCCACTCGCATTGCCCTGGTCGGCGCAACCGGCCTGATCGGGATGAGCCTGATCCGCCTGGGCGTCGGCCGCAGTGACTTCCGGATTATCGGGATCGCCCGGCGCGAGGCCCAGTTGCCCGTCGGCGCGCGGATGGAAATGCTGGTGGCCCCGCCCGAAGGCTGGCCCGATGCGATCGCCGCGGCCAATGCCGATGTGCTGGTCTGTGCGCTGGGCACCACCTGGAACAAGGCCGGCAAGGACGAGGCGGCGTTCCGCGCCGTCGATCAGGACCTGGTGCTGACCTGCGCCAAGGCCGCCAAGGCGCTGGGCCTGCGCCAGATGATTGCAGTGTCTTCGGTCGGTGCCGATCCTTCAGCCAAGAACTTCTACCTGCGCGTCAAAGGCGAGGTTGAACAGCAGTTGGGGCGCGTCGGCATTCCGCGCCTCGACATCCTGCGCCCAGGCCTGCTGCGCGGGCCCCGCGCGGAGCTGCGCCCGGCGGAGAAAGTAGGAATGATCGCCAGCCCCTTGGTCGACCTGTTCCTACACGGCCAGTACAGCAAGTACCGCTCGATCCAGGCCGATCTGGTTGCCAAGGCGATCGTCGGGCTGACCCGTGAGAAGATGGCCGGGCGGTTCGTGTTCGAACACGACGCGATTATGCGAGCAGCGAGCCGGGCTTAATCCTCCCCGGAACGGGGAGGATCGCCACCCCGGCATTGACACCATTAAGTCATACCGTCATGACCATAAGCGTCGCTGATCGCGCGGGAGAGGGCTGGTGATTCTTCACCGGCCGCCGAAGGAGCAACCGCCCCGGAATCTCTCAGGCAAAAGGACCGCGTGGGTCGATAGTGGCGCTCTGGAAAGTGTCTGCCGAAAGGTGGGCCGCCGAAGGGGTAACCCGGCATGTGCCGGGGAAAGCTCTCAGGTTTCCGTGACAGAGGGGGCACAGAAAACGCGTCTATAGCGGAGCTGTGCCTGTGTCCGAAGTCGAAGATCACGAAGAAATCGAAGTCCTGACCTTGCCGCTCGACCATTGGCACCGCGCGCGTGGCGGCCGGATGGTCGAATTTGCGGGCTACTGGATGCCTGTCCAGTTCGAGGGCATTCTCGCTGAACACGAATGGACGCGAGCCAGTGCGGGGCTGTTCGATGTTTCCCATATGGGTCAGCTCTACATCTCGGGCGAGGGCGTCGAAGCCGCGCTGGAAGCCGTGCTGCCGATCGACCTTGCGACGCTGAAGCCCAACGGGCCGCGCTATTCGATGCTGCTCGACGAGGAGGGCGGGATCCTTGACGACCTGATGGTCACACGCTGGTCCACCGGCTTCTACCTGGTGGTCAACGGCGCGACCAAATGGGACGATATGGGCCACTTGCGTGAGCACCTGCCCGATGAAGTGACCATGATGTACATGGAGGACAATGCCCTCCTGGCGCTGCAAGGCCCCAAGGCGGCCGAGGCACTTGCGCGGATCGCCACGGGCGACCAGCCGCTCTCGGACCTCAAATTCATGAAGGGCGGCTCGTTCAAGATTGGCGGCGTCGATGTCTGGATCAGCCGTTCGGGCTATACCGGCGAGGACGGGTTCGAACTGGCATTGCCTGCGGAAGAAGCGGCCAAGGTCGCCGACCTGATCTGTGCTCAGCCCGAAGTGAAACCGATCGGGCTGGGTGCGCGTGACAGCTTGCGGTTGGAAGCCGGGCTGCCGCTCTATGGGCATGACCTTTCGCCTGATCATTCACCGGTCGATGCCGACCTGCTGTTCGCAGTCAACAAACGCCGCCGGACCGAAGGCGGGTTCCTGGGGGCCGAACGCGTGCTGCGCGAACTGGCCGAAGGCACGAAGCAAAAGCGCGTCGGCCTTGCGCTCGAGGGCCGTCAGGCGGCGCGCGAAGGCGCAGAAGTTTACAACGGCGATCAAAAGGTTGGCGTGCTGACTTCGGGCGGTTTCTCGCCCACGCTCGGCCACCCGATCGCCATGGCCTATCTTGATATGGCGCACACCGCTGAAGGCACCGCACTCGAAGTGGACGTGCGCGGCAAGCGCCTGCCCGCCCGGGTGGTGCCCATGCCTTTCGTTCCCCATCGCTATTACCGCTAAGGAGTCCTCCTCACATGACCCGTTACTTTACCCAGGACCACGAATGGATCGAAGTCGATGGCAGCAATGCCACGGTCGGTATCACCGACTATGCGCAAGGCCAGCTGGGCGACATCACGTTCGTTGACCTGCCCGCTGCCGGAACGCCTGTGAAAAAGGGCGACGCGCCCTGCGTGGTCGATAGCGTCAAGGCCGCCAGCGACGTCTATTCGCCCGCCAGCGGCGAAGTGACCGAAGCCAACGGCGCACTCGATGGCGAGCCCGAACTGGTCAACACCGATCCCGAAGGCGCGGGCTGGCTGTTCAAGCTGACGCTGAGCGATGCCGGCGAGCTGGGCGGGCTGATGGACAAGGCCGCCTACGACGAGTTCGTGGCGGGGCTGTAAATCTAAGATCCTCCCCCTCTGGGGGAGGTGGCCCGCTGCAAGCGGGTCGGAGGGGGCATACCCCTTCCTGACTGGCCCCCTCCGTCAGCGCTGCGCGCTGCCACCTCCCCCAGAGGGGGAGGATCGTGAAGGACAAGACTGAATGCGCTACCTCCCCTTGACCCCCACCGACCGCGCCGAAATGCTCGGCGTTATCGGCGCCGCCACGGTCGACGACCTGTTCGTCGATGTCCCCGCCGAAGCCCGCTTGTCCGGCCCCATCGCCGGGCTGCCGATGCACGCCAGCGAAATGGCGGTTGAACGTCACATGGCTGCGCTCGCAGGCAAGAACCTGGCCGCCGGGCAAGTGCCGTTCTTCCTGGGGGCGGGGGCCTATCGCCACCATGTTCCGGCCTCGGTCGATCATCTGATCCAGCGCGGTGAGTTCCTGACGGCCTACACGCCCTACCAGCCCGAAATCGCGCAGGGCACGCTGCAGATGCTGTTCGAGTTCCAGACCCAGGTCGCGCGGCTGCTGGGGACCGACATTGCCAATGCCTCGATGTACGATGGCTCGACCGCCTGCTGGGAAGCCGTGGCGATGGCGGGCCGGGTGACCAAGCGCAGCCGGGCGGTGCTGTGTTCGGGCCTGCACCCGCACTACGTTTCGACGATCCGCACCATGGCCAAGTTCACCGGCGACAGCATCGAGTGGGCGGCACCGGCGCTGAGTGCCGATCCTGACACCGCGGGCGTGATCGCCGCAATCGACGATGCGACTTCGTGCGTCGTGGTGCAGTATCCCGACATCCTCGGCCGCCCGACCGACCTTGCAGCGATTGCCGAAGCTGCCCATGCCAAGGGCGCGCTGCTGGTGGCGGTGGTGACCGAGCCGGTCGCGCTGGGCCTGATCGAGGCACCCGGCAAGCTGGGCGCGGATATCGTGGTGGGTGAGGGGCAGTCGATCGGCGTCGGGCTGCAATTCGGCGGGCCGTACCTTGGCCTGTTCGGCTGCAGCGAGAAATACGTCCGGCAGATGCCCGGGCGGCTCTGCGGCGAGACGGTTGATGCCGAGGGCAAGCGCGGCTTCGTGCTGACGCTTTCGACCCGCGAGCAGCATATCCGGCGTGAGAAGGCGACCAGCAATATCTGCACCAATGCAGGACTTTGCGCGCTGGCCTTCAGCATTCACATGACCTTGCTGGGCGGGACGGGCTTGGGCAAGCTGGCGCGCCTGAGCCACGCCCGCGCGCAACAGACAGCAGCGCGGCTGTCGAAAGTGCCGGGGCTCTCGGTGCTCAACAATGCCTATGTGAATGAGTTCACCGTGGTGCTGCCGGTCGATGCCCGTGAAGTGGTGCGCAAGCTGGCTGACGAGTTCATCCTGGGCGGGGTTTCGCTGGGGCGGCTCTATCCCGACGTGCCGGGGCTGGCGGGTGCCCTGCTGGTCTGCACCAGCGAGATGACTACTGACGCGGATATCGATGCGCTGGGTGCGGCGCTGGAAGGAGTGCTGGCATGAGCGGTGTGAACGCAAGCGGCTGGCGCCCGGAAATGGGCAGCGCCGAAGCTCAAGGCCAGGCCACCGCTTCGGGCGACCGGGCGCTGATGCTGGAAGAAGCCTTGATCTTCGAGCTGGGCCGACCCGACACTTACGGTGTCGATATCGACGAAGCCGATGCCGAGCCCATTGCGGGTCTGGCCAAGTTCCTCCGCGCCGAAGTGCCTGCGCTGCCGGGCCTGTCCGAGCCCGAAACGGTGCGCCACTACACCCGGCTCAGCCGCCAGAACTATGCGATCGACCTGGGGCCGTTTCCGCTGGGATCGTGCACCATGAAGCACAACCCGCGGCTCAACGAAAAGGTCGCGCGGATGGGGGGCTTTGCCGATCTCCACCCGCTCGCCCCGCAGCAAGCTGCGCGCGGGGCCTTTGAGGTGATCAACGAGCTGGCGCACTGGCTGATCGAACTGACCGGCATGCACGGCGTGGCGATGACTCCCAAGGCCGGCGCCCACGGCGAACTGTGCGGGGTGCTGTGCATCAAGGCCGCGCTGCAGGCCCGGGGTGAGGACCGCAAGGTCATGCTGGTCCCCGAAAGCGCCCACGGCACCAACCCCGCCACCGCCGCTTTTGCCGGGTTCACGATCGAGAACATCCCGGCCACTGCCGAGGGCAGGGTCGATCTCGCCGCGCTCAGGGCCCGGCTGGGGCCGGACGTTGCCGGGGTGATGATCACCAACCCCAACACCTGCGGGCTGTTCGAGCGCGACATGAAGGTCATCTCCGACGCGGTCCACGCTGCGGGCGGGTATGTCTATTGCGATGGCGCCAACTTCAACGCGATCGTCGGCAAGGTCCGTCCGGGCGACCTCGGCATCGATGCGATGCACATCAACCTGCACAAGACCTTTTCCACCCCGCACGGCGGGGGCGGGCCGGGTTCGGGACCGGTGGTGCTGTCCGAAGCACTGTCACCCTTCGGCCCGCTGCCGTTCACCAGTCGCCAGGCCGATGGCTCGGTACTGCTGGTCGAGGAAGAGGACGCTGCCCAGCAGCATCCGCACTCGTTCGGGCGGATGGCTGCCTTCCACGGACAGATGGGCATGTTCACCCGCGCGCTGGCCTATATCCTCAGCCACGGCGCGGATGGCCTGGCCCGGGTGGCCGAAGACGCGGTGCTCAACGCGAACTATGTCCTGAGGTCACTCGAAGGGCACCTTGAGGCACCCTTTGGTGACAGTGGTCCGTGCATGCATGAGGCCTTGTTCAGCGACAGCGGCCTCGCCGATGGCTTCACCACGCTCGACATTGCCAAGGGCCTGATCGACGAGGGTTTCCACCCGATGACGGTCTATTTTCCGCTGGTCGTCCACGGCGCGATGCTGGTCGAACCGACCGAAACCGAGAGCAAGGCTGGGCTCGACCGGTTTATCGGCTCGCTGCAAAGCCTTGCCACTCGCGCCAAGGCAGGCGATGACAGCCTCAAGAGCGCCCCCCACTTCGCCCCGCGCCGCCGACTGGACGAGACCCAGGCGGCGAGGAAGCCGGTGCTGGTGTGGAAGGGCGACAGTCAAGGATAGGACCCGCCGCCATGTGGCACGCATTGTTTGCCTTCACCAACATCTGGGCGACGCTTGCCTGGGTGCTGCTGCTGTTCTTCCCGCGCAAACCGCTGACCCATTCGGCGATCATGTACCTGGGCGTTGGACTGCTGTGCTTCATCTATTTGGTGCTGTTCGCCACGGTGGTGGGCGGACTGATCGATCCTCACCGGGCGGTTGGATCTGGCGAGGCGTCATTTACCAGCATTGAGGGCGTCCGCGCTTTCTTCGGCAGCGACGGCGGGGTGGTGATCGGCTGGACCCATTACCTGGCCTTCGACCTGTTCACCGGAATGTGGATCAGCCGCGACGCTGACGCCAAGGGCTTCTCGCGGCTGGTCCAGCTACCGTTCCTGCTCCTGACCTTCCTGGTTGGACCGATCGGCCTGTTCTTCTGGTTGATCGTGCGCGAACGCAAGGCCCGCGCTGCCGCCAGAGCCTAGTGTCTTTCTGACCTAGGATGAATCGCGAGGGATTCCCAGAGAGGTAAATTTGTGATTCAAGCTGTCCACTGGTGAGGAGGCCAGCATGGATGGGACCCTATTCGAAGGATTTGCGTGTTCTT
>Ga0207952_1000503_pt1 | contig 30531 bp, 27 predicted proteins | sample SubbioR12Aug_8Ca_FD_184831 | JGI IMG/M metagenome (GOLD analysis project Ga0207952, IMG submission 184831) | Serpentinite rock and fluid subsurface biosphere microbial communities from McLaughlin Reserve, California, USA - CR12Aug_8Ca (SPAdes) | ecosystem: Environmental > Terrestrial > Deep... | reverse complement strand
GGCGGCAGTCTCGGCGGCCCTGCATCGGAGGCGAGTCGCACCGGCGGCGGCTCGGACGACATTGGCGATGTTTCCTGGGTCGGTCCGACGGTCACGCTTCGGTTCCCGTCGAACATTCCCGGTACGCCTGGCCACAACTGGGCGAACGCCGTGGCGATGGCAACGCCCATCGCGCACAAGGGCGTTGTGCAGGGCGCCAAGGTGCAGGCGATGACGCTCCTCGACATCCTGCTGACGCCGCAGATCGTAGCAGATGCGCAGACGTATTTCGCGGAACAGACGCGCACGGTGAAGTACAAGCCGTTCTTCGCGCCAACCGACCAGCCGCCCATCTGGATGAACAAGGAACGGATGGAGCGGTTCCGCCCGGAGATGGTGAAGTTCTACTACGACGAAACGAAGTTCTCGAGCTATCTGGAGCAGCTTGGTATCACGTATCCGACGCTGCGGCGCATCGTGCCGTAAAGCTCTGGCTCGGCCGGTGTCTCGGCTCTATCGCTTGATCATCAAGCAAGAACAAAGGCATCACACAAAGAATCTGACTTGTGTGATGCCTTTGTCTTATGCTTTTGTTCTGGTTTGATGATTTAACCGTGAAGCCGAGACACCGGTCGGCGTAGCGGCCCACGACACCTGCGCTGCTCAGTCTCCGCCTACGAGAATCCTTTCAATCCGCGTATCCGGCACCAGCCACATCACTGCCACGGCTGCGTAGAGCGCGACTGCGATGTAGGCGTGCACGAATGCCAGCGCGATCCCGATCAGATAGATCATTATCGAGATCTTGCCCTTGAAGTCCGCGCCAAGCGCACGCGCGATGGGCGATTCGTTGCCGTGATGCTTCACCAACGACCGCGCGAGGATGAAGTAGGCCACTGCCGCGCCGGTGAGCAGTCCACCGTAGATCGCTGTGGGCGTGATGGCGAAATGCGATTCGCCCATCCAGAGTGTTCCGATCGGCACCAGCGAGAGCCAGAAGAGCAGGTGCGAGTTGGCCCAGAGAATCTTGCCATTCACGTGCTTCACCGCCTGCATCAGGTGGTGGTGGTTGTTCCAGTAGATGCCCAGATAAATGAAGCTCATCACATAGGCCAGCAGTGGCGCAATGAGCGGCTTCAGATCCGCGAGCTCATGCCCCGTGGGCAGCTTGAGTTCGAGAATCATGATCGTGATGAGGATGGCGATGACGCCATCGCTGAATGCTTCGAGACGGTTCTTGTGCATTCGCGGAATCTGGCGCGAATGCGGCGCCCGTCAACCGGTGTCGAGATTACTCAGCGAACATTTCGCGCAGCGCTGCAAGAGCGGTGCGCAGCGCCGTTGCACTGATCTGGTTAATCGGCGGACCGGCTTGCGCTGCGTCCAGCGTGTAGAGCTGATCAAGTACGATATGCCCTCGTCGCCCGCCCATTTCGCACGGCACACGATACTTGTATGGGTGATGGCCAGTGGTCAAAGGCGCAACCAGAAACGTGAACTGCAGATCGTTAAGCACGTCGGGAGAGATCACCAGGTACGGACGCACCTTTCGGATCTGACGGCCGCCGGCGCTGACGACTTCAGCAATCACGACATCGCCGCGTCGAATCGCGACGGTGTCACTCATCGGTGATTCCGAAGTCTTCCATCGGCCACTCGTGCTCGTACAACTGGAAATGGGTAGGTGGTGGTGGTTCCAATGGCTTCTCATGCGCCTTCATGTGGCGCGCGTCTTCAGCCCACCCTTCACGCACCGCCCTCACCCGCGCGATCACGATTTCCCCCTTACGAATCGTCAGCTCGACCTCATCCCCAAGCTGCGCCTCTTCGATCACCGCCTTCGGCAACCGAATCCCGCGTGAGTTGCCGATTTTCACCAGTTTTGCCCGCATGCCAGCCTCCAATGTGATTACAATGTAATCACATTCGCCGGTTCCTGCTGGCACGCGGAGGCCAGAGATCGTCTGCATCGGCGCACGATATCGCGCACCGCGAACGCTGTCATCGTCTTTTCCGACAAGAACGTAGCGTTTCCTCGCCTTGCGAATGTGCGGTGCGAAAGGCGACAATCATTAGATATGGCTCCGACAAACGTCTCCGATCCACGCTATTACCACAAAGTCGTGGATTGCCAGTGGGGCTGCCCCGCCCACACCAACGTCCCCGAATACATCCGCCTCATCGCCCAGGGCAAGTACGCCGAGTCGTACCTGATGAACCGGGAATCGAACGTGTTCCCGGGCATCCTCGGCAGAACCTGCGACCGACCTTGTGAACCGGCGTGCCGCCGCGGCCGCGTGGACGGCAAACCCGTCGCGATCTGCCGGCTCAAGCGCGTCGCCGCCGACTTGAAGGGCGACATCAGTGAATTCCTGCCCAAGCCACCGACCGTCGAGAACGGCAAACGCATCGCCCTCATCGGCTGCGGTCCGTCGTCGCTCACCGTCGCGAACGACCTGCGGCCACTCGGCTACGAGGTCACGATCCTGGAGAAACGGGATCAGTCCGGCGGACTGATGCGCTGGAACATTCCATCGTTCCGCCTGCCGCCTGATGTCCTCGATTACGAAGTGAACGCGATTCTCGACACCGGCGTCGAAGTGAAGTACAACTCGCCGGTCACGTCGATGAAGGCGCTGCTCGAGGAAGGCTACGACGCGATCTTCGTCGGCTCGGGCGCGCCCAGGGGCAAGGAGCTCGAACTTCCCGGTCGCCGTGAGGGCAACGCCGCCGATGTGATTCATATCGGCATCGAGTGGCTCGCCGGCGTGCACTTCGCGCATATCGAGAAGATCGAGAAGCGCGTGCTGATCATCGGCGTCGGCAACACGGCGATGGACTGCTGCCGCACCGCCAAGCGCGTGGGCGCCACGGACGTAAAGGTCATCGCGCGCCGCGGACGCAAGCACTTCAAGGCGAGTCCGTGGGAACTTGAAGACGCCGAGGAAGAGCTCGTCGATATCATCGAGAACCACGCCCCCAAGCGTTTTGTCTATGAGAACGGCAAGCTCGTGGGCATGGAGTTCGAGGTGCTCCAATGGTCTGAAGACCAAGCGAGTGGCAGAGCCACGAGCGTTGTCACAGAAACGAAGATCATCCCCTGCGACTCCGTCATCCTTGCCATCGGCCAGGACAACGCCTTCGAGTGGGTGGAGCGCGACATTGGCATTGAGTTCGATCCCAAGTGGGACATGCCCGTTGTCGACAAGACCACACATCAGAGCACGCTGAAGCACGTCTTCTTCGGTGGCGATGCCGCGTGGGGCCCCGCCAACATCATCTGGGCGGTGGAGCACGGGCATCAGGCAGCCATCTCCATTCACCAGCACCTGCAGGGTCTGTCGGTCAGCGACCGTCCGGCGTACGGCATGAACCTGGTCAGCGCCAAAGTCGGGATGCATGCGTGGGCGTACAGCAACGACTACGACACGTCGCCGCGGCAGAAGATGAAGCACGAGGAACTGGTCAAGCGTTTTGCCAGCGTGCACACCGAAGTCGAACTCGGTTTCACTCCTGAGCAGACGGCGCGTGAAGTGGAGCGCTGCCTCAACTGCGACATCCAGACGCACTTCACCGACAAGCTCTGCATCGAGTGCGATGCCTGCGTGGACATCTGCCCCACCAACTGTCTCACCATTACGGCGGCCGGTGATGAAACCGATCTGCGCACGCGGCTCACGGCGCCTGCCACCAACATGTCGCAGGAGATTTATGTCTCCGCCGCGCTCCCGCAGACCAAGCGTGTAATGGTGAAAGACGAAGACATGTGCCTGCACTGCGGCTTGTGCGCCGAACGCTGCCCCACCGCCGCGTGGGATATGCGCAAGTTCGAGCTGGTTGTTCCGTACACGTTCGCGAAGCAAGAAACCGTAACTGCCTGATCCATGTCTGCACTCAACGATTTCGCCTTCAAGATCGCGACCGTAAACGGAACCGGCTCCGCATCAGCCAACACGCTGCTGATGCAGTCCATCTTCCGCATGGGCATCCCCGTCACGGGCAAGAACATCTTCCCGTCCAACATTCAGGGATTGCCAACATGGTACGAAATCCGCGTCAGCAAGGACAGCTACAACGCCCGCCCCGCGGAGATCGACCTCGTCGTCGCGATGAACCCCGAGACGTACCAGAAGGACGTCGCCACGGTGCGCGACGGCGGCTACCTGATGTACGACTCCAGCTGGCCGATGGACGACGAGCTCAGCAAGCCCGGCATCACGGTGATTGGCGTGCCCTGCGGCGAGCTCTGCGTGAACACGTTCGAGCGCGACCGCGACCGCGTCCTGCTCCGCAACATCGTCTACACGGGCGCACTCGCCGCGCTGCTCGATATCGACCTTGACGTCATCAGCGAGCTCCTCCGCGAGAAGTTCGGCAAGAAGGCGAAGGTGCTCGAGATGAACTTCACCGCCATCCGCCTCGGCTACGACTACGCCAAGAAGCATTTTACCTGCCCGCTCCCGTTCTCCCTCAAGCGGATGAACGAGACGAGCAATCACATCCTGATCGACGGCAACACGGCCTTTGGGCTCGGCGCCGTTTTTGCGGGCGCCACGGTTGGCGCCTGGTATCCCATCACGCCCTCGACTTCGCTGATGGACGCCTTCACCGCGTTCTGCCAGCAGTACCGAACCACGCCGAGCGGCGAGAAGAACTACATCATCATCCAGGCCGAGGACGAACTCTCGGCCGCCGGAATGGTCGTCGGCGCCAACTGGGCCGGTGCGCGTGCGTTTACGTCGACCGCAGGCCCAGGCATCTCATTGATGCAGGAATTCATCGGCCTCGCGTATTACGCTGAAGTGCCGAGCGTATTCGTGGACGTGCAGCGTGTGGGCCCCGCGACCGGAATGCCCACGCGCACGCAGCAGAGCGATCTTCTGTCCTGCGCGTATGCGTCACATGGCGACACGAAGCACATCTGCATTTATCCTGCGGATCCCAAGGAATGCTTCGACATGGCGCCCACCGCATTCGATCTCGCGGAACGTTTCCAGACGCCGGTGTTCGTGGTGACCGACCTGGACATCGGGATGAATGATTGGATGGTCCCGCGCCTTACCTGGGATGACAAGTACGTTCCCGATCGCGGCAAGGTGTTGAACGCGGACGATCTCGCGAAACTCGAGAAGTGGGGTCGCTATCAGGACACGGGCGGTGGCATCCCGAGTCGCACGTTGCCTGGCGTGGGCGGCAAGGGCGCCTTCTTCACGCGTGGCTCGGGCCACAACCTGAACGGCGTGTACACTGAGGATTCTGCCGAGTATCAGGCGGTGATGGACAGGATCGCGCTGAAGTTCAAGACGGCGGCGACGGCGGTGCCCACGCCCGAGTTCGTGATCACCAAGGGTGCCGACATCGGCATCATCGCGCTCGGTGGCACGCGCGGCGCAGTGCTGGAAGCGATTGCGCACCTGAAGGAACAGGGCATCTCGGCAGACTTCATGCGCGTCAGGGGCTTCCCCTTTGGTGAGGAAGTGCTGGAGTTCATCAAGAACCACGAGCGTGTGTATGTGGTGGAACAGAACCGCGATGCGCAGCTCAAGTCGATGCTCGTGAATGAACTCAGCGTCGACCCCAACACGTTGACCTCAATTCTCGACTATGCCGGCCTCCCTCTCACGGCGAATGTCGTCGTGAAGGCAGTGGCCGGTCAGCTTGCAGGAGTCCGCTGATGACGTCGATTGCCAAACCGCCAGTCAAGCATCCCAGTCTCCGCAAGAATGGGCTTGGGCTGACCACGCGCGATTACGAAGGCGCGATGAGCACGCTGTGTGCCGGCTGCGGTCACGATTCGGTTACGGCGGCGCTGATTACGGCGTTCTGGGAACTGGACGTTCCGCCCAGCAAGGCTGCGAAGATGAGCGGCATCGGTTGCTCGTCCAAGACCACGGCGTACTTCATGAAGCAGAGTCACGGCTTCAATGCCGTGCACGGGCGCATGCCGTCGGTAACGAGTGGTGCGAACGCGGCCAATCGCAGCCTGATGTACGTTGGTATCTCGGGCGATGGCGATTCGCTTTCGATTGGCCTGGGCCAGCTCTGCCACGCCATTCGCCGCAACGTGCAGATGATGTACCTCATCGAGAACAATGGCGTGTACGGCCTCACCAAGGGCCAGTTCTCGGCGAGCGCTGATGTGGGCTCCACCAGCAAGCGCGGTGAGGCGAATCTCAATCAGCCCATTGATCCCGTGCTGCTGGCGTTGACGCTTGGCGCGACGTTCGTGGCGCGGAGCTTCTCGGGTGACAAGGCGCAGTTGGTGCCTATCCTGAAGGCGGCGCTGACGCACAAGGGATTTGCCTTGATCGACGTGATCAGCCCCTGCGTGAGCTTCAACGATCACGAGGGTTCCACCAAGAGCTACAAGTACACGCGCGAGCATGAGGTGGAGATCTCGGCGGCCGATTTCGTGCCGCTGCGCAAGGAGATCAGTGCCGAGCAGAAGGACGCCGGCGGGCTCACGAGCGTGACCATGCACGACGGGAGCATCTTGCGGTTCCGGAAACTGGCGGGCGACTACAACCCCACGGACCGGAACAATGCGTACCTGCATGTGAAGTCGTGCATCGATCGCGGCGAGGTGGCCACAGGGCTGCTGTTCGTGGACGAGGGTGGCGCGCCGGATATGCACGGGTTGAACAAGACGGTATCCCAGCCGCTTGTTGAGGTGCCGTATGCACAGCTCGTGCCAGGAAATGCGGCCTTGCAGGAGTTGATGGGGGAGTATCGGTAGGGCGGCTAATCACTCCTCAACGCCACCAACGGATCCACCTTCGCCGCTCGCCGCGCCGGCACAAAACTCGCTACAGCCGCCACGAGCACAATCGCCGCGCTGGCCCCTGCGAACGTCAGCACGTCCGTCGCCTTGAGCCCGAATAGCAGACTCGCGAGCAGCTTTGACGCCGTGAGGCTGAGCAACACGCCAATCACCGCGCCGATGCCGGTGAGCACGAGCCCCTCGCGCACAAACCCGCGGACCACGTCACTCGCCCGCGCGCCGAGCGACATCCGAATACCGATTTCGCGCGTGCGCGCCGCAACACCCTGCGCAATCACGCCGAAGATGCCGAGCGCCGCGAGCAGTAGCGCGATGCCACCAAACACCGCGAGCAACGCCGCACCCGCGCGCTGACCGCTCACCGTCTCCGCGATGTACGCCTCGAGCGTCTGCAGCTTGGAGATGGGCAGCGTGGGGTCCACCGCCTTGAGCGCTGCGCGCGCGGCGCTCACCGCCTCCGCCGTCCCGCCGCGCGCACGCACGATCAACTCCCCGTGCGTGCCCATCGGGAACTGACGCGAGCTCGCCCAAAACGCACCTTCCTGCCGCTCCTCGTCCAGGGACCGGTACTTTCCGTTCCGCGCTACGCCGACCACTTCCACCATCGTACTGTCCCACGGCGAGCGGGCCCGCCGGCCAATGGGGCTCTGCCCGGGCCATAGCGCTTCGGCCAACCGTTCGTTTACCACGATCACCCGCGCACTCGACGCATTGTCAGCCTCGGTGAACGCGCGCCCCTGCACGATTGGGATGCGCATCGTCTCGAAGTACCCAGGCGTCACGCGATTCGCGAGTGTGGCGAACCCCGGCCCATCGGTGGGCTGGTCTTCGCGGCGAATCACGGTGGAACTCGAGCTGCCGCTCAATGGGAGAATCTCCGCCACCGCCGCAGCCTCAACCCCCGGCTGCTCACGCACCACGCTCAGCAGCTGTGCGTCAAATGCAAGCAGCCGTTCTGGTGAATATCCCTGTCCCCCGTTGTCGTACGCTGCTGCGATGGTATTGCGCGGATCGTACCCGGGCTCCACTCCAAGCGCTTTGCGCAGGCTCCCCACGAAAAGTCCCGCCGTGATCAGCAGTGCGAGTGAGAACGCCACCTGGCTTACGACGAATGCATTCCGCAGACGATGCCGGCCCTTGCCACCGCCCGCCGCGCTACCATCGTTCTTGAGCGCCGGGGTGATTGCGCTGCGCGTGGCCGCGAGTGCCGGCAATAGTCCAAAGAGCACGCCCGCCACGATCGCGAGGAGAAGCGTCAGCGCGAACACGGTCGCGTCAGGCCGCACGACAGCCAACACGTCCTCGGGCAGTGCCGCGACGCTGCCGATGACAGCGGTGAGCAGGTATGAGATGGCCACGCCGGCAACACCGGCGGCGAGTCCGAGAATCGTCGTCTCCGTCAGCAACTGCCGCACCAGTCGGCCATTCGAGGCGCCGAGTGCGCGGCGCAGCGCGAGTTCCTTCTGCCGCTGCACGCTGCGAGAGACATAGAGGTTGGCGACGTTGGCGCAGGCCACGCCGAGTACGAGGAGCGGCACGAGCATCATGAGTGAGAGCACCGGAGCCATCTGTCCCCGCGACCCGGGGTCGAGTCCGCCGCGCACGGCGCCGACCTCAAGCGTCCGCCGGTCGGCCGGCGTGGTAATCCGCGGCTCGAGTCGCGCCTGCAGAACCGACGCTTCGGCTTGCGCGGATTCAAGTGTCGCGTCCGGCCCGAGCCGTCCAATCACACGCAACCAGCGTGAACTATGCGCGGCGTAGAGTCCGCTCCGCCCCACACCGACCCGCGTAAAGGCGGGAAAAGGCATCCAGACATCGATACCATCGCCGAGGCGCACGCCGTTGAATCCAGCAGGCGCAACGCCAACGATGCGCACGCGATGCGAATTGAGCTCGATCTCGCGGCCCACCACTGCAGAGTCGCCGTTGAACTGGCGCTGCCAGAACGCGTAGCCAATCACCACCGAGAGCACTGGCACGTTGGCACTGTCTTCATACGCCCGGAACAGCCGGCCCAACGCTGGGCGCACGCCGACGACATCGAAGTAGCTCCCATTCACCACGAGACCGGTGAGCCGCTTGGGATCGGTGCCGTTCATTGTGAAGCTCACATTACCGAACGCCGAGAGGTGTGCCCACGATTGGGACTGCTCGCGGAACGTCACGAAGTCCGGCATCGTCCAGGCGCCCGAGTTGCTCGTGCGCGAGGCCGGCACGATCCATCCCATGCGGTGCGCGTCGGTCACCGCCGGGGGCTTGATCAGCACCGCGTTCACGAGATTGAACACCGTGGTGTTAGCGCCGATGCCCACCGCGAGGGTGAGGATCGCCGCGATCGCAAAGGTTGGCGCGGCACGCAGCTTCCGCACGGCGTAGGTGACGTCCTGCACGAGATCGCCCACGAAGTCTCTCCTTCGGCGGTTGGTCTCCGCCTCACGATCTACGGCGGTGATGTAGCGGCGCGCGTCGTCGATATCCCCGAACTCGCGCTCAGCCTGGGCACGGGCGGCAGTGCTGTCCATGCCACCGGCGATCAGTTTTTCGGTCCGCGCATCCATATGGAAGCGCAGTTCGGCATCTGCCTCGCGCGCGATGCTGCGCCGTGTGCGAAACGGCAGCTTGAAGAGGCGACGAATCACGGGGCCTCCAGCGCGAGCGCCATGGCGGCGGCATATCGGCGCCAGGACAACTCTTCGGCCCGGAGCAATCGGCGCCCGACGGGTGTGAGACTGTAGTACCGCGCGCGACGGTTGTTCTCCGAGAGCCCCCACTCAGCGGCGATCGCACCGTCGCGCTCGAGCCGATGCAGCGCCTTGTAGAGCGGCGCATCCTCGATGACGATGGCGCCTTCGGTGCGCCCCTTCACCCACTCCGACACGGCATAGCCGTGCATCGTCTGCCACGCGAGCGCGCGGAGCACGAGCACGTCCACGGTTCCCTGCAGCAGACTTGTCGATTCAGCCGGCATTGGCCCTCCCCTTCCCAAGTACGGGGAGGGCCAAACCGAAGTTTCAGGCTAGGACTCCGTACGGCTTCATGGACGCCGGCTGTCGGTTTCTGGCGATGATCCACTCGGCCAAGGCGATGTTGATCGCCCAGCCGGCTGCCATGCAGATGGTGCGTACAAGCTCCCCCTGGATGCTGGGAATCAGGAAGTAGGGGAGGTGGGTGAAGACTTGTGTCCCGGCGCCCAGCCCAATGGCGTAGGCACGAATCATCCAGGCGCTATGCCCCCGGATGTCCCGTTTGCGAATGGTGACCACTCCGAGCACCAGTGCCACAATCATCGCCGTACCGACAACGAGCCGGACCGCGTAGAGATAGACGCCATCGTACTTGGGCCACTCGTAGAACTGGGTCATCCAGAGTCCCGTTAGCGCCGCGACCAGCCCGGCGACGACAAGCACTTTGCCCGCCGCGCGGTGCCATGGAGCATTGCGCTTGCGGAATCCAGGAGAGAACTGGAACGCACCAAGCAACGAGTAGATCGTGACGCTGACGATGTGCAGCGCCAGCGGCAGTGGCGACGCGAAGAACCGGGCATTCTCCGGTGTAATCGCGGCGCCGCCGCCGAGCCGCGCCAGATGCGCCGTCCCTGCAATCACCGGAATTGCACTGAGCAGGATCAGCCCCGTGGGGATGAGCCAATTCGATTTCGTGGACGAGGCCATGGCCGTAGCTCCTGATCAGCGCATGAGCGGAATGAGCACCGTCGAGAGCACGCTCAGCGCGTTGCGGCGTTTCCCGATCGGTTTGCCAATGGACAGCCGCAGATATGAGCCGGACTCTTCGCTCGGCGCTCCGGATACCGCGCTCTCACCTGCGGCGGTGTGAGCCCCGCCCACCGGTGTCGAGTAGCCGCCGCGCAGGCCGATCGAGAAGTCACCGGTTGCGCGCGTACGCAGACGCAGTTCACTGACGATTCCGTATCCAGCCATCGCGCGCCACGACGACATCCGCAGGCCGCGCGCGGGATCGTTCACGCCGTGATCGAAGGTGAAGTCACCGCCCCGCTCCATCTGGAGTACCGAGTGCTTCATGCCAAACGACGCCTGCGGCGCCACCATCAGCATCGGCAGATTGAACAGCGCGTACCCGGCATCGATCGCCGCGCTGCCATACCAGATCTTGTTGATGAAGCCCGCGGCAAGCTCCCGCTGCGGAATGGCTGTCTCTCCGGTGCCACCGATGAGCACGCGCCCAAAGCGCGCGTATCCCGAGATGCCGACAGTTCCGGCTTCCGATGCGAACGCCGGGCGGCCGTTTGCCGTCATCGTCTTGTTCAGCTCGGTAAGCCCCAAGCGGTCAACACCGAACTGGACACTCAGCGCTCCCGTGGACCAGCTGCGAGGTGCAGGTACGTCCGGGTGTGCCTGGGCAGTGACGAGACTGCTCGAGAGGGAGAGTCCTGCGCCGATCGTGAGCACGAGCGTGGAGATGCGTTGCGTGAACATTGGAATTACCTCTGGTGGGAAGGGTGAACTGCAGGGAGTGGAACAGGGGACTGGCGAACCGATGCGAAGCCGAGCGCCACGCCGACGAGCGCTGCGGCCACACCGTAGGTGAGCTTGAAGCCGGCAGAAACCGATTCGGCACTGGATGCCGCGGCACCGGCCTGCGACCCGAACGCGAACACCGCGCCCATTACCGATGCGCCGGCAATGAGGCCGAGGTTGCGTGAGAGATTCAGCAGACCGGAGACGACCCCGCGATGCTCGCGGGCGATGCCACCGAGCACGGCCGTGTTGTTGGCCGCCTGGAAGAGCGCATAACCGGCCGTGCTGACGGTAAGCGGCGCGATGTAGCCGAACACGCCAATGCCTGACGGAATCAGGGGAAGCACGGAGCACCCGACCACCATCGCCGCGAGGCCGGCTACCGTGAGCCGCCCGGCGCCAAACCGATCTACGAGCCGCCCCGCTGGTATGCCGGTGAGTGCGGACACGACCGGGCCGGCCGACATCGCGAGTCCAACGTGTGCCGGGTCGAGACCGAAAGCGCCGGTGAGATAGAACGGGCCAACCACGAGCGCCGTCATCGCGACTGTGGAAACCAGTGCGCTCATCGCGAACCCGGCGCGCAACGAGGGGTTCCGAAAGAAGGTGATGGCAGGCGTCAGCGCACCGCGACGATCACTCGCCGCCTGCATCGCCACTTGTTTCGCCGCCGAGGACGGCGCATCAGCCGGCAGGTACCGCCAAGCCAGCGCGAAGGCCGCGATACCTATCGGAATCGTCACGAAGAAGATCGCGCGCCAGTCGACCGCCGCGATCAGCAGTCCGCCCAGGGTCGGCCCGAGCGCCGTGCCGACGGCCGACATCGTTCCGAGCATTCCCATCGTGCGACCCGTCTCCGGCTCGGGTACTGCCGCGCCCACAAGCGCCAGGCTGAGGACCGTCATCGTTGCGGCGCCGATGCCCTGCACGGCCCGGGCACTGACAAGACATCGAAGCGACGGCGCAAACCCGCCAAGACCCGAAGCGATGGTGAACAGGGCGATCCCGGCCAGCAACAACCGCCGTGCCCCGATGCGATCTCCGAGGTGGCCAACGATCACCATCGCGGCGGTCGTCGCTGCGAGGTAGGCGATCACCACCCACCGTACCTGAGCAAAGGGAGCATCGAACACCTGCGTCAGCCTCGGAAGGCTGACATTGGCGATGCTCGTGCCGAGCGACGGCAGGAGCGTCGCCAGCGCCAGCGCAGCGATGGCGCCGGGAGCCGAGCAGGCCGATGCGGCCGGAGCCATCGTCACTTCGCGGCGCTCCCGGCCACCGGGTTGATGAAGCTGCGGAACCGCGACTGCACAACGGGGATCACACCCCACACCATCGCGGCCACCATCAACGGGGCGACAAGGAGCGTGCGCTGCCAGATGGCCCAGCCGCCGGTGACCGGGATGACGGCGTAGAGGATGGCCGTGATGACCGGATAGGCACCGCCAAGCACCAGCAGGGCGAACCGGGGACGGGAGAATCGGGGGGTCGGGCGTGGAGCGTTCATGTCTGGGTCCGTGTTGGGTGTGCGATGAACACTCCACCCGTTCAGACATGGCGCCAAGCGCATGCCACGCACTGTATTCGTGCGTCTGACGCCATGTCGCACAAGATTGTGCTATCATCCCCGGATGGAGAAACCCGACTTCAATCTCCTGATCACGCTCGACGTGCTCCTCGAAGAAGGGAGCGTCGTTCGCGCGGCGCATCGACTGCAGTTGAGTCCGTCTGCGATGAGCCGCGCGCTCGCGCGGTTGCGCGCGGTCACCGGCGATCCGCTGCTGGTCCGTGCCGGTCGCGGCCTCGTGCCTACCCCGCGCGCCCTCGAGCTGCGCGGTCGCGTCGGTCAGCTCGTTCGCGATGGCGAAGCCGTGCTCCGGCCCGTCAAGACGCTCGACCTAAAGCAGCTGGTGCGCACATTCACCCTCCGCACGAGCGAGGGGTTCGTCGAGAACTTCGGACCGGACATCATCGGTCGCGTCGGCAAGGAGGCGCCCGGGGTCCGGCTGCGCTTTCTGGCCAAGCCGAACAAAGACAGCACGCCCCTTCGCGATGGCACCGTGGACCTGGAGACGGGCGTCGTCGAGATGACCACGAGTCCGGAGCTGCGCGCGCAGGCGCTCTTTCGCGACCACTACATTGGCGCGGTCCGCAGCGGACATCCGCTTGCGCGAGGGAAGGTCACCCCCTCGCGATACGCCTCAGGCCGCCACATCTCGGTATCGCGCCGCGGACTCGACAACGACCCCATCGACGAGGCATTGAACCCGTTCGGTGTCCGTCGGGAAGTCGTGGTCTCGATTGTGGGCGGCTACGCGACCGCGCTCGCCGTCGCGCGGGCCTCCGACCTCATCGCGAGCGTTCCCGAAAAGCACACCGGGCGACTGCGGTCCGGGATGCACAGCTTCCGACTTCCCATCCCTGCCCCAGAGATCACCGTCTCGCTGCTGTGGCACCCGCGGCTCGATGCCGATGCGGCGCACCGGTGGCTTCGGCGAATCGTCATCGATTCATGCGGAGCGAAGCGTTGAGGCCTGCGCTCACATCGACGCAAGGTCCGGCCTACTATCCTCCCGTGAGGACTGGCCCAGAACTCACACGCCATCTCGTCACGCGCGGCGCAATTCTGGTGGTCCTTCAACTGACACTCTTCCGCGCAATCTACTAGTACAACGTTGACTACTCCGTCACGATGCGCCTCGTGATCGGGGCACTCGGCTGGGCAATGATCTTTTTCGGCGCCATCATCGCGCTCCCGATGTGGCCGTGAGCCCTATTGGCAGCGCCGTGATCGTCGGGCACAACGCGCTCGACGGCCTGCAGGTGGATGGCAGCGCTCAAGGAACGGCGCACCTACCCCTAGCTGACATATCTATAGAAGGGGCATCGGCTGCGGCCGAGTGACATATTCAAGGGTCCGGAAACCGACCCCTGAGTAACTCAGCAGAACCTCGCCACCCGGCCGCCCGATGACCGCTACCTCCAATTCGCTCCGCGCCGTCGCATTCCTTCTCGTTGCCGCGCCGGCGCTCGCCGCGCAGCAGTTCACCACCGAGACGCGCGACCGCACACAGCGCCAGGACCCGACCTTCGAGCGTGACCACAAGGCCTGGCTCGCTAATCCCAAGCACACGAGTCCGCTCGTCGATCACCTGCCGCTCGTGCCGGGGATTCCGACACCGCGCGACGTTCTGGGTCGGCACATTGGTGCGCCGAAACAGCTCACGTACTACGCTGACCAGTTGAAGTACTACCGCGCGCTCGCCAAGGCGACCCCACGTGTGCGCGTGGAAACGATCGGCAAATCCGACGAAGGGCGTGAGCTGGTCGTGGTTTGGGTGACGTCCGACGCGAACATGGCCAAGCTCGCGCAGAACCGCGCAAACCTCAAAAAGATTGCCGATCCGCGCGGGATGACCGAAGCGCAGGTAGCCACGCTCATCTCCGGCACCAAGCCGCACTATCACCTGATGGGCGGACTGCACTCGGGCGAGACGGGCCCGTCCGAAATGCTGATGGAGCTGGTTTATCGTCTCGCGACAGAGACGTCGCCGATCATTTCGCAGATCCGGAACAATGTGTACGTCTCGGTGACCCCGGTGGCCGATGCTGACGGTCGTGACCGCAATGTGGACTGGTTTTTCCGCGGGCTCGAAGTCGCGGCGCAAACGCCCGCACCGGCTGTTACGCCGGCCGCTGACACTGCGGGCGGCGGTGGCCGTGGCGGTCGAGGCGGCGGCGAAGGTGGCGGCGGGGGTGGTGGTGGACGCGGCGGCGGTATCGGCGCGCTTCCCTACTGGGGCAAGTACGCCTATCACGACAACAACCGCGACATCAACATCCAGCTGATGCAGATGCGTGCGATTGTGGATTGGTACTTCACGGCGCATCCGCCCATCATGCACGATCTGCACGAATCGCTTCCGCTGCTCTACACCTACAGCGGCGGCATGCCGCAGAACCCGAATCTCGATCCCCTGCTCTTCGCCGAACTCCCCTGGTTCTCCAATTGGGAGATGGCGCAGATGACGAAGTGGGGCATGCCGGGCGTCTACACCAACGCCTTCATGGACGGCTGGAGCCCCGGCTACCTCGGCTCCGTCTCCTACAATCACAACGGCGTGATGAAGATGTACGAGACGCAGTCCGGGCGTGATCTCGATTCGATTCCAACCCCACCGGCTCCCGGCGCGGCTGTGGCTGGTCGCGGCGGCGTGCCCGGTGCGCCCGCTGCGGGCGGGCCTGGTGCTGGCGGCCCCGGTGGCGGTGGACGCGCCGGTGGGATCCCCACGGGACGCGGCGGCGCGCAGGACCGCGAGTGGTATCGCGGCATCCAGTACACGCAGCACGACCTGAACACGTTCACGCGTCGCTCGAACGCCAACTATATGCAGACGGGCGTGCTTTCCGCGTTGCAGCTCACATCGATGTTCCCAGCGACGGTGCTGGAGAACTACTACATCAAGACCCGCAACTCGATCGAAGAGGGCAAGGTCAAGGCGCCGTTCGGCTTTGTGATTCCCGTGCAGCGGGATATGACAAAGGCCGCGGAATTCGTGAACATCCTGCGCGTGCAGCGAATCGAAGTGGGCACGGCGAACGCGGCATTCACCGTGGGTGGCAAGACATACCCGGCGGGTTCGTATGTGATCAAGCGCGACCAGCCCTACGGCCGACTCGCGAAGAACCTCCTCGAGAAGCAGCAGTACCCGGACGCGCGCATCTCCACGTATGACGACAGCGGCTGGTCGATGGGCCTCGCGATGATGGTGGATGTCGTCGAGGTTGCCGACTCTGCCGTACTCAAGGTGGCGACGACGCCGGTGACCACGGTCGTCCCGAAGGGCACGGTGCGCGGCACGGCCGCGGCGGGTATCGCTGTGGCGCACTACGGCTCGAACAACATGATCTCCTTCCGCTACAAGCTGAAGGACGTCGCCATGCAGGTGGCAGAAGCCACGTTCAAGGTGGACAGCATTGAGTTCCCGGCCGGTTCGTTCGTGATCACGGACATGAGCAAGGCTGGTGCGGTGCGCGCGGCGGTCGAGGAGCTTGGGCTCACGGCGGCGACGCTCGCGAATCCGCCAACGGTGACAATGCACAATGCCGACCTCCCGCGCGTGGCGATCTACTCGTCCTGGCAGGGAACGCAAAACCTCGGTTGGTATCGCCTGACCTTCGACAAGTTCGGTGTGCCGTATGACCTGATCTACAAGGAACAGGTGAAGCCGGGCAATCTTCGCGCCAAGTACGACGTGATCCTGATGGCAGAGCAGAACCTTGGGCGCGCGGCAACGCTGGCACCTCCGGCTGCACGCCCGCAGCCGTACCAGAAGAGCGACAAGTACAAGTTCCTCGGCGACTATGGCTCCACGGCTGACATGTCGGGTGGACTTGGGCAGGATGGCGTGGATGCTGTCGGCGCATTCCTCGAGGGCGGCGGCACGCTGATCGCCGTCGGCGACGCGGCGCGTCTTCCGATCGACTTCGGATTTGCCGGCACCGTGGACAAGGTCACGGTACCGGGACTCACGTCGCAACGTCCGCTCGTGCAGGGCGAAGTGGTGAAGACGGACCACCCGGTGTTTTACGGCTACCAGAACAAGCAGATCCCGATCAAGTACGTGGGCGGCACACCATTCCGTGTGGGCTTGGCCGACGACGCTAACGTCCTCGGCCGCTACGTGGGTGGCGACGCCTCGGTGCTCTCGGGGTTGATGGTGGGCGCCGATTCACTGCGCAATCGTCCGTTCGCCGTGGACATCCCTGAGGCCTACAAGGGCAAGGGCCGCGTCGTGATGTTCTCCAACAATCCGATTTATCGTTGGCAGAACCACGGGGAGTTCAACATGATCTTCAACTCCGTGATCAACTGGAACGACGTGCCCAAGCCGGCGCGAGTAGTTCCGTAGCCGGATGGTATTACGGCGGGGACGCGGATTTTCGCGGATTTGAACTACAAGAAACGCGGATACTGAAAAGGGGGGAACGACAGCTCGGGTCCACGCTGTCGTTCCCCCTTTCAGTTGCTGTATCCGCGTTTATTTCAGTGCCGATCCGCGTTCATCCGCGTCCCCGCCGTAATACCTTCGGCTGCCACACCGCCATCGCCACTCCCGAAACAATCAGCGCAGCTGCCACGGCGACACCTGGCGCGAAGTGCTCGCCTAGGAATATCCTGCCCGTGGTACCAGCCACGATCGGCTGAATTAGGATGTAGACAGCCACAATCGACGCCTGCACTCGGGCCAGCGCCCAGCTGTTGAGCAGATACGGAATCACGGTTGCGCCGATCACCACGAAGGTGACACTGGCATATCCAGACGGACTCAATCCGTTGTTCACCAGTTCGCGCACACCCGGCAGTCCGAAGGGAAGTGTGGTGAGCCCCGCCATCACGAAGATCACGGTCACCACGCGAATTGGATCGTGTCGCGAGAGTATCGGTCGCGTCAGCACGAGATACATCGAGTACGCGATGCTTCCCGTGAGCAGCAACAGGTTCCCCGTCACGGCCGACGCCGAGAGGTTGACGCCGCCTCGCGGCACGATCAACAGCAGCGCGCCCGCCAGCCCCGCTGCAATTCCCGCGATGCGAAGCGGCGTCGCCTGTTCCCGCTTCAACAGGATGGCGAAGGCCAGCGTGAGCACTGGCACAGCGACCAACATGATGGACGCATTGGTCGCAGAACTGCGCGAAAGGCCTTCCAGAAAGCAAATCTGGTTCAGCGACACGCCCAGGATGCTGTAGACAAACAGTTCGCCATACTCGCGCCGCGTAAACGGCGCGTCGGTGCTGCGACGCCCCCGGAACAGCAGTACGAGCCCGAGGATTGCCGCCGTTCCCCAGGCTCGCACCACCACCAGCACCAGCGGGGACACTTCGCGAAACGCGAACTTCGCGACTACGTAGTTGCTGCCAAAACAGAGCGCGACTATCAGCAGCGCGCCGTGGACGAGCAAGGGGTTGGTCGTGGTGTTCGCTTTCACGGATCTTGCGCGTTACCGGCCGCCGCGTCCCCCGCCCCTGCGCCCACGAAGCCCACTCGGCTTCGGTCCCGACGGATGCTCGCTGCGCGGCGCAGAGCCACTGCGACTTCCGCCACCCGGGCTTGACCCGCTGCGGCCACTGCCGCCCGAGCGCCCACCACCAGAACCGGACCGCCCACCGCCGCCCTGCTGCCGGTCGCGTCCCTTGTTCCGCTGCGCGCGGTGCGCCGCGAGCCGCTCGGCAATAGGAATTTCCAGCTTCGCCGCGGGCCGTGCGTTGTAGTCAAAATCCGGCAACGTCACGCGCGGAAGCGCCTTGCCCACCGCGCGTTCGATGTTCTTGATGTCGCTCTCTTCTTCGCGCGACATAAACGTGAACGCTTCGCCGGTCATTTGCGCGCGCGCCGTACGGCCCACGCGGTGGATGTAGTCCTCCGAGGCCATCGGCACATCGAAATTCACGACGTGGCCGAGCTCTTCGACATCAATGCCGCGCGCCGCGATGTCTGTCGCCACGAGCACGCGATACCTGCCGTCTTTGAAGCCGGCAAGCGCGTCGGTGCGCTGCGCCTGCGAGCGATTTCCGTGAATCCGCGCCACCGAGATGCCGCGCTTCTCGAGAAACTCCCAAAGCCGGTTGGCACGATGCTTCGTGCGCGTGAACACCAGCGCCTCCTGCATCAGGCCGCGATTGAGCAGCTCGAGCAATAACATTGACTTCAGTTCCTGCGCCACCGGATACACGGCCTGCGTGATGCCGACCGCCGGTGCGGCCTTGCGCGCCAGGTTGATCGTCACCGGGTTCACCAGCATTTCTTTCGTCAGCTGCACAATCGGCGCCGGCATTGTTGCCGAGAAGAACAGCGTCTGACGCTTGCTCGGCACCATCTTGAGCACGCGCTTGATGTCAGGCAGGAATCCCATGTCCAACATCCGGTCGGCTTCGTCGAGCACCAGAAATTCGATGTTGTTGAGTTTCGCGTAGGGCTGCTTGAGGTGGTCGAGCAGCCGGCCAGGCGTCGCCACGAGCACGTCGACTCCGCTCCGGAATGCGTGTTCTTGCGGACCCATCCCCACACCGCCGATGATCGCGGCCGCGGTCAGTGGCGTATGCACGGCGAGCCCGTTCATCTCCTCCACGGTCTGTGCCGCAAGTTCGCGCGTCGGTGAAAGGATCAGCACGCGCGTCACGCGACGCGGACGATCGAGCAGCCGATGGAGAATCGGGAGGAGGAATGCGGCCGTCTTGCCGCTGCCGGTCATGGCACAGGCAAGTACATCGCGCCCTTCCATCGCCGGCGGAATGGACTCCGCCTGGATCGGGCTGGGTGTGACGAACCCGAGATCCTTCACACCTGCAAGGAGACTCGGATGAAGCTTCAGTGTTGCGAATGGCATGTGTCTGTCTAAGAGGATCCACGACCGAGGTCGGCCGCGGTTTCCGTTTCCACCCATCGGCGGAAGAACGGATTTTCGTACGTGTATCCCGGCGTCCCTCGCAACTTCACGAGGTGACCGGCTTCCACCAGCGCACTTGCGGCGTGTGATGCCGCACCGCTGCTGGTGAGCCCAAAGGTTGCAATCGATTCCGCCGTCGTAAGCCCGCTCACACCAAGCGCCACGGCGCGCAACACGTTCTGCTTGAGTGCGGTGAAGCCATGCCAGTTGGCTTGAAACACGGCCTCCTGCTCCGCGACTACGTCGTCAAACGCGATCGCCACACTCGCCCGCGTGGCCGCATCTTCGCCGCGCGAGTTGTCGAAGCACTGCCGCGCCACCTGCACCACATCGCGCGTGCGCGGGCCGGCCGCCGCAACGATCTCCGCACCCACGCCCTGTGCCTTCACGCCGGCGTTCGTCATCCGATCATCAATCCAGGTGGCAAGGTGCCCGGCATCGATCGGACCAAACTCCAACTGATCGGCGAGATTGTAGAAGGCGCGTCCCTTGTCGAGCATGCGCTCGATGATGTGCGCCTGCGAACCCGCCAGCACGTAGCTCACCCGCTGGTGATGCTGGATGATTCCGCGAAGGTGCCACTCGGCCACCTCGCCACCAAAGCGCTGAATCTCCTGAAACTCGTCGAGCACCACACCGATCGTCGTGTTGCGCTCCCGCGCCAATCCGTCGAGCGCATCGAGCGTGCGCGTGAGTGAGTTGCGTTGCTCGTCTTCCGACGCCGTGCGCATCTTCACATCGAGACTCGGCACAATTACACCCGTCGTGGCATCCGGCGTGAGCGTGATGGAGACGCCAAGCCCACGCACGAAATCACTGACTGAGTCTTTCCACCGGCGCCCAAGCGCGCGGCCGGCCGCAGCGAGTACTCGGTTCGCGACGTCGACGATGGTGGAGGCCGTCGACATATCGGCGAGCAGGGCGACTCCACCGGCGGCCTCGTGACGCGCAATTGCGCGGACGATCGCTGAGGTCTTTCCCATGCGGCGCGGTCCGTACACCATCAGCTTGGCCGCGGGCTCGGCGAGCGTCTTAACGATCCGCGCAATCTCAGTGGCGCGGTCGGTAAAGAACTCGTCTTCCACGACGCCGTGGATTCGAAACGGGTTGGCTGACTTATCGCTGGGCAGAGCCGACTCCAATCGCTACTGTGTGAACGTACAGTAAATCTACTGTATTTTCACTCACTTAGCAATCGCACAGTACCAAAGTGGCTTCAGGGCAGCGATGTAAGGTGTTATTATTCAACGACATAGAACCAATTTGCAATGACAGAACCTGACGAGACACTCCGCCGCCGCATGTGTGAAGCGGCGGAACTGCTGGAATCGATTGCCAACAACCGCGAACTCCTGGTGGGGATCCCCGAGGAGGAGCGGAAGCGTTTGGCCATCGCCGCCGGGCGCGTGTCCCGGCCCGACGCGATCGACCGCCGCCGAGTGGTGAAGCTCTCCAAGAAGATGAAGCGCCAGACCGAGGTGCGCGTCGAGGAGATGGTGCTGGCCGAGACAGGAATCCGGAAGTTGCGCCGCAAGGCGGTCTTTGCGGCTCCCAACATCTTCCCGCCGCAAGACTTTGAGCAGAAGACGGTCGAAGATGACCCGGACTTCCGCGATGTCGTGGAAGCGCAGGTCTGTTATTCATGCAAGCAGCAGTACAACAAGATCCACCACTTCTACGACCAGCTCTGCCCCACCTGCGCTGAGTTCAACTACAAGAAGCGCACGGAAACAGCCGATCTGCGCGGGCGCGTAGCGCTGCTCACCGGTGGCCGCGTGAAGATCGGCTACCAGGCCGGGCTCAAGTTGCTCCGCGCCGGCGCGCATCTCATCGTCACCACGCGTTTTCCGCGTGACTCCGCTGCGCGCTATGCTGGCGAACCCGACTTCGCCGAGTGGAGCAATCGCCTCGAGATTTTCGGATTGGACCTCAGGCACACGCCGAGCGTTGAAGCTTTTTGCGCAGAGATGTTGCGCACGCGAACGCGGCTCGACTTCATCGTCAACAACGCCTGCCAGACGGTGCGTCGTCCGCCAGCGTTTTACGAGCACATGATGGAAGCCGAGAACGCGTCGGTGAACGCGATGCCGGAGGAGGCGCGGAAGATCCTGGGTACGTGGGAAGGACTCCGTGGCTATCACATGTTGCCCGAGGGCGGGCATGCCGTCGTGCCCGTCGAGAAGGCACTGGCCGAAACCGCCGGCATCACGCACGCCGCGCAGCTTTCGCAGGTGGCGCTGCTGCCCGATGAAAAAGAAGCACAGAAGGCGCTGTTCCCCGAGGGACTGCTCGACCAGGACTTGCAGCAGATCGACCTGCGCGATCGCAACTCGTGGCGCATGATGCTCGCCGATGTGCCGGCGGTGGAACTGCTCGAAGTTCAGCTCGTGAACGCGGTGGCGCCGTTCATCATCAACGGGCGCCTGAAGGCACTGATGATGCGCACGCCCGAGCGCGACAAACACATCGTGAACGTGTCGGCGGTGGAGGGCCAGTTCTACCGGAAGCACAAGACCACACGCCACCCGCACACAAACATGGCCAAGGCAGCGCTGAACATGATGACGCGCACGTCGGCCGCGGAATATCAGGTGGATGGCATTCATATGAATGCCGTGGACACCGGCTGGGTGACCGATGAGGATCCGGTGGAGCTCGCCGCCGCGAAGACGGCGGAGCACCGCTTTCATCCGCCGCTCGACATCATCGATGGTGCAGCGCGCATCGTGGACCCGATCATCGACGGAATCAACACCGGCACGCACATTTGGGGACGCTTCCTGAAAGACTACCGAATCACGGACTGGTAGCGCGCCAGGCTCACTTCTTTGGCGTCACCCACCAGAGGGTGTGAGGCACGATCCCGTCCCACTTGGGCCGGTTCGGATCGTCAGCTGCCAGCCAGAGCGCACCATACGAGAGCTTTGACACTGCCACGATCTTGGCGATGTCGAGTTTCTGCGGCTCGTCCGTGGGGCGATGATAGTCGGAATCCGACCCGTTGAAGAACTGCATGATCGGAATGCCACGCTCCAGATACGGGCCGGCGTCGGTGCGCGGGTAGAAGAAGGCGCTGCCGACATCCTCGTACACGCGGTCAGCCTTGATGAACGGAAACTCCACCAGCGCCTTCTGGAGGTTCGCCTCGGTGTTGCTGCTCAGCACCTTGGGGCCGGTGATGTAGATCGTATCTGGCGCCGAGAGCTCGCCATTCCGCGGACTGTTGGCAGGTCGGCTCTTGCCGATCATGTCGTTGCTCACGTGGAGCACCAGCTTCTCTGACCACGGGCCGTACGCGATCGTACGTGTACCCCACAAACCAACCTCTTCTCCCGAATCCCAGATCAGGAGAATCGACCTCTTGGGACGCGGACCGGCGAGCAGCGCTCGCACCATGGCCAGGTTTCCTGCACTTCCGCTCGCATTGTCATCGGCGGCGTTGTACTGGTCCGGGAGGTTGTTGCCGGGGACGCTGCCCGCAGCGGGCACGGCGCCATCGAGATGCGCAGCGAGGGAAATCCACTCGTCCTTGAGGCGCGGGTCGGATCCCTCGAGGAATCCCACGACGTTGTACGGGCGCGCCTCAACCACAGTCGCGGCAAAGTCGATCTTGAGGCGCTTGCCGATGTCGACCGACGCGGGATAGCGTTGCAGCGAGTCTGCACCGAGGACTTCGTCTGCGGAGAGTCGCGTGCCTGCAAGCAGCCGCCGAAACGCGGCATTGGAGAGCAGCACCCGCGGTACCTGGAACTGCGCATACGCGATGCCAACGGACGGATTCAAGTCCTGACCGACCGTAGCTGCGCGGTTCCATCGACCGATCCACGAAGGCGTGGGCACCAGGAGAATGCCGAGCGCGCCGCCATGGCGGGCGACTTCATTGATGGTCGTGTAGTCCACACCAACGATTCCCGCCGGCACCGCGCCGCGGCCTGCAGGTGCCGCTCCACCGGATGCGGCGTTGCCACGACCGGGACCAGGCGTGGGTGCATTCACCAACAGCCATTTACCCTTGATGTCGAGTCCAGCGTAAGGATCGACGCCCTGCTTGAGCAATCGGGTTCCGTTGCCCACATAGAGGACATCTGCCTCGCGCACGCCGCCAACGAGGAAGTTGTTGACGATGAAATCGTCTCCCCACTTGAGCGGCTCGCCGCCAATCGCGCCGGAGGTCTTGGTCGTATCCAGCGTCGACCGTGTGACGGTGTAGTGCTGGAAATACGTGCCGTTGTCGCCCATCGGCTTGATGCCGAGGTCCTTGAGTCGCTTGGCCACGTACGCGGCAGCCGAGTCGTAGCCGGGCGACGGAGCGCCGGGATGCGGCGTGCGGCGGCCCATGTTTGCGTCTGACGCGAGGTAGTCAACGTCGCGACGAATTTCGTCGGCGCGAATCAGGTCTGCGGCTTTCCTGACAGCAGCGAGGCGGGCGTTCTGTGCCGGAAGTGCTGCGGTGCAGATCGCGGTGGCGAACATCGCCAGCGACGCGCGGCGCGTGAACAGCGGGATGGCGAGCATCAGCGTTCCAGATACGGGGGAATCCATCGACCCGAGAAGTCTATACCCACGCTATTTCCGCGCCAGATAGATCGTATGCTTGGCGCGCATCGTATTGTGCGCGCGCACACGCAGGGTCTCCACCTTGAGTCCGGCTGTCATCAGCACGCCCGCGAACTTCCGATCATCGCCAACCGACCAGTAGGCGATGACGCCTCCGGGTCGCAATGCATCTATCGTGGTTCGGACGCCGCGCGCCGCATAAAGCCGCGCGTTCTCCGACATCAGGATGCCATCCGGGCCATTGTCCGTGTCGAGCATGATGGCGTCGAACCCCTTCGGATTGGCGCGAAGGACATTCGTTACGTCGTCATGCGCGATCGTCACTCGAGGATCGGCTATCGCGGCGACGGAAATGTCATAATCAGGATTGCTGTTCCACGCGATCACCTCGGCCATCAACTCGGCCACCACCACGGCAGCGTCTGCGTCCAGCTCCTTCAGCGCAGCGCGCATTGTGAAACCCAGCCCCAGCCCGCCAATCAACACGCGCGCATTTGGCGTTCCCTTCAAGGGCGCGCAGGTCACCTCCGCGAGCCGATCCTCCGAGAGGTGCCGGCGCGTGGACATCAGCTCGATGCCGCCGGCGCGGATGAGGTAGCTGCCGTCGTGCCGAAAGAATTCGAGCAGGGTGCCCTCTGGGGTGCGAGCTTCGCCGAGGCGCTCGAACGGTTTCACTGATAGCCCAGCCTTGAAAGAAACACGGTGGTCATGCCGTAGGCACCAGCTTCGCGCACAAACTCATAGCGGTCCGCGAGGGACCGATTCAGGTGGACGGAGAGGTGCGCGGGGGTATCCACAACTATTAGATAGATGGCATCGTTGGACAGTTGGTATCGTAACACACCACGAGGCCTACGGTGATCCACCCCGTTCCGATTACACTCGAGGGCAGCGGCGTCCGCCTGGAACCACTGTCCGTCAGGCACGAGGCACCGCTCGCCACGGCGGCAGCGGACGGAAAGCTTTGGGAACTCTGGTTCACCAGTGTGCCCGAACCCGCGCAGACCTCCAAGTACGTCGCTGATGCACTGGCCGGACAGTCCGCGGGGCATATGCTGCCGTGGGTCGTTCGCGACCTCGCGACGAACACGATCGTTGGCTCGACGCGCTACCACGACATTGTCGCGGCCATTGACCGGGTGGAGATCGGCTACACCTGGTACGGAGCGAGCTGGCAGCGGACGCATGTGAACGCCGCCTGCAAACTGTTGCTCCTTCAGCACGCGTTCGACTCGCTCGGATGCGCCGTGGTCGGATTCCGGACCGACAACTTCAACTTCAGGTCGCAACGGGCCATTGCCGCGCTCGGTGCCCGGCTCGATGGCGTGCTCCGCCACCACCAGGCCCGTCGTGACGGCACCGCGCGCGATTCGTACCTGTACAGCATTCTGAAAGCCGAGTGGCGGGATGTACGCCGGAACCTCGAGGCGCGATTGGCGCGCAGCGCCTGAGGTGACACCGGTCTCGCGCACGTTCCGAACGTGGTCCTGCGCCATCGCATGCGTCGGCGCGCTTGTCGCACTGCCAGCCTTTGCCCAGGGTCCGCGCTCGCTGAGTGACTCGGCTTTCGCCGCACTTGTCGCGCGCTTCTCGGAGGACGGCGGGTTCTTCGATACGGACAACCTCATCTCCAATGAGGATTCGTATCTGATTCCTTTGAGCACACTCCGCAAAGCACGCCTATCCGGTGGCGCCTATATCGGCGTTGGGCCAGAGCAGAACTTTTCCTACATCGCGGCCATCCGGCCCGCCGTGGCGTTCATCGTCGATATTCGGCGCGACAACCTGCTGGAGCACCTGCTCTTCAAGGCAATCTTTGCGGAGTCGCGCGGGCGCGTGGACTATCTCTCGCTGTTGTTTGGGCGCACGCCACCCGCAGACACGGCGGGCTGGGGTGCGCGCTCAGTCGATTCGCTCATTGCGGTCGTGGAGCGCGCTCGGCCGGACAGTGCGACTGCCGCACGCATACGCGCACGTGTGCTGGCACGCATTCGCGCCGGACGTGTGCCCCTGTCTGCAGGTGACATCGCCACGATCACCCGATTCCACACGGTCTTCATTCAGGCGGGGCCGCGCCTTCGCTTCAACACGTTTGGGCGGGCACCGCAGCCGTACTATCCCGACTATCGTCGGCTCGCGACGGAACGTGATCGGGATGGGAATCAGGCGAGCTTTCTCGCCAGTGAGGCCCTGTTTCAGGTGATGAAGTCGCTCGAAGACCGGAATCTGTTGATTCCCGTCGTTGGCGATTTCGGCGGCGACCGCGCGCTCAGTGGCATCGCGGGTTGGCTGCGCGAGAACAACCTGCAACTGTCGGCGTTCTACACGTCGAATGTGGAGCAGTACCTGTTTCGCGACGGAGGCTTTGCCGCGTTCGCCGCGAGTATCGCGCGATTCCCGCTCGCGCCGAACGCCGTGTTCATCCGCAGCTGCTTCGTCTGCGCCAACGGGCATCCGAGCGCGGCGCCGGGGTATCACGCGGTGCCCATTGTGCAGCACCTGTCAGGGTTTGTCGAATTGCATACGTCCGGCCGCCTCACCAGCTACGGCACCCTGCTCAACTCGGCGTTGCTTCCGCCCTGACCTGAGGCGGTTCGCCGCGCCGCCGCGCGAACTTTGAGGCGCCATAGAACAACAGCGCGGCGAGGGCCAACTCTCCCAGTGCGCCGGCGACCGGCGGCGCCTTCGTGCTCGCGTGGAGCACATGGAAAATGTCGCCGGCACTCGAGAGCTCGGTTGCAGCCGGCAACGCCGTCACCTGCGATACAAACTGAAGGTCCGGCAGCATCGCCGCAGCGATTCCCGTCGCGACGGGGAGAAGCAGCTCACGACCTGCGCGCCGACGGAGCACCAGCCAGGCGACGCCGCAGGCGATGATGGCTTCGACGATGGCCACTCGCACCGCGTAGTTCAGGGAGATGAACATGTACTCGCTGTGCGGAATCGCATCCATCAGCATGTGCGATGCGAGTCCGAGCAGAATCGCTATGGCGGTGGAGGGCACCGCACCGGCTGACGAAACACGACCGCCGATGACGCCGGCCAACGCGCCGGCTGCGACGTGCGCGGATGCGATCATCCTGAGTTGCTACCCAATCGGGACCTGACCGCTAGCCGGAATACCGGATGCCGGCGACCGGTGTGGCGGGTGTCAGGCCTGCTGATCGCCCGACGCCGAGCCGTCAGCTGAAGCGCCATCCGCGGGTGTGCCCTCATCCATGGGCGTATCCGGGCCCTGCTCCGCAGCCCGCTCGGCCTTCCGCGCGGCCTTTTCCTGTTTCTTGCGCTCCTTGGCCTGCTCGCGCTGGCGCTTCTGGAATCCAAAGTTCGGTTTGGCCACGGGTCGCTCAGGTTGGGATGAGCGAAAGATAATCGCGGGGAGCGACAACGCCCCTAGCGTTTCGGAGCCAATGAGTCGACGAGCCGCCTGACCCGAGCCCGAATGGTGTCTGACGCCACCCGATAGTCTGCGCTCACCGCCGGCAACTTGTCCCATTGCATCGTTTTCGTGCGCCCCGCAGCGCGCGACAGGGCGCCCGGGTTGTCAAACGAGACGATGAGCGCGGCTGTTGCAATGTCTACGTCGCTAAGAAGCGTCGGTGTGAACACGCCGGGCGCAATGCCATCGCCCCGCATGCCCGCCATCACCGGCGCGGGGATCGCCGAGTCGAGTGCCGTCCCGCGCGATACCGCGCGCACCTTGAGTCCGCGCTCGGCGGCGTACTTCCGAAACCACGCCAACGCCAGCACGCTCTTGACGGTTCCGTGCTCGCACACGAAGACAACCGTCTGTGAATCGGCCTGCGCCTGCTGTACGTGCGGCGGTGGGAGCTCGATCATGCGCGACTCCGTTTCATTTCTTCGTACAGCGCATCGAGCAGCTCCGCGCCGCGTGCGATGCGCATGGCATCGTCGTCCACCGTGCGCTTGAGCCCCTGCACGAGCGCGGCAAGCCCAGCCGCCTCGGCGCGACCGAACTTTTCATCCTTGCAGTCGATGTCGTGCACAAGTTCGGCCACCGCGCGCAACGCGCGATCCTTCGGGGCGAAGCGCTCCTGCAGTACCTCGAAGGTGCACCGGTCGCCTTCGTGCGTGAACTCTCCTTCGAACATGTCGAACCTGAGTTCACCGACTGCGGGTTGGTAGCCACGGGCGGGGACAAACTTGAATCGTGCCCCAGGGTCGATGAAGCGGCGAATGAGCCATGCGCTGGCGATGCGATCGACAAACACGCCTTGCCGCGTGACCCAGGTGGTGCCCGGTTCGACGCGATCGACAGCGCCCGCCGGCCCCGATCCTGCCTCACGCGGCCGCTCAAAAAGCGTCGCGAGTTCGGCGTTGCTGACGCCGGCGACAAACGATGCCTCGCACACCATGGCTTCGCCCCCTTCGGATTCGATTTCGCGCGTCACCCAGAGGAGATCCTCGAGCGTCTCCTCGCGGTTGGGCAGTACGTAGACGGAGTTCTTCACGAGCACCGCCCCGACTTTCTGCAGGCGCCGCCGGATCTTCACCCGCAAGTAGGCCGGTTCCGGCGGGAGCCGGTGCAGGAGCAGGAGCCAGGGAGCTTGCGCCGACGATACTTCTGTATCTATCATAGATACAACTGTATCATCCCCGTGAAGGAAGGTCAATGGGCACCCGCATCCTCACTCGCTCCGACGTCGCCAGCCTGCTCTCCGCGGCTGATTGCCTGGCCGCTGTCGAAGCTGGCTTTCGCGCGCAGGGACTGGGGCAGGCACCGCCCCCGGGGGCGCTTGGCCACCACGTCGCGGGAGGCGCCTTCCACCTGAAGGCGGCTTCGATGGTCACCGACCGGCCATGGTTCGCCGCGAAGGTGAACGGCAACTTCTTCGGCAATCCGGCAGCCGGGTTGCCGCGCATTCAGGGAGCGCTGTTGTTGTGTGACGCCGGGTTTGGCACGCCGCTCGCCGTGATGGACTCGATCGAGATCACCATTCTCCGCACCGCCGCAGCAACCGCAGTGGCCGCGAAGTACCTCTCGCGCGATGATGCGCACACGGTCACCATCGCGGGATGCGGACTGCAGGGACGAGCCCATGTACGCGCGCTCGCAGGCGTGCGAGAGATTCGCCGCTTTCGTCTCTACGATTCCGAACCGTCGGCCGCCGTCCGTCTGGCCGATGAACTGGGCGACAGCGTCGGCGCCGCTCTGGAGCCGGTGACTGACTTGCGAGCTGCGGTGCGCGATTCGGACATCGTCGTCACCTGCACACCATCACGTACGGCAATCATCGGCGTTGAAGACATCAAACCCGGGACGTTTGTTGCTGGCGTGGGTGCGGACAGCGACGAAAAGCAGGAGCTCGACCCTCAGCTGCTCGCCTCGGGTCTCGTCGTCACCGACTCAACAGTGCAGTGCGCCGCGTTCGGAGACCTGCGGTACGCCATTGCCGCAGGTCTTATGACGGCGACAGACGTGCACGCCGAGCTTGCGGCAATTGTGGCCGGCACTGCGGCTAACCCGCGCGACTCGGGCCGGACGATCATCTTCGACAGTACCGGTACCGCGATCCAGGATGTCGCGAGCGCCGCGATCGTCTATGCACGCGCTGTGGAGAGGGGCGTTGGCAGCGTGGTAAACTTCGCTGCCTAGGCGGCGATCAATCCTCGCCGTTCAGCCGCTTGTCCGCCGTCTTCATGCGCTCGAACTGTGCGTCCACGGAATCCGGCACGAGAAGGTTATCGGCGATCCCGGCAATCTCTTCGGCGTCCTGCCAGGCGCGCTCCAGTTCTTCGAGTTCGCCCTCGAGTGCGCGCCGTTCCGACTCCTCGTGCAATGCCATCTCGAGCGCCAACCGGTAGTTCGCCGGCAAGCTGTAGAGCCCGTACTTGTTGAACTCGCCCTGACGCGACTTTGCCTTCTTGGCTGAGACGCCTGCCGTCATCGACCTCATGTGACTCGGCCCGACATCGCTCAGATACGAGAGGAAGCGTTCGGAGCTGCCGAGGCTCTCGATCGCCGTCACGGCATCCGCGACGTCGTTCTTCTTCCCGCCGAATCGATTGACTTTGGGAATCACGATCGACGCCACGCGCTCGGCTTCAGTGCCTGTGTACCGGCGCTGTCCGTTCTTGAAGCGCAGGTCGAGCGCGAGGGTGCCATCGTCGGCCCGCGAGATGGACGACTCGGCGAGATGCCGGCGCCGGACCTCGATGACGCCGCGACTGTCGTCCTTGATCTTGGCGATTACCGTGTTGGCGCCACCGTAGACGAGCGACCGGCCGAGTTGCACGAACATGTAGCCG